>JAABUU010003934.1_pt1 | contig 18219 bp, 18 predicted proteins | sample 5559301 | NCBI WGS metagenome assembly JAABUU01 (sample SAMN10711884, study PRJNA513360) | rock metagenome | isolation source: Antarctica rocks | place: Antarctica: Victoria Land, Richard Nunatak white | reverse complement strand
AGGTCGCGCGCGCCGATTACCCTGCACACGTCGGCCTGAATCTGGGCCTCTTCATCTGTCAGGAACTGATCGCGGCGCACGAAGGCCACATCTTCGCCCGCTTCGTCGTGCGCTCACGCAGGGGCCGGACCGGCCCCTGCAGTCCGCTGCTGAGGTCGTCCGTGACCACGCGCACGCGACACGTCTCCTCACGCCTGCATGCAGGCCGCGCAGACGCGCTGACCATCGGTCGTCCGGTAGTAAATGCCGCCGCGCGGCACCGGATGACCACACGCGGCCATGATTCCCCCAGGTGGGGCGGAGCGCCAGAAGATGCCGGTCCGCGGATCGCAGGCCACGACCCAACGGCTATCGCTGCTCTCCATCGTTTCGGGTGGGTAAATGGTGCGGGCCATGACGCCTCCTCCGCGCTCAACGCGAACACTACACTCTGCTTTATTGGCTTTGCGCCCGTCCGCGCGCCGAGCTCTCATGCTCCACGGCGTGGGCGGGCTACCGCGTGTCTCACTATAGCCGTGCGGCAAGGCGAACACGAGACGACGGTGCGCGCTGGTCCGCCCACCCACACCTGCGTCGGTGGCCGTAAGGGCATGCAGCCGCAGACAGCGACGCCGGTGCGCCCCTGACCCCGCCTCTGCTCCCTCTGAACGGCGCGTTGCGTGCGGCTAGCCTACGTCCACTATACCGCGCTCCGGCCGTGCCGAGATGAAGTTTCGTCATGACACGGGCCACTGGGGCGCGGTATGCTCCCTCATGGGCGCTGCAGCATCGTCGTGGACGGGCGCATCGTTTGAGTTGTGTCAGGGCTGGGATCGCACGGCAACGTACACCACCCATCTCGCAGGTCGTGTCGCGCGGGCATGCCGCTCCCGCGGCCCGTCGCCGCTGATAATGCTATGCGCCGCCGTCAAGACGGGGCTTTTTGGAAGGTTGAGGAGGGATCGTTATGACACCAGTCGTGGATCACACACAGCACATGGTCGTCGGGACAGTGCACGACCAAGACATGGTCGTGGGGACATTCGACACCCAGGATCAGGCGGAGCGGGCGGTACGCCGCCTCCTCGACGCGGGCACCCCCGCCGCGCAGCTCTCCATCGTGACGCAAGGGCTGGAGGCGCACAAGGAGGTGCAGGGCTACGTAACCCCTGGTGACGTGGCCCTCAAGGGCGCGGGCGCGGGCGCCTGGGTCGGCGGGATCTTCGGGCTGTTCGCGGGCGCGGCGTTCGTCTGGGTGCCGGTCATCGGCCCGCTGGTCGTGCTGGGCGCGCTGGCGAGCACCGTGGCCGGCGCGCTGGAAGGGGGCGCCACGAGCGGACTGCTGGGGGCGCTCTGGGGACGGCACATGCAGCAGGACCATGTGCTCAAGTATCAGGAGGCGCTGCAAGGGGGCAAGCTGGTGGTGACCATCCACGGCACACCGGGGGAACTGGAGGTGGCCCGGCGCGTCTTGGGTGAGACCGCTGGTCGGGACGTGCGCACGTACACATACAACGCCTCCTGAGGCGTGAGCCGTCACCCCGGAACCTAGCCCCGGCCACGCCGCTCGACGCGCGTGGCAAGCCAGGCTCGTATCTTCTCAAAAAGTCGGGGGGAGTCACGACACACCGCGACACTGGCACACAACATGTGGATCTGTCAGTCCGACAAGTACCGCATGTTGCGGTGAGCGTGCGCTCATCTCTACTTGACCCCCCGAGTTATTGATAAGATACCCAGGCTCCGGGGTGACGGCCTGGGGCGAGACATGTGGTGGGACAGGGCGCTGCCCGCACACGCGTAGACATCCGGGCAGCCCATGACCGCGGACAACGATTCAGGCGTGCAGGATCAGGTGTTTGGTTGGGCCCCCCTCGGACGGGCAGCCGGCGTGGTTCACCGGATGTCCCCCCCGCCGGCCGCCCGTCTGAAGGAGCCGGACGCGCGGATCAGGGCGCTGTCTGACACTGCTGAACAAGGGCGCTGTCTGACACTGCTGAACAGAAGAACAGAAAGGAGCGGGACCCTATGGTTGAACAAATCTTGGCGCCGCTGGATGAATCAAAACGCGCCGAGCGCGCACTCCCAACCGCCGCGTGCCTCGCGCAGGCGGTCGGCGGCCGCCTCCATCTGGTGCGCGTCATCGACCTGCTGGCCCATGCTACCTGGGCGCCCATCCCGGCCTTCGTGCCCGCCGATGTCTACGCGCGCGAGGAGCAGGAGACGCGGGTCTACCTCACGGCGCAGCAGGAGCGTCTGGCCGCGACCGGCCTCGCGGTGCTGACCGCGACCCCGACGGGTGATGTCGGCGCAGCGCTGCTGGATTATGAGCGGGAGGCGCAGATCACGCTGGTCGTGTTGTGTAGCCATGGCCGCAGCGGCCTGGCCCGCTTCGCCCTTGGATCGGTCGCGGAGCGCCTGCTACGCTACGGGACGGCGCCGCTGCTGCTCGTCCGTGCCTTTGGCGCGCCCCTGACCCTGGAGCAGGTGGTGGTGCCGCTCGATGGCTCCGCACGCGCGGAGCGGGCGCTGGAGGCGCTGCAGGGCCTGCTCGGCACGATGGTACGCCAGGTCACGCTGCTGCGCGTGATCGCGGCGCCCGAGGAGGGGCCGGAGGCGGAGCGCTATCTGGCCGCGGTCGCGCCGCGCCTGTCGGAGCATCTCTCGGTCTGCCGCCGTGTGGAGCAGGGCGATCCCGCGGAACGGATCACCGCCGTCGCGGGGGTGGAGGCGCTCGTGGTGATGGCGACACACGGCCGGACCGGGGTGACGCGGTGGGCGCTGGGCTCGGTGGCCGACCGCGTCGCCCATAGCTCGGTCGCCGGAATGCTCCTCCTGCGCGTCGCATCGGGAGACGCGCACGCGGGCCAGTGAGCAGCGTCGTCCGCGGGGCTCCCACATGTCCGGTTGTCATCAGAATAGTCACCGCAGAGAAGAGGATACAACGGATGCCAGCACAACACCTGACCGTGGGCGCCACGGTCTACGATACAGCGGGTGTGACGGTCGGGACGCTCGACCGCTACGAGCCGCGGGGCGGCTATCTGGTGGCGCGGCGCGGCGTCCTCTTCCCCCGGGACATCTACATTCCCCTGCATGCTTTCGGGGGGACCGACGCGACGGGGAACGTGCGCCTGGACGTGCGCCTGGGGGATCTGTTAGAACGACCGAGGGGCCACTGACACCGACATATGGCCGCATGTGGGCAATGGTCTGGCGCTCACGCGTGGGGAGAGCATCGGGACGGAGACATGGATCAACACGAGATGGACCGACACGAGCGAGACACAGCGCGGGGCCAGACGTCGCGGATGCGGTCACCGCCTACGTAACGGGCGGCGATCCGCGCGGCTGTGCCCCCGATGAGATTGTCGCCGCCCGTGATCTCCCGATCGCGGCGATCGCCCTGCAAGGGGATCTGGAGCGCCTGGTGGCGCACGACACACCGGCCCGCTGGGGGATTGGCCGCGGCGCCCTCTATACCCGCGGCGCGCCGTCCACCGACCGGTCGCTGGCGCCGCGTGCCGACGCGGCCACCTAACGAACGTCGGTGTGGGGAGACCACACCTCGAGTGGCGACACCGACGCTCCGACAATGGACGATGGACAACAATAGAGAGACACAAGGAGGCATTCCATGGCGACGACAATGCTACGGACGTTGAGCGATACCGGCGAGACGGTGGCAAACGTGGACGAGGATATCCGGGGCCGGAAAGTCCTGGATGACGCGGGGGAGGAGATCGGGGCCGTCGATGGTCTCATGATAGACGACCAGGAGACGGTGCGGTTCCTGCGCGTCGCGTCGGGCGGGTTCCTCGGGCTCGACCGCACCCGCGTCATGATCCCCGTCGAGGCGATCACGCGCGTCATGCCCCACGCCGTCTGTATTGATCGCGCACGGGAGCACCTGCGCGGCGCGCCGCTCTACGACCCGGCGCTCGCCGACGACAGGGATCAGGCGTACTGGGGCGGCGTCTACGGCTACTACGGCGTCGCGCCGTATGGGGGCATGGGCGGGATGGGGATGGGGTTGAGATATCTCTAAGCGCGGTCTCCGTCCGGCGATCGCAGCGGGGAGGGGAGAGGGTGACACAGGGACGACGCGCGCCCCGACAGCGCCCATTCAGCGAGGGGAGCGCCGCTGGCGCTCCGGATAGGTGTAGGCAGGAAGGACGCACACCATGAACACCATGACCACAGGGAGTAGCGACTGGGGCACGGATGAACCGATCACCCAGGCCATTGAGCGCGAGATCCAGGCCAGGATACAGCCGCACGCGCTCCCGATCGATGTGTCGGCGCAGGGTGCGACGGTCACCCTCACCGGCCATGTGGCGAACGAGGCCACCAAGGAGGCGCTCATCCAGTTGGCTCACGGCACGGCTGGCGTCGTCGACGTCACCGACAACCTCGTCATCGGCGGCGGCCATCCTTTCCTGGACTGGTTCTTTCCGGGGCGGAATCCGAATCAGGACCTCGACGACGTGGATAGGGACGCGTAGGGAGGGCGAGTGATGATCAGGATGGTGACCGCGGTGGAGGTCGCGCCGGGGCACGAGGCCGCGTGGGAGGAGGCCTGGCGCACACTGCGGGACGCGCGGAGCCGCTACCCCGGCTTCCGAGGGGCGAGTTTGCTGCGCGATAGCACGCGACCGACGCAGTACCTCGTGCTGAGCGAGTGGGCGGAGCACGCCCAACTCGCGGAGGCGATGCGCGGGCTGGGCTGGCTTGACCGCGACCAGATGGCCCCCTGGGCGGTGGAGCCCACGCGCGTCTACGACGAGATCGTGGAGAGCGTGGGCGACACCCCAGAGACAGGTGGCGGACAAGTGACGTAGCCCGCGCCCCAGCGATGGTCTGGTCGACGCGTGCGCTGGCCGCGTGGCACAACGCTCGGACCCACACTGCGAGCGTGCAGGGGATCGTACCATCCGCAGCACGATCGCCGCGCGGATGAAGTTTCGTTATGACAGGGCCCGTCAGGGCGCGCATACTGGTGTATAGAGTGCGCGCGTGGGCGGCGGGCCGATCATCACGGGAGGTCGCGCTGTTGTCACGGACCGGCGACCGCACGGTGGCGGTCGCACGACCGTTGCCATATGCAGTGGACTGCATACGGCGTTGTGATCCCACGGGACGATGCACGACGTCCATGGCAGCACCGATCCGATCGAGAGGAGATAAAGACGATGAAGAACGCGACAGCCATCACCTGCGTGTTCGTGGACATCGGCGGTGTCCTGCTCACCAACGGGTGGGATCATCATGCCCGCAAACGGGCGGTGCGGACCTTCGGGATCGCGTGGGACGAGATGGAGGAGCGCCATCAGCTCAACGTCGCGACCTACGAAGAGGGAAAGCTCACGCTGGACGACTATCTCGGTCGGGTGGTCTTCTACCAAGAGCGACCATTCACCCAGGCTGAGTTTTGGCGCTTCATGGTCGCGCAATCGGAACCCTACCCCGAGATGATCGCGTTGGTCGCGCACCTCAAGGTCCGGCACGGGCTGAAGATCGCCGTCGTCAGCAACGAAGCGCGCGAACTGAATAGTTCATCTTCGTAATACTGTGAGAGGTCATATGCGCCATTTTCCGACCCCCTTCAGGTCACCGAAGTCTCGTACGACGTCGATCAGCGCGTCTCTGGCTCCTCATCGCGCCAGGTGGCCTGAAAATACGGCTTATACCCTCTTTATTGCAAAGATGAACTAATGTGTATCGTCTGCAGACGTTCAAGTTGGACAGGTTTGTGGATTCTTTTGTGTCCTCCTGCTTCGTCCACCTGCGCAAGCCCGATGTGGACATCTTCAGGCTCGCGCTGGACATCACTCAGGCGCCGGCACAGCAGGTCGTCTACATCGAAAACACACCGCTGTTCGTCCAGATCGCGGAAGGTCTGGGCCTGCACGGCATTCTGCACACGGATTACAGGTCCACGTGCGCGCAACTGGCTGACCTCGGAGTGTCGAATGACGCAGGAGCCCTCCATGCAACCGGCTAACCCGCGTATCCTGACGATCAATGGCAGCTCGTCGCGCATCAGGTTCGCGTTGTTCGAGGCCGGCGATGCGCTCCGACGGAGTCTGGAGGGCGTCCAGATTGAGCGGTCGCGCTGTTTTGCTCGCAAGTCAAGAAATGCCACGTTCCCGGCCCTGGCTGAAAGAAGGAGACTAGAACAATGACAGCAACCACACTTGCCCCGGATCTGCCGCTTCAGAAGCACGCTCTGTCCGCAGACCTGCTCCGCCAGATGGATGCCTACTGGCGCGCCGCCAACTATCTGTCCGTCGGCCAGATCTATCTCTACGACAACCCGTTACTGAGGGAGCCACTGAAGTTGTCGCATGTGAAGCCGCTGGTGGTCGGACACTGGGGCACCACGCCGGGTCAAAACTTCATCTATGTGCACTTGAACCGGGTCATCAAGATGTATGACCTGGATATGTTCTACATCGCCGGTCCCGGTCACGGTGGCCCGGCGCTGGTGGGCAATACATACCTCGAAGGCGCCTACAGTGAGATCTATCCGAACATCAGTCAGGACGAAGCCGGGCTGAAGAAGCTGTTCATGCAATTCTCGTTTCCTGGCGGGATCTCCAGCCACGTGGCGCCGACGACGCCGGGGTCGATCCACGAAGGGGGCGAACTGGGCTACTCACTCAGCCATGCCTTCGGGGCCGCGTTCGATAATCCTGAGCTGATCGTCGCCTGCGTCATCGGCGACGGCGAAGCGGAAACAGGCCCCCTGGCCACTGCCTGGCAGTCCAACAAGTTCCTCAACCCCATCACCGACGGAGCGGTGCTGCCGATCCTGCATCTGAACGGCTACAAGATCAGCAACCCCACCGTCCTGGCCCGCATCGAGCAGGAGGAATTGGAGCAATTTCTCCGCGGTTGTGGCTGGACACCGTACTTTGTGGAAGGCGATGAGCCGGAAAAGATGCATCAGCTCATGGCCACCACCCTGGACGAGGTCACCCTGGAGATCCGGCGTATCCAGCGCGTTGCACGGCAGACGAACGATCCCACGCGCGCACGGTGGCCCATGATCGTCCTCAGGTCACCCAAGGGTTGGACAGGACCGCAGGTCGTCGATGGTCTGCAGGTTGAGGGCACGTTCCGCGCGCACCAGGTGCCCCTCCTGGTGGACGCCGCGCATCCTGCGCATGTCACGCAGCTTGAAAGCTGGATGAAGAGCTATAAGGCCGAAGAGCTTTTCGACGAGAATGGCCGGCTGATCCCGGAGTTGGCCGCACTGGCGCCTCAGGGTGAGCGGCGGATGGGGGCCAATCCCCACGCCAACGGCGGCGTCCTGCTACGTGATCTGCGCATGCCGGACTTCCATGACCACGCGGTGACCGTGCCGTCGCCCGGCGCCGTCGACGGCCAGGATACGCTCGTGCTGGGTCGGTTCCTGCGTGACGTGGCCGAGTTGAACCAAGAGCAGCGCAACTTCCGGGTTTTCGGCCCCGATGAGACCCTCTCGAATCTCCTGGGCGCGGTGTTTGACGTCACCAACCGTCAGTGGGACGCCCGCGTCGAGGAGAACGACGAGTTCCTCGCGCCCGCCGGACGTGTCCTGGACTCGATGCTCAGTGAGCACCAGTGCGAGGGGTGGCTGGAGGGGTATCTCCTGACCGGGCGGCACGGGCTGTTCAACAGCTATGAGGCCTTCATTCGCATCGTCGACTCGATGTTCAGCCAGCACGCCAAGTGGCTGAAGGTCACGTCGGAGCTGCCCTGGCGCCGCAAGATCGCGTCGTTGAACTATCTACTCGCCTCCCACGTCTGGCAGCAGGATCACAACGGCTTCACGCACCAGGACCCGGGGTTCCTCGATCATGTGATCAACAAGAAGGCTGATATCGTGCGCGTGTATCTCCCGCCCGATGCCAATTGTCTGCTGTCGGTCTTCGATCACTGCCTGCGCAGCCGGCATTACGTCAACGTGGTGGTGGCCGGCAAACACGCTCTCCCGCAATGGCTGACCATGGACGCCGCGGTGGTGCATTGCACGGAAGGCATTGGCATCTGGCAATGGGCGAGCAACGACCAGGACGCCGAGCCGGATGTGGTGATGGCCTGCTGCGGGGACACGCCCACGCTGGAGATCCTGGCCGCCGTGTCCCTGCTGCGCCAGCATCTGCCCACGCTGAAAATCCGGGTGATCAATGTCGTCGATCTGATGAAGCTACAGTCCAGCACGGAGCACCCGCACGGACTGGGCGACAGGGAGTACGACGCACTCTTCACCACGGACAAGCACATCATCTTTGGCTTTCATGGCTACCCCTGGCTGGTCCACCGGCTGACCTATCGCCGGACCAACCGCAACCTGCATGTGCGCGGCTACAAGGAAGAGGGGACGATCACGACGGCCTTCGACATGCGGGTGCAGAACGAGCTGGACCGCTTTCATCTGGTGCAAGACGTGGTCGATCGGCTGCCGCACCTGGGCTCTCAGGGAGCCTACCTGAAGCAACAGATGCAGGACAAGCTCATCGAGCACAAACTATACATCGACAAGCACGGCCAGGACTTGCCGGAGATCCGCAACTGGGTGTGGGGCAACCCCGTATGAACGCGTCAGAGCTTATAGCCACCGCGCGGGCGGCTGGTCGCCGACCACAAGGGCCTGCTGGCGATGGACGAAAGTACGTCAACCTGCAACAAACGATTTGCCCAGGCCGGGATTCCGCAGACCGAGGAGGCTCGGCGCGCCTATCGGGCACTGATTCTGACCACGCCCGGCCTCAGTGCCTCTATCAGCGGCGTGATCCTCTACGACGAAACGATCCGCCAGCAGACCAACGAGGGCATCCCCTTGATCAAGGTCGCCACCGACGCGGGCCTTATCCCCGGCATTAAAGTGGATACGGGTGCAAAGGACCTGGCCGGTCACCCCGGTGAGAGAATCACCGAGGGTCTGGACGGACTGCGCGAGCGCCTGGCTGACTATGCGCAGCGGGGCGCCCGTTTTGCCAAGTGGCGCGCGGTGATGGCGATGGGCGATCGGCTCCCCAGCCAGGGGTGTATCGAGGCCAACGCGCAGGCCCTGGCCCGCTATGCCGCGCTGTGCCAGGAAGCGGGGCTGGTCCCCGTCGTCGAGCCGGAGGTGCTGATGGGCGGCGCGCATACCCTGGAGCGGTGTGGTGAGGTCACCGCGCAGGTCTTGCACACCATGTTCAGCCAGTTACGCGCTCAAGGGGTGATGCTGGAGGGCATGATTCTGAAGCCCAACATGGTGCTGCCCGGATCGACCTGCCCCCAGCAGGGTACGGTGGACGAGGTGGCTGACGCCACGATGAGGTGCCTCTTGCGCGCTGTCCCCGCAGCCGTCCCCGGGATTGCGTTCTTATCGGGCGGCCAATCCGGTCAGTTAGCCTCGGCTCGTTTGAATGCCCTGAACGTGAGATTCAGGTCGCGATTGCCGTGGGCCGTCGCCTTCTCTTTTGGCCGCGCCATCCAGCAACCGGCTCTCCAGATATGGCACGGTGAGGAGGCCCACGTGGTGGCGGCACAGCACGCGCTCGCTCATCGCGCCAGATGCAACGGGGCAGCGCGCCGTGGCGACTACACGGCCGCGATGGAAAGGGCCGTGGCATGACAACAGGAGGCGCGATCAGGAGTGTACATCCAAGGAGCGCATCATCTGTCACACGCTCCGTGAGCACAGATCGGACAGTGGACATGCGCCAGAAATTCATCATCGGTAACTGGAAGATGCATACCGCCGCCGCCGAAGCCGGGCGACTGGCCAGGGCGGTCGTGGATGGGGTGGGCAGGGAGGACCATGTCTGTGTTGCCGTCTGTCCTCCCTTCCCGTACCTGGCCCTTGTCGGGGAGATTCTGGCGGGCAGTCGTGTCGCACTGGGAGCGCAGAACCTGTACCCTGCGGAGGACGGCGCGTTCACGGGCGAGGTCAGCCCGACGATGCTCCTCGATCTCGGCTGCACGTTCGTGATCCTCGGACATAGCGAGCGCCGACATACGCTGGGCGAATCCGACGCGTTCATCAATCACAAGGTACGGATCGCCCTGCAGGTCGGACTCGACGTGATCTTCTGCGTGGGCGAAACGCGGGAGCAACGTGAGGCTGGCCAGACCGAGGCGGTGCTCGATCAACACCTCATCCTCGGCCTGGCAGGCCTCTCGGCGGATGGCGTGACCCGCCTGAGCATTGCCTACGAACCGGTCTGGGCCATCGGCCATACGGGACATCAGGCAACTCCCGCGCAGGCGCAGGAGGCGCACGCGGTCATCAGGCGCCGCTTCGGTCAGATGTTCGGGGAAGCCGCGCGGACGCTTATTATCCAGTACGGTGGCAGCGTCACGCCGGAGAACGCCGCCGCGCTGCTTGGCCAGCCCGGCGTGGATGGCGCTCTTATCGGCGGGGCGAGTCTGCATGCCGATCAGTTCCTGGCTATCGTCCGGGCGGGGATCAGGGAAGCGCACGCTGAAGGAGTATCAACACGATGAGTATTTTAGAGCCTCCAACCCAGGGCTCCGTATCGACGGCGATCAGGCGCAATCCTGGATCAACGACCATGCATGACCTTCCTCTCTACCCCTTGCGCTTTGAACCCATCTACCAGTATCGGCTGTGGGGCGGCCGACGGCTGACTGACCTGCTCAGCGCGCCTCTGCCCGACGACGGCCCCATCGGCGAAGCGTGGCTCCTGAGCGATCGTGACGACCATGCCAGCCGTGTCGCCGATGGACCGCTTAAGGGTCGGACCATCAGCCAGGTGATGGAGCAGTGGCAGGAGCCGCTCATGGGGAGACTGGCAGGGCGCTTCACGCGCTTCCCCCTGCTCCTCAAGTTTCTCGATGTCCGGGGCAGTCTCTCGGTTCAGGTGCATCCCTCGGATGCGCAGACGGAGCTACTGCCGCCGGGGGAGAGCGGCAAGACCGAGGCATGGGTCGTGCTGGAGGCAGGAGCGGAGAGCCGTATCTTCGCTGGTTTGGCGCCGGCCACCACGGCAGAGGTTCTGGCGCAGGCGCTCACGAAGGGCGCTGTAAGGGACCGACTGGTGAGCTTTTCGCCTGCACGCGGTGATGGCGTCTTCATCCCGGCGGGGACCGTGCACTCGCTAAGCGATGTGATGGTTTTTGAGGTGCAGCAAAACAGTGATGTCACCTTTCGCCTCTATGACTGGGACCAGATCGATCCCCAGACGGGCAAGCGTCGGCCTCTGCAGATCGATCAAGCACTCGCCGCCATTGATTTTACGCAGGGCGCCCTCGGCCCGGTTACACCGGTGACCGAAGAGCAGGCGCCGCTACGCCGAGAGAGTCTTTTTCATTGCGCCCATTTCGGGTTGCGCCGCTTCAGTGCTGAAGCGCCGTTCACCGTCGGCGCAGCGGAGATGCCGCACGTTCTCGTGTGTATTGGAGGAGACGGTGAGTTACTGTACGACGGCCTCAGCTACCCCTTTGGCAAAGGTGATGTCCTGCTCTTACCGGCGGTGGTCGGAGCGTGTGTATGCCGACCCAGGGCAGCCATGATCGTCCTGGAGATGTCGCTGCCGGAAGCGACCTGATCCAATGAAGAAACTCATCGTCTTTGATTTGGATGGGACGCTTGCCGCGAGTAAAGCAGCGCTCGATGCGGAAATGTCGGCCCTGTTGCACGATCTGCTCGGGATCGTTAAAGTGGCCATCATATCCGGTGGTGCGTGGTCACAATTTGAAAAGCAAGTGTTGTCGTATCTTCCCCCTGACGACCGCTTGACGCAGCTATCTCTCCTGCCCACCTGTGGCACCAAGTTCTATCGCTACACGGGAGAGTGGAAAAAGATCTACTCGGAGGATTTTAGCGCCGAAGAAAAAGAGAAAATCATCAGTTCGCTCCGCAAAGCGCTGGGAGCAACAGGCTACAAGGTCGACAGGGTCTGGGGCGAGATCATTGAAGACCGGGGCAGCCAGATTACTTTCTCCGCGCTGGGCCAACAAGCCCCCCTGGACGAGAAGGGCAAATGGGACCCTGATTTCGCTAAGAGGAAGAAGATCAAAGCCAACCTCGACACCTTGCTCCCTGCCTTTTCGGTGCGGCTGGGTGGCGCCACCTCCATTGATATCACCAAACCTGGCATTGATAAAGCCTATGGCATCGGAAAGCTGCGCGATCTTCTGGATACGTCAGTGCATGAGATGATCTTCGTTGGTGACGCGCTGTTCCCTGGGGGGAATGACTATCCAGCGGAAGAGGCAGGTGTTGATTCCATTCCGGTTCGAGATCCGCATGAAACGAAGCGGGTCATTCAAACGATGATCGCCTGCCTGGCCACTGACCCGCCAGCGGGGCCTCGCCGGGGGCTGCAATGAGTGGATTTGGCGTGCATCGCCTGGGGACGATCATGGAACCGGAACCCGGCAATCCGCTGGAACTTGAAGGTGTGCTCAATCCGGCCGCCGTGCGTGGCCCTGATGGCGAGCTCTACCTTTTCCCGCGGCTCGTCGCGCGGGGCAATTATTCGCGCATCGGCATCGCCCGGGTGCGGTTCAATCCGGCCGGCGATCCCATAGGCGTCGAGCGGCTGGGCATCGCGCTCGAGCCTGAAACCGACTATGAGCAGCGCCCCGACGGCAGCGGCGGGTGCGAGGATCCGCGCATCACCTTCGTCGAACCGCTGCAACGCTACCTGATGACCTACGCGGCATTCTCGCCGCTCGGCCCCCGGATCGCCCTGGCCATCTCCAAGGATTTGTTTCACTGGCAACGACTGGGGCTCGCCGCCTTTGCGCCGTACCACGACATCGATTTCGTCCATGTGGACAACAAGGATGCGAGCCTCTTCCCCGTCGCCCTGCCCAATCACGCCGGCAAGATGCAGATGGCGATGCTCCATCGCCCCCTTTTCCCGGGCACGCGTCCCGAGGAAACCGCCCTTCAGCCCACGCGCCGTACGGTGGATCTTCATCGGGAAAGCATCTGGATTTCCTACTGCCCGATGCCTGTAGAGGACCGCGATCCCCCGCACCTCGGCCTGTTCAATGCACATCACCGGTTGGCGACACCGGTGGCGCCCTGGGAGCGGCTCAAGATCGGCGGCGGCACGCCGCCCATCCTGACCCGGCACGGTTGGCTCATCGTGTATCACGGGGTGCGCGACCTGGCGGCGCCGGGCGACGACGCGCGGAAATTGTGCTACTCCGCCGGCGTGATGGTGCTGACAAAGGAGCATCCACAGGTGATCCGCTATCGGTCGGCGGAGCCGGTCCTGACGCCGGAGCTGCCGCGGGAACGCGATGGGACCATCGCCAACGTCGTGTTCCCCACCGGCATCGACCGGCGCGACGATCTTGGCGCCCCGGACCGCTTCGACATCTACTACGGGATGGCCGACAATCGGATTGGCGTGGCACGCCTGGACGTGCCGGAGCGCTTGCCCCAGGGAGGAGGCGCCGACGCGCCCGACGCCACGGTGTAGCGCTCCCGCTTGTGGGAACCGCAAAACCGTCCATGAGCCGCTTTCGACGGCGCCTGTCCACCGATCTTCCCAAGTCCATCCGGACTGGGGCTCGGAAGAGGCCATACGTACAGAACAGAAAGGAGACCCACCGTGACAGCAACGCCCGATCAGCCCAAGGATCCCGCGGCAACGCCCGATCAGCCCAAGGATCCCGCGGCAACGCCCGATCAGCCCAAGGATCCCGCGGCAACGCCCGCCGCGCAACCAGAATCGAAGGATGCTGCGCCGCCCAAGACTGCCGCGGCGACGCCTGACGCGAAGGACGATCTGCAATCCCTGCCCATAGCGGAGGTGGAGAAACGACTGGAGTCATCGGCGGACGGCCTCAGTCAAGACGAGGCGGTGAAGCGGCTGGCCACATATGGGCCAAACGAGATTGTGGCAAAGAAGACCAACCCGCTCCTGAAATTCCTCACCTATTTCTGGGGTCCCATCCCCTGGATGATCGAAGTGGCGGTGGTGCTCTCGGGGGTGGTCCAGCACTGGCCGGATTTCTTCATCATTCTCGTGTTGCTCGTGGCCAACGGCGTGGTCGGCTTCTGGGAAGAACGTCAGGCGGGCAACGCCATCGACGCGCTCAAGGCCAAGCTGGCGATCAAGGCCCTGGTGCAACGTGACAAGAAGTGGATCAGCGCGGCGGCCCGCGACCTGGTGCCGGGCGATGTCATCCGCGTGCGCCTGGGCGATATTGTGCCGGCGGATGCGCGCTTGCTGGCCGGCGACCCGGTGCAGGTGGATCAGTCCGCCCTGACCGGCGAGTCGCTGCCCGCCACGCACACGTCCGGTGACGCCGTGTTTTCCGGGTCGATTATTCGCCAGGGGGAGATCGGCGCGCTGGTCTACGCGACGGGGGCGCAGACCTACTTCGGCAAGACGACCGAACTGGTGCAGGATGCCCACACCGTCAGCCACTTTCAACGTGCCGTGCTGAAGATCGGCAATTACCTGATCGTCCTCGCGGTGGCCCTGGTCGCGGTGATCGTGGCGATCTCGCTCGTCCGCGGCGACCCGCTCCTCGCGACGTTGCAGTTCGCCCTGGTCCTCACCGTGGCCGCGATTCCCGTGGCCATGCCGACGGTGTTGTCGGTGACGATGGCGGTCGGGGCGCGCCTGCTCGCCAAGAAACAGGCGGTGGTCAGCAAGTTGGTGGCTATCGAGGAATTGGCGGGGGTGGACGTGCTGTGCACGGACAAGACCGGCACCCTGACCCAGAACAAACTAACCCTGGGCGATCCGTTCAGCGTGGACAAGGTCTCCGCTGGCCAAGTGATCCTCAGCGCCGCGTTGGCGTCGCGCGCGGACGATAACGACACCATTGATCTGGCCGTGCTGGGCGGCCTGAAGGACGACCAGGCGTTGCACGGGTATCAGGTGCTCCATTTCCAGCCTTTCGACCCGGTGCATAAACGCACCGAGGCCAGCGTCAAAGCCAAAGACGGCGCGACGTTCAAAGTGACGAAGGGCGCGCCGCAAGTGATTTTGGCCCTGGCGGCCGATGCCGCGCAGGTCAAGCCCGCCGTGGAGCAGGCCGTCAACGCCTTCGCGGCGCGTGGCTTTCGGTCCCTGGGCGTGGCGCGGGCCGATGGCGACGGCCAATGGCGCTTTCTTGGCGTGTTGCCCCTGTTTGATCCGCCGCGCGACGATGCCAAGGCCACCATCGCGACCGCGCGCACGATGGGCGTGCAGGTCAAGATGGTCACGGGCGATGCACTGGCCATCGCCCGCGAAACCGCCAAGACCTTGGGGATGGGCGCCAACATTCTCGATGCCGCCGGCCTGGGCGATGTCAAGGAGCAAGCGACGGCGGCCGTGGTCGCGTCCATCGAGCAGGCCGACGGGTTCGCTCAGGTGTTCCCCGAACACAAGTTCCATATTATCGATGTCTTGCAAAAAAGTGGCCACATCGTGGGGATGACGGGCGACGGGGTGAACGACGCCCCCGCCCTGAAGAAAGCGGACTGCGGAATCGCCGTGTCGGGCGCGACGGACGCGGCGCGCGCGGCGGCGGCCATCGTGCTGCTGACGCCCGGCCTCTCGGTCATCATTGACGCGATCAAAGAGAGCCGCAAAATCTTCCAGCGGATGAACAGCTATGCGATCTATCGCATCGCCGAGACGCTGCGCGTGTTGTTGTTCATGACGCTGGCCATCCTGATCTTCAACTTCTATCCGCTAACGCCCGTAATGATCGTGTTGCTGGCGTTGCTCAACGACGGCGCCATCCTGTCCATCGCCTATGACAACGTGCACTACAGGGATCAGCCCGAGGCCTGGAATATGCGCCTGGTGCTGGGCATTGCCACCACGTTGGGTGTAGTTGGCCCCGTGGCCGCCTTTGCCCTGTTTTATCTCGGCGATCGGGTCTTTCACCTCGGCCATCCGCAGCTCCAAACGATGATGTATCTGATGCTGTCCGTGGCCAGCCATCTGACGATTTTCCTGACCCGCACCCGTGGCCCCTTCTGGTCCATACGTCCCGCGCGGATTCTCTGGATGGCGGTGCTCGGCACGCAAACGCTGGCGACCCTGATGGCGGTGTATGGGGTCTTTATTATGGCGCCCATCGGCTGGGGTTTGGCCATGGTGGTGTGGGGCTATGCGCTGGTGTGGGCCCTCGTGACCGACCGCGTGAAGCTGCTCGCCTATCGCATTCTTGATCCCGCCACGGCCAAGGCATCGACCGACGCGGCGCCGCCGCGCGCCACGGCGCCGGCCGACGCGACGGCGCCGAGTGCCAAGGCATCGACCGCTGTGGACTCGGCCACATGACACTTGACGCAGGTGGAAAGGGCACTTTGGGCATCCGATTCACAGAAAAGTAGGCTGTCCGCCATATAGGCGACATCGTGACCGCAGGGCACGCCCTCGTCGCCGAACACACTGACGACCGATGCCGCCCGAACACCGCTGGACCGTACTCCGCGACGATAAGAAAAGAGGGTTTTCCATGACACCCGTACACCTGCTCCTCGCGACCGATGGCTCGGAGTCGTCTCTTGAGGCCGCGCGCTTGGTCCGCGATCTCCTCAACCCCGCGGCCATCGCACGCATCACGATCCTGGCCGTGGCGCCGACACTGACCACGAATGACTATTTCGGCCCGTACAGCGTCATGCTCGCGCAGGAGCAGTGGGACGCGATGACCGCGGCCGTGGTGCGGACGGCAGAGGAGGCCTTGCGGCGCACGAAGGAGGAATTGCACACCACCACACCGGTCGACACGCTGATGCGCCGCGGCTCACCCGCCGAGGAGATTGTACGGTGTGCCGCGGAGAGGGGCGCCACACTGCTGGTGCTGGGAAGTCGCGGCTGGGGCGAGATGCACGCGGTCTTGCTGGGGAGCGTGTCGGAGCGCGTGCTGCATACCGCATCCTGTCCCGTGCTGATCGTCCGACCGACCGGGAGAGGCACGTCGTGAGCGCATGGTGACCCATGGTGAGATAATCACACGGGAACGACATGAGCGATGACTGGACTGTGCGCGACGATCTCGGAGCACGGGTCCATGAGGGCCCTATAGCGACGCTTTCGGCTTTTTCCGCTCTGTGACCACGACATATCGTGGCTCGGCGTTTCAACCACGGAGCACATAGGGGGTCAAGCAGCGACGTGTCGCTTCGGGGAAGGGTCAAAGCGGTCAGTGACCCCACGCCTGAAGGCGGGGGCTTGTGTCTGAACTCCGCCGCAACTCCGCGCCTCCGCAGAGGCACGGCTTTGGTTTCAACGCTCGACACATTTAGAGAAACGTTTGTCCCTCTAAGGGCGCACGGACAAAGCACCCGTACCCACCCAGGCCTGCCGGATAGGCAGCGGCTACAAGACAGCCACAGTATAGCATGACAAGGGGACGCTGGTGACACCAGACGCCCGTGGCTCTGCTTCCTCCCCACGGCTACAGCCGGGGGAATCCTCGGAGCTACGTGTTGAAAAGGACGCTAAACATCCTTGGGCCGGGATCGACACCGACGCGCAGGCCAGGGACCAGGTCGGGGGCGGTCTCTGGAGACGGCCCTCTTCATGCGGCCGGCCCAGATCGTCGTGCAAGAAGCCCGCGCGCCGCAGCGCGGTCACGGGACTGGCTGCCGTCATACGTGCGCACGACGGCAAACTGGTCCTGTCCGTCCTCGTGTCTCTCGTGGGCGTCGCCGCCGTGGCCATAGTCGAGACTTTCGGGGGGCAGTGATGAACAACGGCCCCGGCCCTATGGTGACAGTCAGGAGGCGAGTTTCTCACTTAGTACTACAACGTTAGGTTTTTGGGGTTGGGGTAGACTGGGGGGAGGAGGATTGCTCATGATTAGTTCATCTTCGGAATAGGAGGAGAGACGTATGGCCCCCTCCCCGGTGAGCGGGTTACGCCGCTCGGCGCCGCTGTTGGCGGTCGAGGCGGCGGTTGACCAGACCAACCACAGCGCGCGTGCGTTCCGTGTGCTTGGCCCGGTGGTGCCGGTCGGTCTGGCTCAGGCATTCGTAGCGGCGTGCGCGCCGGATGCCGTGCTCGACCACGATGCGCTCCCGCGCGAAGGCTCGGTTGTAGGCTTTGTCCTCCTCCGACTGCTCCTCCCCACGCGGCTTGCGTCGCGGCGTCGCGCCACCCCCATGCAGTTTGTCGATGCCTGGATAGCCCTTGTCGCCCCCGATACCTCCCTCAGGCGGCACACGTTTGCACAACCCGCTACGATCAAGCAGCGTGATGTCGGCCGTCGGTCCCGGCACGCTCTCGGACACGTCCACGATCTTGCCCGTCTCGGGGTCCACCGCGA
>JAABUU010003930.1_pt1 | contig 18226 bp, 22 predicted proteins | sample 5559301 | NCBI WGS metagenome assembly JAABUU01 (sample SAMN10711884, study PRJNA513360) | rock metagenome | isolation source: Antarctica rocks | place: Antarctica: Victoria Land, Richard Nunatak white | reverse complement strand
TGCGTTCCTCACGCTAAGAGTTAGCGAGGGTGCGAAGCGAAATGAAGCGCAAGATAAGTGAAATGAAGCAACATGTTAACAGTAAGGAAACCTCCATGGCAATTTGTCTAAGTTCTTCCAACTTACCCACCTGTGATCCTGACAAGTAAATCTAAAAAGAAAGATTAAAAAGTCTTAACTTTAATAATGATCAACAGTGATCTGATGATGATCTGTGAAAGAAATATGAGCTTATATAATCTACATAAAAGACTCAAGAAAAAGACTCTTGTAGACTAGAAGATGATAGTATCAGAAGCAAAGCAATTTTATTAATTATTTATTTATTGAAAAAAAAAAAAAAAAGTTATGAGCTGAGCACAGATCATATTTAAGACAAAATTATTGTTCACTGCAATAGCACAATGATGAGTGAGAATGTAACTGACATGAATGAGATGATGATATAAGCAGAGCAATAAATGCATTAACATTAAGTTTTTTAACTTGATAACAAAGAATCTCAGCAGTCATCTTTAACTTATTTACAGCACTTAAAACATTCTCTATCAATGAGTAATTGTAGTTAATGAGAAGCATAATGTCACTGATGATGATGATGAGAGCAGCAGATGAAGCAGCAACACAATAATGATGAGAAGTTGTTAAATCAGCAAATAAAGAGAATTTAAACTCTGTATAATTTAAAACAATAAGTAGTTATCATATTAATATAGATTTATACTTACAAAAGCTGCACTGAATACTTTATGCATCTTAATGACAGTTTATACACAAATTGCAGAGAAGATAATGATCATTGAACTTGATTTAAATGTACATTATAAATAGCTCATCTTTATGCACACAGTTGTCACAGACAGTTGACTCATGTTTTTTATGAATGTGAGTGACAGCAGCTTCACAATATGTTCAGTGAGTGCAAAAATGATCTGAATTCATATTAATGTGCAGAATTAACTGTCAAATTATTAACAACATCTCAAGCTTAATCTTAAGTTAACTCTTCAACAGCAGATTAATCAGAGCATTAAGCAATGAGAAGCTGAGCTGATTAATAGTTAATTTATTAAAGAGAGAAAAGAAAGCAATATTAAAAGCAGAACATTCAATCAATTTTATATATTGTTAATCTTTGAACTGAAATTGAGACAATGACATATTAAGAAAAGAGTTTTGTGAACTTTTCTTAAGACAGAAATAATTAATAATTTTATAAATACAATCAGAAGCAGACTTCTTTTAATTTGAATTGTTGTTATTTGCATTTGACAATGAAGTGACAGCAACATAATGTGAAACATAGATCTTAAGAAATGATCTATGAAACATTAATGACACACTGTAAACATATCATGAAAGCTTACATGATGATAGAGTAAATAAAAAAATTGATAAGTTGATGAAGTAGTAGTTAAAAGTCAGAGTGTGATTGAAAACTAAAAAAAGAAGAAGAGAATTTTTTTTGAAGAGTTGTAATCAATGATATAGATAGGCAGTGTGAACAGTGAATAATTTATCTCATTATTATGACAACAATGATCTGCACTTCTAGCTGCTTTTGAATGACAATAGTGATGTGAAGCAGAATAAAATAATGTGAATGCAAATCACAGACAGAAATTTTATAGAATGTTAAGCAAATCTCTGCACTTACATCAGTGAATTGTTGTGACTATGCAGTAGAAAAGAATGTAATATTATTGCTTACTCATCTCTTATTAAGCATCTCTATTTATGTCTTAGTCATTATTTTCTATATATACTCTACATAGTGTAAACAAAAAGAGACAACTTTCTACAGATCAATTCACATAGATGTGATTTCAGCATCTTTAGTTGCCTAAAACTTACTGTATTACAAAAGGTCACTAGATGAATTGCTGTCAATTCATCTACTAAAGACATATATAAGTGCCTGATATTACATTCTTCTCTACTTAAAGTCTTGCATTCATACAAGCTAATAAGATCTTTAAGTCTTCTCAAGATAGAATTGTCTAACTTGATGTGTAATATTGCAACTTATATACTAACTCTCAAGAACTAATCTTGACAAGAATAAAAAGTCTGACTGTTCTCTACAGAGCTTGAACTTCAGATCTTTCATTCTCATTTAACAATTCATTTACTGTGATTTCAGTGTCTTTAGTTGCCTAAAACCCACTGTATCACAAAAGGTCACTAGATGAATTGCTGCCAATTCATCTACTAAAGGCATATATAAGTGCCCGATATCACATAGAGGTGAGGTACAAAGTATGTGCGAGTCCCGCAAACCCTAATTGCAAACCCTAATTGCGAACAAGGGTAGGTGCAAACCTCGCCACCACTAATCCAAAACTACTGTGATTGACATCTGTACTGTGCTTCCTCTCTTAACCTGACTTGCTGCTTCTGCAGCTGCTCCCGCAATCCTTCCAAATCATGTTGAACGGCCTCGGACACCTGTTTGGCCTCTTGGAACTAGATCTGTCGTCTCTTCAGGTCTCCGTTCTGTGCATTCCAGCGTGCGGTCAATTGCTCCACGGCATCGCTTTTCATCGAGTTTCGAGTGTCGCATAACAACAAATAGTTGGACAGTCTTCTAATAGATCTGAAGGGCCTTGATGATAAACATGGAATGACTGACGTTCTTGACAGTTACGCCCATGTTAGAATCGCATCCACCATACAACACTCATACAGTTGATAACTTCTTCACTGTGCTGTCCAGATAGATCTCGAGAGTGCGATGCGAACTCTGAGGATAGTGAAATCTCACTCTCTATTCGGCACAGTATACACACATTGTGACTGTTATGCTCCAACCTATTCTGACTGTTGATCTCACATTCATTCATTTGTGGGCAGTATGCCAGATCTACACCTTCCCTGAGTTGTTCACCGTCCCCCACCCCTGCTCTACACCATCCTCATCCAGGTTCTCCAGAGCCGCATCCACTTCCGCTCCGTAAGAGAGTTCCTGAAAATAGGGATTTTTCTAGCTGTCCACAAAAATGGCTGATTTTTTGGCTAAGTATCTTCGGCTTGAGTTGCATATGGTCGCCAACAAATAGGACAGGACCCTTGGCATTCCAGACAAGAGGTATAATTGCATCCGGTTCAGTCATTTTAGCTGCCTCATCAACAAAGGTAACCACTGAGTGAAAGTGCTCATGCAGCTTGAAGTCGCCAGCGTTGTTCACTGTACAGACTACCACCTGTGCTTTCCCTAAGACATGTTCCCTCAGTCCCTTGGTGAGGGCCCTAAAAGAGATCATGTCTTCAGGGTCTAAGTCGCCTTTGGAGTGGCGGTTATACATTGTATGGAAATCGTGCCACTGCGTTCCGGGCTCGCTGCAGGGGTGGGTGATGATGTTGGATACCCGTAACATAATAAACCTCGTCGACGTTGCCGCTCCAAGATCATAGCCTCGACTTGCACGTCGGGACATATCATGCGGTAAGCAACGGTCTTGTGATTTCGCTGGCCAATGCGGCTGACACGGGCAAAGACCTGCTCCTCGGTCTTGCGAATGTAGTCAGGTTTCACATGCGGCGACTGCGTCATCTTCCATGACGTCGGAGTCATTACCACCTGCTGCGAGATTGAGCAGGTAGTCCGCGATGTCTGGCCCCTTATGACACCTATTGATGTCCCTCAATACATATTCCTTCGTTCTGACATTCGTAGGCAGCGGCATGCAGTGTAGTGAGATCGTGCAAAGGATCATGATATATCGTCATTTCCGACGCTGTCTCCTGGGCTTATCTTTCTAGCCCCCGTTGCTTGATCGGGTAAGCGGCGGGATAGAAATTTTCGTGTTCCCATACAACTTGTTGATGTGGTCCCTTCGCGTCCTCCCATCCTGCAGCGGACGACGATGCCGGATATGCTGGAAAGAGAGTAGGAGTCTTTGCGCCCGCGACTCTCCGTCCATGCGACAGCAACCTCGTACAAGTCTCAATTTCCCTGTCACCGGAGGAGTCGAATGTGACACCATATTCATTGTCGTCGGCGGGGAAGGGGGCGGCAAGAAGGCGGGAGGGGGAACTTTCTGGAAGAAAATCCTTCTCGTGCTGTACCACTTGCCAAAACTCATCTCCTGCACCGATCGACGGCCGGATCTCCTCCCTCACTCGAAAGAACCGGTACGTACCGATGTCTCCCTGGTGTACCAGCGTGATTCCACCCCGAACCGATTGGCTCACTATATATACGCTCCTCCTGAGTTCGTTGTAGCTTACTAACCGTTGCACGGTCCCCCCAACACAATCTAGAATCTGGGTACCGGACTCATATGACCGTCGATCATTCTCTTGCATCAAGGAACCGATCGTCTTTCTGCGCGGCGATCTCCTCTCCAGCCCCCCCTCCAATTCCTGGTGGCTGATTGAGCCTTCCAGTAGCTTGACAACCCTGTTGGTCTCCATCCCCCGTCGTCGATAATGATTCGCTACAGCAGCAAACATGTCTAAGATGTTGGCGACGAGGTCGATGCGAGATTCTGGGGTGACGTTGCAGGCAATCTGATGGAGATTCCGGACAGAGAGCGTCCATTATTGTTGATCAACTTGAACGTGGTGACGTTGAAGAACACCGGAAACGCTTCTTGGAAGATCTGCTTGCAAGTATAGACACCCGACTCGTGTTGTCATGCGGTGGGCTGATATTCGAGCCAATGGGCGGGATCAGGCTTCGCCATCAATGGGAGAAGAGAAAAAGGAAAGACAAGTTCTTGATTGTAGGTTGGAAATGGGGGTCATCAAGGCCGATTACGTGTTGAAAGCGGCAATAACCATCCGTCTCGGTTCCGGGCCGTTGTCCACCTCTCCAATCAGTCTTCCCGGCGCCACCTGGCCAAAGACCCTGTATGCCCGTGGTCCTGACGGGTTGAACGTGTCTTCGTGTTCTTCGTACTCGCAGCCCGTTGCTCTTGAACCATCAACAATAGGAGATCCCGGATCTCCGTGGGTTTCTGATGCCCGCCATGGCGCCCCGTCACGCGAGTAGTAAAGGCGGTGACTTCGCGGGTGTATGCGTTCTGATGATGAGCGATGCGAAGATGCAACGGAGGTCCGCGAGGAGCGTCAGCGGATAGGGTTGCAATATGGTTTGCAAGTGTATGCAGGGCATTAACCTGGAGTGCGAACGACGGAGACACCTTGTAACATCAGTGCATCGGAAGAAAAATTGGATGGAGGGAATGCACCTTATCACAAGGCTTGCGTTTCGCTTTGCAATAGTCGCAGTTTCTATTGGGGACCACATTGCAACGGTTGTCAAGCTCTCCACTTCTCTTGGAGCAATGGAGACAGCACGGCGGGCTTAACTCTGGCGGGGCGTGGTTCGGGAAGACCAATGAATCGCGATAGGGGGACGGCAAAGCAGTGTTGTGAGCGTGAACAGGTTGCGGCATGGCTTCGGCACGGCGGGGTGGCGACAGTGACTTGGCAACAAGCTTGGGAGACGGTGCCGGCAGGACATGGGAGCGACGGGGAGATTGTTGCGGGACATCAGCAACGTGACGTGGGAGTCGAGCTCGAATCCTCCGGTGCCGGTCGTTTGGCGCCTTTACTCAACATGAATACGGATAGGTCCTGGCGGCCAAGATGCTCACGTAACTCCCTGCCAGATTTGAACATGTAAAGGGTACGCTGGTGTTGATCGAGGAGTATGTCTTTTGCAGCATTCAGCATTGAATCGACAATTGCCACTTTTCAGAAGTTGGTTCTCATTTGATACACGTCTTCAAGTTCGTATCCCTTTCCTTCCGCCCCTGAAAATTTCTTGACGAGCGCTCCCAGATTCGCGCCTCTTCCTCCTTGGTCTGAAGACAGTCGCCCAGGTTGTAATGGGCTCACCGTCACCAGACAGTCTTGTCAAAGTCGGCAGGCCAATCGTCATTGACCCGCCCCAGATCCACGACTCTTTCAATCTGACACCCTTAAAGTTGTTGGCACTCTCCTGCAGCATCCAAAAGATGTTGCCAAAGCCCCAACCTGCTAAATAGATCACTTGGCAATACCAGCCGGTGGGGTCTGGTAGTCTTGATTTTATTATCTGATGCATTCTCAAGCGCGAGAATGCAATGCAGTACGGTGTGACTGAAGACGTCACCTCTTGGTTGACCTCTCTGGAGTTGACGAGGTAGAATGCAGATTGCTCCAAATGTAGGTACAACTGACATTCAGGTCTGCTCAGAAAGGGCCGGTTACCCGTGCATATGGACAGTCAAATTGTGAAGTGCAGAGCCATGAAGCTTCCGGTGCATATTTCCCGCCCCCGATGTCCACGTCCATGGTGAGAGGCAATTCGTCTTGTGGGATTTCCCCTGCGTTTTCTTTTATGTTTGTCATATTTCATGCATTGGTGGGACGACTCCCCTCGTTATGTGTTCATCCGGACCCCGTATAGCGCGATTGCTCGATTCGCTGGTTGCCAAATCTTGTTAGATGCTTCTGTCTGACTGACATGTCGTTGGTGATGTGTACGCAGCTCTTCTGTCTTAGCTTTAAGCGACATATTGTCCGTGAGATGTACACCATCATGGAGGCCCTTGATGATGATGTACATCTCACAGACAATATATCGCGAGAGGTCATCCAACTGTGGCTGCCGGCTTTTTCTCGCTACCGCTGGGCAAGGTCGTTGACTGAATTTGGTTAAAGACGAACATGAGGAGAAGGAGAACTCGGTGCAGAGAGCTGAGGAGAAAGAACTCGGTACGGAGAGCTGAGGCGAACGTCTCAGGGTGTACCACCATGAAGGTCCTTCCTTTAAATAGCGCCTGTTAACAGACTTGGTTTCGGGACGGTTAACCCGCGATCTCCACCTCGAGGCCCTCCCCTAGGGATCTGAAGTAAGACTCGATGGTAAGAAGAACAATGAAGATGAATAAAGTTCGCCTTGACCGGAACATAATCATCGAATTATCGTAACACAATCAGGTAGCTAGGATGAGGTAATATTAAAGCCGCAGATAACAAGGCCACCTGTCTAATGTACCCGAAATAATAGACTGTCCTTAAAACGAAAGGCAAAGAAAGGGCTGGGGCTTGGTGGAGATATGAGAGGAGGATGGTAGCCCATGATGTGTAAAAGAGAGCGTTTTTCGTGGCGGGGGACGTGGATTATATAGACGATGGCAGGGCCGGGTAAGCAGTATTCACAACGGCGATCAGAAGGACAAGCAGCGTAGGTGAATTGTATTTGTTTTCGGTTGCGGTGTTACCGAACGAGAGTATTCGCATAGTGTGAATCATACACGGGAAATGTAGGTGGACCTGCAAAGTCAGCGGCTCTAGACCTAGATGTAACGGTGAGCGTACAATCGATGCATGCAGTGGTTGACATAGCATGTCCTCGTAGGAAGGTGTTCAAGTTATTGATATATTGATTATCTTAATCTCCTCCTCCGGTTTCTCCTTGTAGACCCGAGTATTCTCAATCTTATGCACAACATCAAGCCCCTGGATGGCACGCCCAAAGATCGTATGTTTCTTATCAAGCCACGGAGTCTTCTCGGTCGTAATGAAGAATTGTGAACCGTTGGTGTTCGGCCCGGCATTAGCCATGCTGACTGTATAAGGCTTATCGTGTTTCAAAGTCGAAAACTCGTCCTCGAACTCTTTGCCCCAGATTGACTCGCCGCCTGTGCCATCACCCAGAGGATCGCCGCACTGACAGAAGTTAGAATTACAATCAGCAATTCAGTGGTCGGAGGAAACCTGCCTGTATCATGAACTTCCGTATCACTCGATGAAAGATAGTGTTATTGTAGTAACCGTTTTTTGAGTGTGTAACAAAGTTCTCGACAGCCTTGGGTGCAGCTTCAGGAAACAATCGAATGTGGATATCGCCATACGTTGTGTGCAGAATTGCAGCAGTGCCAGACTCTGCAGGTTTTGCCTCCAACTGCTGTCTCGCATTGAGGAGTTTGGGCTTCTCATTCTGTACGTCTCGGCTCGATTTGCTGATGTCGCCTTCGTTAGTGAACATGTAGAATCGAACTTTGCCTGAGCCTGTCGAAACTAGCATGGGATCTCGTTCCTCCGCTTCTTGCAATAGAGGGTTGGCGCTCGCAGCCATAGATACGGTCACTATGCCCTTCTTTTGCGGTTGCCCTTGGTAAAGAGCAAGATTCAGAGGCCGGAACGACTCGTCTTTGCCATAAACTTTGACGACCCGGTTGGTGAAAGTATTGATGACCTTAATGCCCAACACAGACCCATACAAAACGAAGTGCCCCGACTCGTCGAAGATGACGTTGATCCTATTCCGTATCGCAGGATTCTCGAGCTCCCGCTCCACCGCCAACCGTCGCCCAAAGTCGACATCGTCTAGCTTTTGAAGTGCAGTGCCTGCTTGCTGCATGTCGGTAATAGTGACCAGAGATTCGTCGTATGTACGGTAAAGCTTTCCAGTGGGGAAGTCGAAGATTCGCACCTTTCGGTCGGGAAATGAAAACGTTGCAAACTGTGAGCCCGAGGGGGAGATAGAGATCGAAGTAGGAGTTGATTTGGCTTTTTTGAACTCGAAAAGACTGGTCGAGCTCTTGTACTCAAAGACATTGTCTGGCTTTTCGTAGCTACCGTATGGTCGCCAGTACTCGATCATACCCGCTTCATCCGCTGATATAACACAGTCATAGGCATTGTTGAATGCCATCAGCGTGACTGGACTCCGGTGGACATTTGAGAGGACATATAACGGCTTCTGATTCTCGCCCCGTCCATCGTATATGCTTATTGAGTGACCAATCTCCTCCGACACGGCCAGCAATGGCATCGAAGCACCCCTCTTATGCACCCAGCAAACACATCTCGGAGTTGTTTCTGTATTGATCATCGCTAATAGATCTACGATAACCTGTTAACCTCCGAGCGTATCCGAGCTGTTCCTGGGCTTGCCTACCGAAAGTAATCACATCGAAGATCTTAATACTCTTATCAAATCCGACAGTCGCGAAGCTCCTCCCATCAGAGCTGACGCTGACACTCTTGATCTCCCCGAGATGCGCTCTGAATTCCTTCACGAATTCAATACCTAGGGCCACCTTCTTCCAGAACTTCACCACACCATCCACCGAGCTTGTAATCAAGAAATCTGTGAATGGTGTAAGTGTTACGAAAGCCAGCTGATCCTTGTGCATAAGAGATTTGGAATAGCGGGGCGAAGTTGGGAGGGACGAGATGTATAGCTTTTCATAAGGAAGCTTGCGGCGCTTCTTTTTGGGGACAGAGCTTGGTAGAGCAGGGCCAATGTCGTCTTCGGAGGACGACTCTGCCACGATTTTTTAGCCATAGTCCGGTCGTACGTTCGGGTCTAGGGAATGTAATCCAGAGCTACACTTACCTTCATCTTGCGCGTCCAATGATTTACCTCCGTTGCTATGAGGTGGATTGTCGTTCTCAAGCTCAGAAAGCGGTCGCTTGTTGGAACGAGTGACGTTGAAGCTTCCATTCTCCATGACGAGTACGTAACTTATGAGTCTCCGGAATGGCGGCCGAAGTGTGGTCAAGCCTACATTCGGTCTGTCCTTCAGCATAACATGAGAGGGAGTACTCCGGATTAACCCGCGGGCCGAGTTAAGCTTTCCAGCTTTGGGCACCGCTAACACTCCCGCAGTGCTAACCTTTAGGAATCCTTTGAACGTGCTCCATCTATCAAGCAAATAGTTATCTGCTGTTCTATCATCAAATTCCAAGACTCAATTGGTTTGACTGTGATGTGCAAATCTCCGAGTACTTCCAGTGTGGTTACAGGCTGACCACTAATCTCTTCCGTACTTTCAGCTGTTTATTATCGGTTGAAAGAACGCTCATATTGCACCATTTTGATGGTCACAGTAGTATGACTTCGATCTTTCCTATAGGTCTTAGCTCAGCTTGCTTCCTTGGTATACAAAAAGATATCAGGGCACCCAAGGATCCAGCTATCAAGTGAACTTTTACTCTTTCTCTTATCCTTTCAGCGCATTCCACCATAGACGGAGGGAACAACAAGGTGGCCTGGTCACAAGCGGCGGCGGAGTGACGATGGGTTCTGTGGGGCTCACTTACCTGATGCTAAAGAGATAGTCTGGCCAGTTACGGCAAGCTAAATGTCGCCGTTGACGTTACAGACTTCTTCCCGAAGGCCGACGAATTTGACTGGTATTATCGGGCCTCTTCTACCACGGATCCTTGTTACGCCAATTGCCAGGCCAAAGTCATCCTCCAGGTTTACGCCCAGGGCGAACTTTGCGAAAATTCAGGGATATAATCTCAATGGTTACGACATCTTGATGACCGTAGCCCGTGTGGGAACTCGTGGCCGTGCTTGGGGAGATGGGTCAATTGGTCCCTCATCAAGTATTTCCGCACAGGTACGACAATTTGAACCACTGTGTCAATCAATGTTGAGATTACCGGACCCTGGAAATGATTACACTTGTTGACCGTGCCGACTGAGGTCATCACGCGCATGTGTCTGAGCACAGTATTGTCTAATCGCCTGTGGGCTGTTGTGACAGGATATATATGCGTCAGTTACCACTCCTGGTGCCGACTTCACGGCGGAACAGTTTGACCTCATGGGAGATCACGACGGTCATCATCTAATCTCTGGCTATAACGTCGAGAGCATTTGTACCTGGAGCCGCACGCAGAGCGAAACCTCGAGCTTCTCGTTGTCCCTCCATGCGAGGTGCGAGATCCGAACTTCAAGCCTGCCAATGCCCGTGTGAGCGGGTACCTGCCCTGGCAATACGTCAATGTTGTTCCATCCAACGACTTACCACCGGCTGCTTACGCCCATTACATCGGTGGGATTAAGGTCATCGTTACCCCGTACTTAGGAAGCCAGATCAGATTCCAGGAGAACCCCGATGGCACTACCAGCAGCGTTATCGTCGGTGGAATCGTTGCTCCTGCGACTAATGCCTAAACAGTCCGAGCGAGTCCGCGAATCGAATACTCCTTTGATTGTCTATCCTTTCAATCACCATCTATCTCGAAACACCACCTAACGCAACATACATTACTTCCCGTTACGTTGCGACCCTTCGTGCACCTATCCTCCTCCACAACCCATCAGACACCCAACCAACACCCTCTCACCCCAACCCCACCACTCCACCTCCCCATGTCCCTCCCCCATCGCAACCCTCCCCCCTCAAAACATCGCAATCGGATTCGTCGTATTCGCCGGCCTCGCCTGCGTCACATCCCAATGCTCGACAATACACGTCCCATTCATGCGATAAATATCCGCCACCGCCAACGGCTCCGGCTGATCCTCAACTCTCAAATGGACAAACCCCACATTATTATCGAAACTCGACCTCAACACCGTGAACGGCGCGAACGGCACGATCTGCTCGAGCTTGGCGATATTTGGCGCGCGCCCCTGCTGGTCCGTCGGGTCGTGCTCGACTAGGTCCTCGGCCACGTAGGTCAGGAAGGCCTTGGACACGTTCTTCTCCGTGTACAGGGCTTCGAGGAAGGCGTTGAAGATGGCGCGTTGGGTGCGCTCCGAGGCGTGGCGCCCGGGGCAGTAGGGCGGGGCGGAGGCGTTGTAGGTGTGCAGGCGGGCGTCGAGGGAGGGGGAGGAGGTGTGTGGGAGGGAGTTGTAGCTGTAGGGGATGGCGAGGAGGAGGGGGAGGGAGGAGAGGGTTGTTAGGAGGTGGATGAGGTGCATTGTTGCTTTGCTTTGGCGCGGATTGCGTACGGTAGGGTTGGCTCCTGTGAGTGAGGAGGAGGCTTTGTAGAGATCGGGATGGGCGACGGTGTTGGGCTTGTCAAGGGCCGGCTGTGGCCAGGGCTTTATAGCGTTGAGGCCTGCAGGTACCCCGACGGAGCGTTCTGGGTGTTGCCGGATCCATGACGCCGTGATGGATTGGATGGTGTTCTACGTGCACACGGATCATTTCTTTCTTGGTTGACATTGGAACTGACATTTATGCCGGCTGAGTTGCTTCAAGCCACGAAGAGGGTTCTCGGTGACCGAGCTGGGAGTGAGTCGTACAGTGCTTTTCAGAACGACAGTGTATGGAAATTTGGGACACGGATTAGCTGTCTTTCGGACCAGAACCGCTTTCTGTGAGATGCGAGCGGTATGTATGGAGTTTCACTTTCATATGGTATACCGTTCCGCCATTGTTGGCCTGTGTATCGATGTCTTCGATATTCGGGGTTAGAACTCCGGTTGGTCGTTTTCGCTTAGTCAGCGTAAAGCGGGTGCCAGACACTGTGAGGTTTCGGCTTTCGCAGTTGTAATCACACACAAAGTTCAATGTTGATCCGGTTGTAATAGAAGACTCCGTTTCTCGCTTCCAATTCAGATTTGCGGACATTCCGTGGTCTAAGAAGTACATCCAATATGGCAAGCTGTCTTCTAAATTTGGCCTCGGCGAGTCCAATTATCAGCACGGTCGACATAATCTAGTAACAGACCCGAATGCACCTCTACTCCTTCACGGCCCCCGGTCTCGCCCTTGGCGCGGTTCCGACTCCGTACCCATTAACCCGTCCATACAACCATTTCAACGTCGCCGTACTAAGCGTCATGACCAAGGCACTGCCCGCAAACAAAGCCGCGCGCCAAGCCGGAGTTAGGACTTCGAAGAGCGGGTACGGGTACCTGACAGCTTGTCAACATGGTTATCCGGTGCGCTTTGAAAAAATGAAACAGATGAACAAGAGGAGTCTGTTAGAAGACGGACCATCCATTGTGCTTGTAGCACTGCTCCACCCAGAACCAGTACGAGAATGCGAGGATGCTGCTCACGCCCATGGCTGGTAGGGCGGTGATGGTCCAGGGTGGCGAGAGGAAGAGGAGATCGATGCAGAGCATCATGGCGGGCATGGCGTGGAAGCCGACATCTGGCAAGTCGATTAGTTGGTTGATGCGCGCCGCGGTTGACTGCATGTGGTCGCTGATAGGTAGGGCTCATCGTACCGGCCCACGGATCAAGCTGTGCCCATTCGGGCATCACGAGGTCCTTGTCGATCTATGAGGGCTTCTGTTTAGCCACCGGGGAGGGCGGATGGAAAGTGAAGGACTGGCCTTACAGCTCGAAGACTCCAATACAGGATAGTGATCAGGATTTCCAACGGTGCACTGCATACTGAGAATGCATTCTTGATCAGGAATAGGCGTGGAGACTTTGTGATGTCCGCCAATGAGCCAAATGCAAATGTGACTGTGGCTAGGAAAAGGCCGATGATGGTCAGGTACTGGAAATGCCAGCCGTACGAGGTATTGCTGCAACTCTGGTCAGTGCGGCTGGTCCGTGGCAAGGATATTTTAGGGTAGGGGTACGGACACGGGATTTGGGTAGTCCACGAGGCTTATAATTGACCTGTATTAGAATCTAAGGCTCAAGAGTGAATTGTAGGGTCTGAATAAAGAGAACACACTATTTGAATGATGCTGCGAAGCTGGAAAGGCCAACAAACTTACTCAGGACTGGAGTTAGCACCATGTAAAACAGCTATGGGGGACGGGAGGGCTCACATGTACGAATGCCGAGACCCCTGCGGAGGGAGAGCTGACACGCTGCAAAGGATGCTTGCGAATAAGCGATTGAGCTGCGTTTTGCATGTTGGGAAGTCGAAGGAACAGATATGCAAGAAGACAATATCATCAATGAGCAAAAACGCATACGATACAGGTATAAAGGCAAGCGTCTGAAGACGAAGAATAAAGCAAGGCTGGCTGGGAATTCTTACGTAAGCTTGAAGCAAGCGGCAACTCTACAGCTGCATCCGATTTGGCCAAGTAGGTAACAAGCTTCGTCTGTATGAGAGTCCAGAGGTTGCGCTTCCTTCTCCTTTTCCTTCTTGTACTCAACTTCCATTGCCTTCTGACGAGGACAGGAGAGATCCTCGTGGGGCCAAGAGGGCGAGGTCCCGCAACCACGTGGTCAGCCCTATAGGGATGCTCCAACCTAACTCGCAAAGATCTAGATCTAGATCTATCACGGTAGATGGCTTAGATGAACCTTATCCGCCCAACTCAGCCTCATTGCATTCAGAGGTTCGACGGGATTGACAGCGTATCAGCGTGACAGCCTTCTTGATTTCTGAAAACAGCCAGAAGAGTGTGCCGGTGACATCTAAGTCCGGTAAGTTATACGGTGGCTACTAGCATCGTAAAAGGCGACAAGACTTGATCCAGGAACCAGTCCATTGAGGTTATCATAGATGGAAAACCGACTCAAGACACGAAGTTCAACCCTTGATGGAAGCCGTAAGGGTGCTAAACGCTGATAGATGCCTGTACATACAGATACGTTATGCAGGTAATGTAAGCGGCATGGTTCCGCGTCTTCGAGGTTGCGGAGTGTAACCTGGAAGGTCCATCTTATCAAAGCTCACTTCAGATCTACTGTCCCACCATACTCCATGACCGTATCCATATATTCTCCTCGACTAGAGCTCGACTATGCCTCGACCGAAGAAGATCGGAGGGCCGGAACCCAAAAAGCGAAGCCGCAACGGATGCTGGTAAGTCAACGCCTCTCCGTATCTCGAATCCATCGTGTGGCATCGAATAGGGCTGATCTTCCAAGGCCTTGTAAAGCTAAGAAGGTCAAATGCGGAGAGGAGAAGCCAGGTTGTCTGAATTGCCAAAGGCAAGGCGAGGCATGCGATTACAGCATTCGTTTGAACTGGGATGGCCGGACGAAGAGGAAAGCCGGCAGCAACACTCCAGAACCATCATTCGTTCTGCATGGCTCTCTGGCCTCAGGTCCACCAGCAGCGACGTCGATTCCGCTCAGCTTCAACACATCCAGCGGCCAGGATTCTACAACTACTCGGAACACTTTATACGGGAGCGCGAGCCGTGGCGAGCTAGAGCCCCACGGTCGTAATACAAAGGGTCTACCGAGACAATACTCTAAACGTCCAGACCTTGCTCTTCAAAAATCGAATACTGCCCCCTTCGGGAAATACTCAACTCCGATGATATCACCCTCCGCTACATCGGGAACGACGGCACCGTCAGCATCGGGCCATGATCGCAAACTCTCATCTTCAAATAGCGATAATTCCAGCATTCTCGAGGTCATTGAAGATGAACCAGCAAGGACAGTGTCACGGAGTCAGGAAGAATTATCGACTGCTCCAGCTGGCCATTTTGTTGGCCGTGTTCCTCGATCAATAGATCTCGGACCTTCCGGCATGTTACTGACTCCCGAAAACTCTAGTCTCAATAGTCCTGGCCTCAATAGCAGATCAACCTCGGATCCTGCTGCGGGTCTACAGCAAACGTCGATGGCCCGTATGTTACCACCGCATCATATACCTCCCCACAACTCCCCTTCGAACAGTCGAAGAGACCGTGATCATACCTTATCACCTGAGAATAGGTCGAAGAGGATCAGGCTGAGTCCCTTGTTGGGTTTCGCTCAGTCCGCAGGAGTTGCGGACCCTCATTCTTACAACACATTATCCTTCCCTCAGGCACAAGCTATCCCCATGAGCGCACCTGCACCTCCTTCAAGTCCATTCAATACAAACATAGGAACTCCACTCACCCCAGCTTCGTCATCTGCATCTGAAGAACACCATCAACGTCTCTCTACCGAGACTTCCCCTCGCCTACAACACCTGTCACCAGACATCCGCCGCCTTTCTGTCAGCTCCCTACTTTCCGGTCCTCCTGACGGATCGCATCCGATCACACATGCAGAGCGAGCCACAAACATCTCCGCCTATCTTGTCGCAGACGTTGGAGCAGACACTGTTACATATGGCTTGGACCGCGGATTTAGAGATCTTGATGTGTCAAAGAATGATGACAAGAATGCCCTCAACGGGATGTCGCCCACAATACTCAACGGTGACATGGAGGTGATGGTTCAGAATCACTTTGGAGATGATCCCAACGTACCACCAGAATTCGGCTTCGGGCTTCAGGCGAAGAATACGGTTTTTGGCAAAGGCGGATACTATGCAAAGCCTGTTCCAGTCAAAATACCCAGAAATTTGGAACCGCTTCCTGCGACACTACTGCAGAATCCCATGAATCTCCTCTACTTTCACCATTTCTTGAACCACACTGCTAGGATACTAGTCCCTCACGACTGCTCGGAAAATCCGTTCAGAAAGATCCTTCCGCAAAGTAATCCTTAGCCCAATACCTGATTTAGTATTAAATCACTGACCTCATCAGTGGCCCTCGAGAACATCAACCTCTTGAACCTCTTACTAGCCTACTCAGCAAGTCATCGCGCACGCTTACTGAACCAACCCGAACCCGCCAACCGAATCGCGCTCTGGGTCCAAGACGTCTTCCCAACCCTGCGTCTCGCTCTTGATGACAGCAAAGAGAAGATATCCAACGCCAACCTAGCGACCGCAATCATGCTCGCCTCTCTCGAAATCATCTCCCCCAACACCTTCGAAGTGCCCGTCCCCTGGCAGAACCACCTCAACACAGCGCGACGCATGATCATCGCCCGCGGCGGCGCCCAATCCGTGCACCGGCAAGACAAAGTGTCGTACTTCCTCAGCCGCTGGTTCGCGTACCTGGACGTGCTCGGCAGCCTCAGCGGCAGCAAAAACGACCGACCCCTCTTCGGCGGCGACTACTGGGCGCACGACTCCGCCTCGGACACGGACGAACACGACTTCCAGATCGACTGCCTCCTCGGCTTCACCAGCCGCTGCGTCAGCATCCTCGCCAAGATCGCCGAGCTCGCCCGCCAGTGCGACTCGGAGCGCATCGACATCAACGGCCACATCCGCAAGGCCTGGACCCCCTCGCCCGCCACCGTCGCCGCCGCCGACAAGCTCCAGCGCGACCTCCAGGACGCCCGCACCCACGTCTACCAGGGCTGCCCCCACCGCCACCTCCGCGTGTCATCGCATGTGCACTCGCACTCGCCCTCGCTTTCTGAGAGTGAGGAGGGCTGGGACTCGCTCGAGATGGTCGCGACCAACGACGCCTTCCACTGGGCCGGCCTCGTGCATCTGCACCGGCGCGTCCTCGGCAAGCCGTCGTCGGACCCGCAGGTGCAGAATGCGGTCCGCGAGATCGTCGGCGCTTTGTATAAGGTCCGTAAAGGCGGCACGGCTGAGGCCTGTTTGCTGTTTCCTATGTTCACGGCCGGGTGCGATGCGCGCGAGCAGAGCGGGCAGCGGGAGAAGATTATGGAGAGGATTCGGAGCGTGGAGGGGTTTGGTATGACGCAGGTAGATTTTCCGTTCTTTTCATCGGTCCCTGGCCCAGTTCTTTGGTTTGGCTGTTTGCAGTGGGGTGGATTGTTGTGTGCACATAACTGAGACACAGGCGTGGCTTAGGTTCGGAAAGCGAGGACGCTGATGCAGAGGGTTTGGGATACGGGCAAACCGTGGGAGACGCTCGTGACGGGCGAGTTTTTTGGGTAGTGATTTTCAGGGGAGATTGCGTTTCGGATCGTTCGCGATGCTTTTGGACTGGCTTGAGATGGTATCGGCGTACAAAGTACTGGAAATGGGAACAGGATGGGAAAGGGGAAAGCTATGGTTACGAGACTGCATAAGCCTAGGTGCGGGTCGGTGTTAGATGGCTATCGAACTGGGTAGGTGCAGTTCTCGACTCTTGTCGTGGCCCCGAAGGATGGACATATGCATGACATTTATCTTGATATACTCTTAGCGTGTGTCAACTTGTTCGGACTTGATGTTGTGGTTTTATTATTCTGATTTTGCAGGCGTACCATAAGAGTGGCTGAGGAACAGGGGGCTTTGCATGGATCGGTAGTGTTCGGTTTAGTTTCGCTGATTAGCTGGAGGAATGTGGATTATATAGAATGCTTGTCATGTGTTGCGGGGTGATGGATTCAGGGCTTCCATACTATATTCTGACTTCGTCTTTGGTGCTCCACTGCTGTGAGGTATAAACGGGAGAAAGAGAGTCACGGCACAGATCCTGATCATCCTCGGACCGAACAATGATGCCCTGGCTGGTACTCTCGCGTACCATTATGTGATGCGACTGAGTAGTCATAACGCAAAAAGACCAGTCCCGGGCTCCTATGCCGAGACTTGAGATTCTATTCTCTATATCCATACAAGGATCCCATGCTAAATCTTCTCCGCCTCCTCCAACAACTCCTCAATCCTAAACCCGCCATCCCCCTGACTAAACTGCTCCAACAACCTCCTCCTCACCCCCCTCTCCCTCCCCCCCACCTCCCCCTCCACCTCCGCATAAAACTTCTGCAAACACATCACCAACCACCTCCCCTCCTCCACACTAACCCCCCTC
>JAABUU010003929.1_pt1 | contig 18234 bp, 23 predicted proteins | sample 5559301 | NCBI WGS metagenome assembly JAABUU01 (sample SAMN10711884, study PRJNA513360) | rock metagenome | isolation source: Antarctica rocks | place: Antarctica: Victoria Land, Richard Nunatak white | reverse complement strand
TGCAAAAGGGGGCTGAGGCTCCAGGGGGGGGGGGGGGTGTTTGGAATTAGCACAAGCAAATACCTGGGGTGAGTGCACAGCGCTTCTCCAGCTCATCAATGCCGCCTTCCACCAGTGCAGGGACAAGGATGTCCAAGTTAGGACACACCTGGAAACCGAGAGAGTAAGCAAGATCAGGCCTGCTGTACGGCGTCGATACCATGCTTCATACAGGTGTCACTGCAACTTACTGTACGTCCTTGTCAGGCTGGTTTACCAAACCTTCAGCATTGCAGAGCTGTCACAGAGGTCTGACATATGCAGCTGCATGCAGGTGCTGTGGGCACAAGAAACCTCTGCTCACTTTGAAGCTCACAGCAATGCTGGCTCATGCCACCTGTACTTTATAGGTATCACAGAAGACCGTGTTGTACAGTGTAATCAGCAGATGGTCTTGCAAACCTTGAAAACATCTGTAGCGATCATAGAATCACATTTGAGGTCAGGTCAATCAGGTTGTTCCAGGTCAGCGTTGCTTACATGGTAGGCCTCTGAGGCAGCTGTTGCAGCAGCATCTAGCCTAGCTTTGGGGACGCGAGGGCCTTCCCGATGCATGACCACAGCTCTGGCCATGGCACCTATGACAGACCTCCAGTTGGCTCCCACACGCAGGTTGGACACCAGTGTGCGCACCAGAAACTTTGTTTCATGCTCCCTACAGTGCAAAGAGGGATTTTGGGGACTTCTTGTACACAGCCTTGTTGCACGCAAGATACCTCTCACACTATGTAATGCACGTTGTCCAAAGGGATCGGGCAAGTGCTGCTTGCTTGCAGCTGCATATTGGTTGTCCTGAAGGCCTGAGACTGACCTGCAATTTGGGAAAGACAGCATTGCTGGTGGGCACCAGGAGCAAGAAAATGCCCAGCCTTGTCTGTTGTCACTTTTGCACTAGGCATGCTAGCAGAGGGCACGACACAAGGAGGCAAAAGATGCCTAGGCTTGCCTGCTATCCAGGTTGCTCACCATATGCTGGCAGAGGGGAAGACACGAGCTTGAACCTCAACAAGCTTTTGCAACTACTATTGGTAATCATTGCAGTACATGATTAAAGTCATGATGACTAGGTTTATCGTTTCTGTCATCATCGGAGAAGCCATATACCTGCAGCTGCGCAGCATGCCCAGGACAGCTTGCTGACGCCGGGCAGCAGACCCTTGGCCCTTTTGCACAGCAATCTGACGCAGTGTCTTATACACTCCCGCCACTGTCAGTGGTGCTGGCCTGTGCAGCATGGTCTGCATGCCAACACAAGGGCTGAACAATGCAACCCTGCCATACTTGCAGATGAACAGCCTTACTGTTCTGGCACACATTCATCCCGCAACATTGATTTTATAGTGCCCTGCGTAATGCTAATCAATTCCAAACCAGGCTACAATCTGGCCGCAATACATCGCAATTACATGCAACAAATATGTAGAGCTTACACCGCAATATAATATGTCACAGCGTAGTGCAGGATAGCAACAATAAAATTTAAATTTTAGAGTAGACAATATATTTGTGCCAGCACGGCAAAGGCATCTTGGGAGGGACTGGGTGATTCCTTGCAGGCAGCCCTTTGCAGCAGTCAGAGTCCTGCTGCACCATGCACAGGCAGTCACTGCATCGCAGGGCATGGGTGGTGATGCATGGGTTGTAGGCGGGCAGCATGTGCTTGCCTGAGTGTGCCTGCAGGCTTGCGCAACATCCCCCATGTCTCCCAGCTCGTTGTACATCTCCCGCAGCTTGGCACGGCTTGTTCCTGTCAGGCACAGAGCTACATGTGAATCGTGATGCACATCAAGTTCATCAAATTTTGCAGATACATCTGTCTAGTGCATGTGCAGATGCTGCCAGCACATACAGAGTACACCAACATTGCCAGCCCTGTGTACTCTCTTTGGTGCAGGTGATGTGTACATAAAACTGCAGATTAATTATATTGTGTCTGTACAGACAATGCCAGCGTATGCAGAGAGCATTAACAATGCCATTGTGGCTGTTATGAAAAAGGTGTGCAGCATACATCATGTGCTGACACAGCACATCATAGAAAGGTGTACAGGAGGTCTCAGGATATCTGGAAGCTTGGTGGCAAGGGCCTGGATCATACAATTTTGGCTGCTGTGCCATGCAATGTTGAAATCACGCAACTTTGGGTCGCAATGTAGGATCTCAAAGCTTTCTAAAGTTGCAGTAATGCACATGAACTACTTTGCCATACTGCTGCAAGGCAACCGTATGAAGCACAAAGACTGCCAAGTCGTGTGGTGCTGCAACGAAGAGCAAACAGCCGACGGCTTCAGGCATGTAATGCACCTGTAGCCTCGACCACCGCAGCTGCAACTGTGCTACCTCCCACACTCAGCTCCACATTCTCATAGTCCGGAGCCAGTTTGCCAATGGTGAGGTATGCCGCCTGAAGCATGTCCTCTGCAGCAGCAGGGATCTTGCTGAGTCATAGCGCGTCACTGCCATGCAAGTGCAGTACATGTTTGACTGTTTGAAGCAGCATTTGGCCGCTGGAAGGGTGGGTCATCTACTCTGGATGCATATCAACTGCAAGATGTTGTCAAAGATAATTCCTGTTACAAAGGACCAGAATGATCCACGCCTTACTGTGAGTTGCATTCAGCATGACTGCGGACCAAAGCAAGAGGGCAAAAGACACCTGGAGACAGGGCTAAGATGGACCGGAACATGTTGGCAATGGCATCTCCAATGCGTAGCCGCTTCGTGGTGCTTTCCATGGCTTGAAAGGCTCTGCTGATGTGCCGATAGGGAGTGGCCTGTCCAGCCTGCCATACAGCCATCCCCACAGGGTCATACTCGCTGGTGGACAGCAACACGGCATCAGCTGCCACGTCCTTGTCAGGCTCAATTTGGGCCTTCTGAAAAGGATTGACTCTACTGGGCTTCTCCTCAGCATTGGCTAACTGCTTCAGTGGGTTGGGCGCTGACAGGCCGCTGTCTGCTGGCTTGGCTGTTGTGCTGGCAGACTTGCTCACTTGGCGCTTGCCAAAGAATGGGTGGAGTGGCTGCGGGTTTGAGGCAGCTTGATGGGTGCATTGAGACTGCTGCCCACTGCTCTGAGACAGTTGCCCATTGGCCTGAGGCAGTTGCCCATTGGCCTGAGGCAGTTGCCCATTGGCCTGAGGCAGTTGCCCATCGCTCACAGGCAGCTGCCTGTCGCCATTGGCTGCCATCTCAGCCTTAGCGGTAGGTGTGGCTTTGGACTGATCACCATCTGACATGCCAGTGTCATGGGTCATGCATTCAGCCTTGATATGGAGTGTCTCTTCAACTAGGTCAATGGTGTCTACGTGCTGGATCTGGCGTGGCACGGCGACTGCATGCTCAGGTGAGCTGCTCATATCCTTGGGCATCACTTTGTGCTGAACAAGATCTGCTGACACATCTTCAGAGGGGCGTTGGCCAGTCACAACAGCCCCATTTTGTGCACATAGGCCTTGCTGCTGTGCTGATTTGGCAGTCTTGACTTGGCTGGTCTGTTGCCCACCAAAGAAGGCAGCAATACTGCGCTGGGCAGCATCAGACTGCTTAGCCTTTTTGCTTGGCCCATCCCCAGTGCCGTCTGGGGCTGCAGCCACACCACGCTTCTTGCCTTTACTCTTTTGCTTACAAGCTTGTGGCTGACCAGCTTGTTTCTGTATGCCATTTACGGCACCAGCATCAGCGCATTGTCCTATACTTTGTGCTGAGGTTTCTGAAGATGACGCATGGGCAGTCTCTGCTGATCTGCCTGGATGACCTGGCTCTTCCGCCTTGACTGGGGCGTTGTCGTAGAAGCTGTTGATGGCAACCGCAAGGTTGCCGCCGGCTTTTGTCACAAAAGTCCATGCTGTGTCTGCACTGACGCCACCTCCTAGTATGCTGAGAAACTCGTTCACCACAGACTGGTATTGATCTAGCTGTCCCCGCTGAGGTGACCCAGGATTTGCTGAGCCTCGCCTGAGTGCAGTTTCTGCTTGGTTGTCTGAAGCTGGAGGAGGAGCAGACAGATTGGGTGGGTCGCCAAGGGCATCTTGCATCAGGCTGTCTGGGTCAGCCTTGAGGCATGCTGCGTCTCCTAGCTCCTCACCAAGAGACTCTGGCAATCCTGCTGAAACAGCCAGATTACCTGCTGCCTCTCTGTCTGCCTGCTGTTGTGCGGCCATCACCTCAGCACAGCCAAAGGCGCCTGTCTCCTGCTTGATTCCGGGCCCTGTTTTGGTGCTGGGTTCTTGCTTGATGCTTGACATGCCTTTCATGCCTGGCTCTTGTTTGATGCCTAACATGGCAAGCTCTTCTTCCTTGAGGCCTGGCTCTTCCTTTAAGCTTGGAGGCAAGCTGCCACTGATGGCAAGCTCTTCTCCCTTGAGGCCTGGCTCTTCCTTTACGCTTGGGGGCAAGCTGCCGCTGGGTTCCTTGGCGCTGCTGCTGCGGTGCAAAGAGCGAAGGAAGCGCTGCTTTGAAGCTGTCTCATTGACCAGGTGGCGAAAGTGCTTCTGCATACCGGCGCTCTTCTTGCCGCTGGCATCATCGTCGTGCACGCCAACAGTGGGGAGGACCTGCAGGGGCCCAGATAGCTCATGACACATGTGCATTTGGGTGAGTCAGCAGTTGCCAGCCTTAAGACCAGTATACTGAGCAGGGCACAAAATCAAAGCCTCACATGTGCAATACCTCAACTCTGTGATGTTGAGGCCTGCTCTTGACTCAAGGCAGTCCGCTTTCTTTTGTTTGTTTTTGTATGAAGGTCTCCAAAAAAATGAAACAGAAGATACGGTATACAAGAATCTGGAAGATCATTTTCATGACATTATTTCTCATCAACTGTGAAGCTGTGGTAGTCAGGGCGCACGCATGTGTTAATACCTGAGGTACAGCCAACAGCTGGTGGTACACCAGCGGCAGCTGACGGACATGTTGAAGGACAAATTCAAGTGCAACCAATACAAATGTCAGTACAAAAATGTGGCAAAGGCTGTATGTACCTTGTGGGGCTTCAGGAATCGCACATACTCTCTCAACTCACTGTAGCTGCTGTGCTCACTGTATGGTACAAGGTGAATGAAGCACGAGCCCTTCTCACGAACTGGGAAAGCTTTGCGCTTCATCTCATACATCCAGCCAGTAGGCACAAACCCTACAACCTGCAGATCACAGAACTCTTGCCGCACACAGCATGCAGTCCGTGCAGAGGTAGCAAACATGAGTGGACAGGTGAGGTGCCTTAGCACATGTAAGGGGCAGCATGAAGTGTGCACATCATAGATGGCTAGAACCATCATGTTGGCAATGCCATGATTGCGTTTGGAGGTGAAGATGGTATGTGGATGGCATCATGTGCAAGCACTCTGCAGGCACTCCATGCCGACACTGTGTGCCAGCAACTTGTGCTGTGCAGGCACTCTAACCAGCCTTGTTTGGGCTGTCTGAATGGTCACCTCGTCAACACTCATGTCTGTTTTGTACTGCTCCATGTTAACGAAGTTTGGCCTGAAGAATGGCCAGCTCTCCCCCAAGAAGCCCCACTTTGCAACATGGACCGGCGTGCTTGCCAGGTCAGTTGTGAATACTTCATCCAGGTCTACACCTGAGACACAGCACAGTCTTAGCTAAGCGAGAATCTGTGGAGGACTCTTAAACCCTGAATACATATGTCATCAAACTGCCAGCTGCTCATGCAAGCTGGACATGCCATGCACAGCTGCGACTCATGTGAGTGGTTATACTCAGTAGGTGCAGGGTGAAGCTTCTTTTTCAGTCTCATAGACTGCTCTGATCTTAAGGGCAGTGATGGAAGCTTGATCATCATTATCAACTTCCCGGCAGATGTACTGCTCCTTGATACAATCAGGCAGGAGGTTGCACATGCAGTACCTGGCAACTCTAAGCACTTCATGGTATCCATCTTCTGCTGTGTGACGCCTATCTTGCAGCCTGTGAGCTTGTGGATAGCTACTAACAGGCGTTCCTTGCCAATGACATACGTTGTAATTACGTATATGCGCTTCAGCCCTTGCTGCTGCTGCTCTTTCAGTAGTCTGTCCACTGTTGTGGCAACATACTGCACGGCTTCCTCCTAAACATCATGCACACACCGTTGAGCAATGCATCAAGCTTTGCCAGTACAAGACAAAGCATGTGAAGCGGCAACAGCACAAGGCCTACCCCAGTGCATGCACCGAATTTGTGTTAGGCAACTCACGCACCATAAGTTTACACAATCATCATTGTAGCTACATGCTCACCTGTGGAGGAAAGGTATACTTGGGGTTGCAGTAGGTGGTATCTAAAAATACAGCATTGGCATCCTGAAATCGCTTCAAGTGGGGATTTTGCAGCAAATGTTGCCCAAATCGCATATCCCCACAATGTATATATTTCTCACCGTTTGGCAACTCAAACAAAAACTGCACTGCTCCTGGGCAATGGTTTGCGTCAACCAGTATGACTTTGACACCTACAGCTCATTGGTTCTTCGTGTTACAGCAGACAGTGTCAAGGCTCATGACTGTTCAGTTGCCAGTTGAAGAAGCCTACGGAGCACCTTGTATGTGGTGTTCTGTGTCCACTGCTAGGGGTTTCAGGTATTCTGGCTTAACACCAAGCAAGTGCACGACCAGCTTGGCTGTAACAGGGCTGCAGTGTATGATGCCCTGATTCCAGTTGTCCGTGATGCCTGTGTAGTGGTCTGCAGAAAACCGCACTTGGGCTATTGCGATCTGATCTGGCAAGATCCCTCCAGTAAAAGAGGGGGTTGACAGGCGCACACACCTGAATGCGCGTGTGACAGAAAGTAAGCCTGTACATCCCCTGAGCAGTGTCGGAATCCGTCGACGGTAAAGTTGGTCCCGGGAATGACTTTCTCTGCAGGTATCGACTGCATCGTATCAGAGGCTGCACCGAGCTATAAAGCAGAAGACAAACATGCACAGCCAGTTGACAGCAATAGGTAAAAGCTGCAGTGCGATAGCTAACACGCCAGGATGGTACCAAGTGATCACTGCGAACACGGCATTCAAACGATGACGAGGACCGGTTAAGCGTTTGGACCGTTCAGTTCACCGGTTTGCGGAGGTATTGACGCACGCAGCTTCAGGCTCAGCTCGGTCAGCTCTCTGTCCAGCAGACCTGGCAGACATCTGGCAGTCATATATAAAGTTTGCTCGCCAGTTGCCGCTGTCCATGCAGCCACTTTGACCACCAGCTCACCCGATCGAGTGTGGCAAAGGCAGATCTGCACAGAAGAGTGCGACCTTGAACGTTGATCCTTTTAGCTTTGGGGCTCATTGAACATCAATCATCCTTCGGGATAACTCCTGTTTGGCATCATCACCGAACCCTGACCCAGTCACAGCCAACAACCACAATACATGCCTGATCCACAAGTCAAACAGTCACCCCCACGAGGTTGCGTTCCGTGAATCGAAGCAATGCCCCAGAAACGGAATGAGGTCCAGTAGTTCTACAAGATCTCAGCAAACCAGCAAAACCCAGCTTGATGGCTATTTGGTCAGAGCTTGGAGCAGTGGCTATGTGCCTGCCTGCCTGGTTCCTGGCAGGCAGGCTGGCTCAGCAAGTCAAATTGCCCCTCATCACTGGCTATCTTATTGCTGGAGCACTAAGTGGGCCCTCCTTGCTGCAGCTGTTCAGATCAAACGGTCTTGCCAGCTTGGGTTTTGTGGATCATGCCTGCTTGGGTGTCATAGCCCTAGCAGCTGGAGCAGAGTTGCGAGTCTCTGAACTCAAGAAAACAAAGCGGCAGGTGGAGCAATGCTGCCAATCTTGCTGTTGCACCCGACTCAGCTGATGGGGCAAGTTTTGATACAATATTCCCTGCTGCAGGTCATATGCATCACTCTGGGCATTTCACTGCTATCCTGGCTGTTTGTCTTCATAGCCATGATGATGCTGATGCCTTTCATTCCTTTCACGCAACATCGCACACATCGGCAGCAGCAAGCTGTAGCAAGTCTGGCAGGCACTCTGGCCATTGCCAGGTCGCCCGCGTCTGCGGTATGTACCTTCTGTGTCAGCTGCAGTTCTGATAAAACTCAATAGATCTGAGCACACAGGCATGATGCTGCTCGCTGTCAGTTTTGGGCCATGCGCATCCGCAATGTCTATGTGCTAGGTCCATGCTTGTTATTCTGCGTCAGCATGCACGATGTGTGGCTTTTGTGAATTTCATACATGCCAGCTCTGCAGTCCAAGTTGTCCTCAGCCTGACTCTCTTATTCTTTCAAGACTGCATGTGCCAAGCAGCCTTGCAAAGCAATTGGCTTCAGCAATGTTGCCTGATCGCAGATAGCGGTTCTGAGAGAAACAGACGCCAGGGGTCCCTTCTGCTCAACTGTAATGGCCGTTGTGGTTGTCAAGGATGTGCTGCTGTTTGTCTGTTTGGCAATGAACCTAGAGTTTGCGAACATGGTAAGAACAGCAATGCTGTTATTGCATACTTTGTCTGCTGCCCATGGTGCTATGTTGCCCTGCAACCCATCACATGCTGTGCTCCCTTGGTGTTGTGCACACATGTCATTAGAATTTCAGCTGAAATCTTTAGCTATCAGTTTGCCAGCAACTTCAGCACTGGCCAAACTTGTTGTGGGCAGCATTGTTAATCTATGGTGATGCTATTGGATGCGTCTGCCTGTGAAACACAAAGCAATGCTGCGTGAGGCCGTTGTACATGGTGTGTTGAGCCAAGCTACTGGTCCATATATCGTAGCTTGGCTCAACAATGCCCAGCTCTTGAGCTGCTGTCAGTCTTATGATGCAGGCTATGGTTGCTGCATCGCAAGGTTTCAATGTCAGTCACATGCTGCAACCAGCCTTGAGTGTTATGGTTTCCATTGGCTTGGGAGCCCTGGGAGGTACAGCTCTGGGCATGTTGCTGAATGCCAAACCCACTGCTATGCCCAGGACAGTTGCTGCGCTGAACCGGGTGCTTCCACAGGCTGTGATTGCCAGGTACAACAAAGGTCTGTACGTCACGGGCACTACCATTGGACATCTGATTTGCTGGAGACAATCAGCCCCATGAAGTGCACTCAAGGGCTGCTTGGATAGGAGATGCATTGTCGACAGCTTAGTCAGTATGTGTATGTTTATGTTGCGGTATGTGCCATATTTTGTGTCTTGCGTCTGTCAGCACCATGACATTCATTGATCATCTGCCTGAAGAAGGCAGGGGTATGTGAGTGTGTGTGAGTGTTGATCCCACTTTCGCCGTGCAATCATCATCTGTCTTCACCTGTATTTGAAATCAGGGCTGTTGAAGTGCTGAAAAGACTGAGTCACCTGCTTTGCTGCGCTCTATCTGACGACAGCAAGCGTTTTGGCTGGGCAAAAGCCATTCTGTTACTCCTGGCTGTTGCTTGAAGCGTTTTCGTGTTTTGCAGCCTTAGCTGATCAGCCCTTGACCTGTGCTGCAGTTGGAAGCCGGCAGCTGTGCTGTTGGCAGCTTCAACCATTTTCTTCACAGCTGTCAGCTTCACTGCTGAGCCCTTATTGGCTTGTGTGGTGGCAGGCTTGATGACCACCAACCGCAAGTAAGCCCGTTTCCGATGCTGCTGCTGGTACAGTAGCAACATCTTTTGCACCACGTATGACACTGTGAGCGGCTTGGCATGCCCAAGTATAGCACACATGAGGTTGCCTCAGCTACAGGCACTGGTGGCGTTAGCTATCATTGATGTGTGCCTGCGGGTTGAGCAAATTGCTGCCTGAGGACCCATGTCGGAAGTAGCAATTGGGCAATTCTATGGCAAACAGCAGTGTCGTATGCTTTTCAGGTCTGTCAAGAATGCACATGAGCAACTGACCGGCTGTCTGAGTCAGCTCATGCCGTTTGTCTATGTCGCCTTCTTTGGCTTGGCTGGGGCTTCCTTGAAGCTGGTAAGATACAGTGTTGCAACCTGTGGAGTGAGTGGGAGCTGACAGGTTGGATGCAATTATAGTTTCTTGGATACAACGTTTAAGCCAGGACTACTGACCGTCTCTGGTGAGGTCCTGCAGCTAGCACTAGAGGTTCCTCACCTCCTCAGCACAGCATTAGAACACAGGGTCGAACAGTCATTCAGAACAACCTGTGCAATTGTTGTGGTTGTCCTGAATGACGTCCGTATGACACTGCATCCCAATGCTATGCTGAGGAGGTGGTGAATGTCTGGTGCTAGCTGCAGGATGACGGGACTGAACCGTCACAAAGTGAGTTGCAATCACACACAGCCGGTCAGCAATTCTGGCTTAAAGGTTGATTCAAGAGATCATAATTGCATCCAACCTTACCTCCCCATTTGACCCTAAGGTCATTGCTCTTGTCTATTAGCCTTGACCAGTTCATCTCCCCAATGGACCCTGACATGAACATTCACAGGTCATTGTGAGAAATGCTAGATTGCTGTGCAAAGTGAGCTGTGCTGTTATGGCACACAAGTCTTCACACCCAAACCACACACAGCTTTTTCCTGTTTTGAAAGTTGTGTGACAAGAGTCTTCACACGCATTGTGAAGTGAGATGCGTGACTCAAGGTGGGCCCTTCACTGTGTGCGGTTTGGCTTGCAAGTCAGTTGTGCCTGCTTGAAAAGTTAAAGCATACAGTAGACAAGACATTGCCGTGCCCTCTGAGCTGCTGTAAGCAGTTGGTTCATGCAGTGATGTTTTTTTTTCTCAGCTGTCTCGTTAGGCGTGTGCCTCTTGAACAGGGTTCTTTTGTGGGCAGTCTGTGGGTGGCAGTCATACTGTGCTTAGTACGCCTAGCAGGCATCTGGGGTGGGTGCTGGTTGGGCTGCTGGCTGGGGGCCACCCCTGTTGACCACCGGAAACACATGTGGTATGGTATGATTACACAGGTCAGTCTGATGTCACGCTTGATATGTGTCATAAGACAATGTTAACAGAGACAGCCGCTTGAAGAATAACGAGGGACTTGGTATCATTCAGGCACAATTTTATACAGTGTTTCACACTATTGCTGGCCTCCCATGCATAATCGTGCTGCTGCATCAGATCTCAGTATTAGCACATATGAGACTGCATATTGGCTCCTGCTGCCCATAATGAATGAGTAGAAGCAAGATAGCAAACTGAGCTTCGACTGCAACCCCAGTTGGTGTTACATCTGAAAGATGCTAGCAGTGCCTTGCTGAAGGGGCCTTGTTACATGACTTGCCATGCTCGACATGCAGCAGTTCCCAACGAACTGACAGAAATGTGTACAATCCAGGCTGGAGTAGCAATGGGACTGGCCAAAACTGTGGCTGTTCGCTTTCCAGAGTGGGGTCCAGACTTTGCAACCCTTATGGTGAGCGTGGCTGCTATGCAGCCTGTCTTGCAGCAAAGTTCAGAAGGCGTTTCATGTCTGCAAGTGCATGCGCAGCCATCACGGCGTACAACATGTAGGTTCACAATCAGTCTTGCACAATACCAGTCTGACATTGTACCTGATCACACTTGTGATTAGATTTTACACTTGCCACGCTGAAACTTGAGGGCTTTGGTCTATCAGGTATCTGATTGAGCAACTGTTGCCATCCCAACTGCAGATTGACTGCAAACTCATTGACACATCTTTATGTTGATACGGTAATTGCAGACCTGTGCCATCACCATGAACATGATGGCTGGCCCACCCTTGTTCAAAAGGGCGATTGTGCAGACAGGGGAAGCCCGTGCAATGCTGCATCCTGCTCTTTCACAGGAGCTCGAGGAAGCCATAGACAAAAGGTGCAGTCCAACAGCTGCTCCCATCTCTTTGATGCCAAACGGGTCTTCATGACACTTGATTTTGAGAGTACATACGATTTGCATGTGGCGCTCATTTTCGTTGACATTGCAGCGCAATTGCTGCCACCACAAACACTACTCATTTACCATGGTCAATGCACTGAATTGTGTGGGGCTGTTGCGCAGTGATAAGCAAGAAGACAAGCAACGGCAGCTTCTGCGCACGATCTCAGATTCACCCAGTCGTCCTCTGCCACCCATACGACGTAATGAGGAAGCACATCTTCCAGTCTCATCAGGACCGCTGGAAGCGGCTGGTGCTGGCATGGTCTGATGGTGTAATGCATTTACACGAAGCTGCCATAAGTTGTAGAGGCATGTGCTGGATTCACTACGAGGTTCATCTGCGCTTTCAGTCAACGCGGCTGTTTAATTTTTTATTTGGTCTGGGTGCATCCCTTCTTGTCAAGAAGTTCTTGATTGTGGGGTATTCTTCTTCTTATGCTCAAAATGTTCACGGCTCAAAACACCTGGCGGCAAGTCCATAGAGCTATCGAAGTCAGCGCTGATCAAGTAAACACTGAGTTACAGGTCGTGTGTCTGTATGCTTAGCAAGTGCATCAGGTAAGTCAAACGTTGCTTCAGATTCTCCCGGCTGCGCACAAGGCTTTACTCGTTAGCTGACAGACAGTGTCCTTTGCGCAGAGGAGGGTCCTGCCTGTCCTGTCTAAATCGGATTTTCAGCCCTCGATTGCTCTCGAGTTCGCTCAACAGCATGCAGCAGCCCCAAGGCCGGCCACAGAGTGGCCATAACGCTAACCGTAACAGGAAGCGATCTTTGCAACGCCAGTCAGGTGCAGGGACTGTTTCGGCCGGTCCCCCTGGCTTTGCAAGTCTGCACTTGCAAGATGGACAGGGCATGCACCGCAGCTCAGAGCCAGGCCAAAAGCAAGCCAGACTGCAACAGCACCCTAGATCACAAGGGTTGACCACTGCTAGTGCAGCCAGTCAGGCAGAAGTGGTCCTGGCTGAGCCACTGTCCGCCTCCCACCAAGCTTCACAAGGTGCCAGGACCTCCAGCACAACACGAGCACACCTGACAGATGTTCACTTTGCAGACCTGCCAATTTGCAGCGCCACAAAAAGGTAAAGTCCTCGTTTTTGGCTTGTTCAACGATTGGCACATGTGACTTCATCTTGCCTGCCCTCTTCACTCACATGTGTGCTACAGAGCATTGGCAGAGGTGTTGAAGTATGATCTGTGCACAACTGTACAAGCACAGTCTGTGCCACCCAGTCTTCAAGGAGTGGACATGGTCTGCAAGGCCAAAACTGGCACTGGCAAGACTCTTGCTTTTCTCATACCAGCTTTGGAAAGGGTAAGAATCGTTGAGGCACTTTGCATCAATGTAATGCTCATTCATGATCCCTACACACAGTGTGATATGATTGATGATGTAGCTGAGTCAGCTGAGCATGCGACCGCCAGTACAACCACGCCCTAATGCTCTCCAGTGTCATGCACTGAACGTCACAGTTCATTCCATGGGTGTGCTTTCTTCCTGCATGCATGGCCAGTGTGACACGTGCACAGTCTCTATACCCTGTGATGCTGATGCTGTTGTGCCAACCCTGCAGATGGCAGGGAAGACTTCTGGCAAGATTTCCACCCTGGTCATCAGCCCAACCAGGGAGTTAGCCTCTCAGATCGCGGTTGAGGCAGAAGCTCTCGGCAGATTTCACAACATCACTGTCCAGGTAAACAGGCTCCTGATGTCAATGACTGTTGTCTTCAGCTCACTGTGCTGGACTCAAAAGCTGTTAACGTCCCTCATGATCTGCAGACTGTTTGCGTTTTGCTGCAACACACATCAAAGAGCACTTGCATGACAGTGAGCGTCATGGGTACAAGTGTTGGCTGTCAGCTTGCAGTGTGTGGTTGGCGGCACCAACATTGACTCAGAGATCAAGAAGATCAAGAGAACAACGCCACACATCCTTGTTGCCACCCCTGGGCGTTTGGTGGATCACCTGCAGAACAGGGATGCTGCACAATTCATGACAAAGTTGGATACTCTAGTCTTTGATGAAGCTGACCGTCTTCTGGACATGGGCTTCAGGTAGGAAAGCTGAGATTCGACAACAAGCCTCGCGGTTTTCAATGCTCAGAACACTCTCACAGACGCCTTTTGAGCGATACACCTTGATGGTATCATTTTAGGTCCAAGTTATGTGGTCATTTGAGAGCGCTCACTCAGCTTGCTGTGTTTGCTCTCTGCATGTCCAGTCAATGTGGGTGCTGAGCAGCACTGCCGTGTGCTGTCAAATCACATTCATGAAAGCCCTGTGTGACAGCAGAAACGCAGCTCACCTTTCTGAACCTTATAGCAGCAGCAGGTTGCCTCACTGTGCTTGTACGTTCTGTGTTCAGGCCTGATGTGGAGAAGATCTTGCGAGCCCTGCCAAACAAGTCCACCAGGCAGACTCTTCTCTTCTCCGCCACCTTCCCTCAAGACATTCAGGAGCTAGCCAAGTTTGCTTTGAGGCCGGGCTTCCAGCTGATTGACACTGTAGGAGAGGACAGCACCCATTCAAGCTCCCAGGTACATTTGCTGCTATGCTGTTCTGCTCAAACTTACCCTGGTCCTGGTTTGCAACACAGGTCACAGCTTCTGATACTTCATTGTGCTACAATGCACTTGACAAACTGCTGGTTGCCCAATCAGCCCAATGTCTGCCCACTACTCATGCTTCAGGCACAAGCTATGGCTGCATGCTTGGCAACATCTGCAGACCCAGCTTTGCAGCTTGGTTTTGCACCTGGCAGTCTACTGTCAGTCGTGGAAAGCACAGTCAGTGACGGCAAGCACAGTCATTGCAAGCATGCACATCAGCACTGGAAAGCCAGCACTGCACTGCACATGCAGCCCCACAGTCTCGCCTGTCAAGGGATGGTCAGTGCTAAGTTGTACAGTTGTATGACGACGCACAATTTTGGGTGTAGCGCAGGAATGCCGCTAGCTGCAAGTGTGATGGATGATGCTGCACTGTATCTTGTGTGTTGATGAGTGAGAGGCTTTTGATGTTTGTATTCCCCTTGCAGGTGCAGCAGTCTGCCATGCTGGTTCCCATGGACCAGATGGCAGCACAGCTCATTCACATCCTAGCTGACCACAGAGCCTCTGACCCAAATCACAAGGTGACTCACTATATTAGCCCTCATTTCATTAGACCTATGTCATCAGTCTGTATCTGCAATGCATGTTTGGCTAGGCCAGGCCATGAGCATGACAACAAAAGTGTGCTCAGAAGATATCAGCAGCCCCATGTAGGGAAAGTTCACACATCATCATGGCAAGTATGTCCACCATTTGTGACAGCAGCAATGCTTTGCAGGTCCTGGTCTTCTTCACAACAGCCAAGCTGACCCAGATGTATGCTGAACTGTGCAACGCAGCTGGCATTCCTGTTCTAGAGATCCACTCCCGCAAAAGCCAAAGCCACAGGTACATATTTGGCTTTTGCATCCTGTGGTGCATGCTCACAGCCACGCCATAGCTTCTGTTCTGGTAAAAGCAACGAGCCAGAAGCTTTGTGACGATGGACGACCACCAGCAAACTCTCAGACCGTAGATGCACAGCCTTTGTTTCCCAGTGATGGCACAGAAGGGGTGCTTCTTGACTGTGAAGCCATGTCCATACTTTTTGTCAATAGCTTTTTGTCCATACCTCATCATCTTTTGTCAATAGCTCTTGTGCTGGCTTACCGTAAATGACTCCTCAAACACTTCCTGAAACAAGCATTGCCAATTTTGAACAATAGCAATGCTTTGGCAGTCAAGTCTGGCATGCTGCTGACCTGGTGTGCATGGGTGCTTGCAGAACCAAGGTGGCTGGCCAGTTCAGGGAAGGAAGTGGGCTCACCATGTTCACCTCGGACGTCAGCGCCAGGGGAGTGGACTACCCAGATGTGTCCTTGGTCATGCAGGTGCTCACCTGCTGGCTTAATTGACTTCTGCTGCTGTGGGATGCACAGTTCTGGCTTTGTGCACCTGTTGGATTCACTGGCATTCTTTCTTTTCTAAAACGCTGTCTGACGATGATGTCATGATCTCTGGTTGTGTGGCTATAAAGCCGCCCACTGCGCTGATTCAGCTTCAGTGTGTTCCTGAACGAATCCATGTCTTTACTGACAGGCAAGCAGCCTATCTGTGGCCATCATGTTTGTTTTAATATTATTGTTTAGGCCAGTCTGACATATGCTCAAAAGCAGCAGTGGTGATTGTGGAGATGACACTAGATGCAAGCTCTATCCTCGTGCATGTGTGTAGCCATACCCCCTGGTGTTTCTGCAGTGTATCTGAAGGTGCTTCTGAGACATGTTGCATTGACATCGAACACTCAGTCCCCTATTGATCAGCATGCCCATTCTAAGCCAGCAGGATTATTGCCTGTCCAATTCTGTTGCCTGTCCAATGATTATGCCAGTTATGACATGTGGCTGATAGCAATGCGCTCAACCATGCCCCTGCATGCGCTGTTGCAGGTGGGCATGCCAGCAGATCAGGCACAGTACATTCACAGAGTGGGGCGGACAGCTCGTGCTGGCAAGCAGGGTCAGGCCATCCTGCTGTTGCATGACTTTGAGCAGTTCTTCCTGAGGACCATTCAAGAGCTGCCTGTCAACAGACTCAAGCCTACCTCTGTAGAGGTGGGTCCTACTGACTGTCTGTGCTGTGCCCATTGACTGAAATGTGTGTTGCAGTATGCTATCAATGCCTGTCTGTGCTTAAACCCGCACAGGCCCGGTACAGGTGGTCGGCTTGCCTGATTTCAAGAGGCAAGATCATCAGACTTGGGTGTTGGCAGCTGACCTTCTGCTCGTGCTTACTTCCAAAGTGAGTTTCAACTGACCAGAAACATGTTGGAATGTAGCTTCTTCTGAGGTCAGAGCACACAATTTGGACTGCACCTTGTACAGAGCCTGCAAGGCATCATTGCGCTCCCAAATGAATGCCTGTGTGCCGCATGCAGAGGTGACAATCACACTCCCTGCCATATGACAACTGTTGTCTGCCCGCTGTTACAGCCCTTCTCAGCAGAAGCAGCAGACAACAGCACCTTGTGCCTTTGAAGCTGTTGAGTGATCATGTTTGTGCTGATGCAAATGCGATGTTGACTTGCAGGAGCTGGCCCAGTCTGAGGCTAGGGCGCAGCAAGGGTTGGCACGGGTCCAGGACAGCAGCAAGACCAGTGCCTATCAGGCTTGGCTGGGCTTCTACAACTCCTACAAGAGCAAGCTGCGCTGGACACCTGAGCACCTGGTTCAGCAAGCCAACTACTTCTCTCAGACCATTGGTGAGATTCAGCCATAGGCGATACATGCGTGTTGAAGCTGCTTTCACTTCAATTCACCAACAGTCTGTTATGCTGAATAGTGCGTGACCTGGTTGCTCACATTCCCGCCACAGCAAGCATGTGCTGCTTGAGCATAACAAAGCATCACTGGCGCCTGGCAGTGTTTATGTTGTCTGCCAGCATGACACCTGATCAACGCTTGTTGCCCTCAAGGGTGGTGCTCCATGTACCATCAGACACAGCCATTGCAAGCAAGAGCAAATAGATTCGATTGCCACATGTGTTTGTGCAGGCTGTGATGAGCCCCCAGCAATAGAGAGGAAAACAGTCGGCAAGATGGGGCTGAAAGGTACTCCTGGTTTTCGCTACGCATCTCCAGATGCACAGGGCGGTGGTGGCCGTGCTGGCGGTAGCAGAGGAGGTTATGGCGGTGGCAGAGGGGGTGGCCGAGGTGGTGGTGGCGGCACCCAAAGACAAGCTGGCGGTGGCCAGCAGGCACAACAACACAGTCAGTTTGGTGGCAGAGGTGGGCAGCAGGATGGTCAGGATGGGGGCTACAGGCAGGAGTATGGGCAATCCAGGGGACCTCAGGGGGGACAGGGTACAGGAGGGCAGAGGGGTGGTGCTCAGGCAGGCCAAGCGGGCAGGGGCCTGGGAAGGGGCAGAAGGACCCCAGTCTAAGATTTTGAATGTGATACGAAGGCTGCAATGTGGCATGCGTACTGCTATGTAGCGTGGGTGCAAGGAGGCGCATCTTATGTTTCCGCTCTTTCATATTAGGGCCGCTGTTCCGATTGATTCCAGCAAGCTCAGCAGTTATTGTCAAGAAATTGCCATAACTCGTAGTATTGTATATCGGTGGACTGTTTATCACATGCTCAGCAAATTGTCAAACGAATCCATGTTCAGCTTTCTGCATTGTAACATCACACAATGTTCAGCTTGCACTTCCGCACTTTCTATGAACGATGAAAATTCTTCGATATATGTACATGTGTGTTTGGCCTTCTCATACATTTGCGTGCAAAATACTAAGAACTGTCACCAATTGCATTGCTCAGCATTATTGTCAACGGTGAAAAGGGTTCGCACCTCGAGACAAGTTTTATAGTGAT
>JAABUU010003928.1_pt1 | contig 18245 bp, 14 predicted proteins | sample 5559301 | NCBI WGS metagenome assembly JAABUU01 (sample SAMN10711884, study PRJNA513360) | rock metagenome | isolation source: Antarctica rocks | place: Antarctica: Victoria Land, Richard Nunatak white | reverse complement strand
GTTGAGAGCGCTTGTAGGTTCCGGGCCATCTCCGGAGCGGTTCATGTTGCCCTGATGGTGCTTACGTGCACACCTCTCTTGTCTTTGGGATGGCCTCTGTTGCAATGCATCCGTATCCTCAAGCTTCCTCGATGACCTTCCCGCTGCCAGCCGTACCCGCAATTAATTCCAGGAAGCCCTGTTTACTCATCTCAGTGGCCTTTTCTTCCCTTCTCCCGACCCCCACGACCCCTTGTTTCCGTGATTCTCTCGCTGCCTCTTCTGCTTTTACTTGCGCCGCCCTGACAGCATTGAACAACTTCACAACACCTCTTTGTGCGGTTTTCTTTAACCTTCTTTCTTGCTCTGCCGTTTGGCCCACACTCAACCCATCCTCAACCGCACCACTGACCGCGCGATCTAAACCCAGGACATCCCTAACCCGACCCTTATCCAGCTGTGCCTTCTTCTCTTCTCGTAATTTATGCTTCGCCTTAGCCTCGAGCCGCGAATTTGACAGTTCGTGAGATGCAGCCAATGCCGTCTTGCTGCGAGCAAGGACGGGATCAGCGCGCTTTGATGTAGAAAGCTTGGATCCTAAGATCTTGGTCATCGATGTTGCAAAGGCGTCTGGGTCGTTGCGCTTTCGTTTCTTTGATGAGCGCAAGTGTGACGACTCTGATCCGGAGGTTGCATCAGTGGCTTCTGAATTAGAAGCGTCGTCATCTGTATCGGACCCTGAGCTTTGGTCGATTGAAGTGCCATTGGCGCCCGTTAGAACGCCGCTGCTGTTGCCGTGTACGGGTTCCTCGTCAGAATCCTGGAGATCCACCGGCGCAAACTCATCGCCGTTGGCCGCAGCGTCGTCTTCGCTGGAGCTGCTGTGGTAGTGCGATTGTTTTCTAGGCTTTTTGACTGGTCGAGCAATCTCGCCCTTCATGCCCTTCTCCACCTTACGCTTCTTCGACATCGTAGGCGCCATTGTTTAGGATGAGGGGAGATTGGTTGTTACACCGTGTAGGTAAGAAGTTCCGTGTAAAAAAGTTCCGTGTCGAGGATTTGAAGATCGATCTCGGCTCCGATTGGTCGAGAGAACCACATCCCACTTCCACCCCTCCAAGGCCACTTCAGAACACCACAATCTTCCTTTAGACTACAATCCCGGCCCCACATGATTGGGCTTGCCTTTCCCCGAACCTAAGTAAATCCGACGATGAGGTGATAGCCATCTTCCATTATGGTTCTTCAAGATCTGGGGCGGCGAATCAACGCCGCTGTATCGGATCTTACCCGGTCCAGCAACCTTGATGAAAAGGTGAATTCAAGAACCAGATGACCTTCGTTGACTATCATACTGACAAGTATCACAGGCATTCGATGGCATGATCAAGGAGATCTGTGCCGCTCTTCTCGAAGCTGATGTGAATGTCAAGCTTGTGGGCAACTTACGCAAATCGATCAAGCAAGCCGTCAACTTCAAGGAGCTAGCCCCTGGAGTCAACAAAAAGCGCTTGATTCAGAAAGCCGTTTTCGATGAGCTTGTCAAGCTCGTCGATCCTCATGCCGAACCGTTCAAGCCGAAGAAGGGGAAACCCAACGTCATCATGTTCGTTGGGTTGCAGGGTTCTGGGAAGACCACGACGTGTACAAAGCTCGCTCGCCACTACCAGTCAAGAGGATTCAAATCATGTCTTGTTTGCGCCGATACCTTTCGAGCCGGCGCGTTTGACCAGCTGAAGCAGAACGCCACAAAAGCGAAGATACCATACTACGGTTCACTTACTCAGACAGATCCAGCAGTAGTCGCTAGAGAGGGCGTCGAAAAGTTCAAGAAAGAACGTTTCGAGGTTATTATAGTTGATACTAGCGGGAGGCACCGCCAAGAGCAGGATCTGTTCGATGAGATGGTGCAGATCCAAAACGCAGTGAAGCCCGATCAGACGATCATGGTGTTGGACGCGACGATAGGACAGCAAGCGGAAGCGCAAAGTAAAGCCTTCAAGGAGACAGCAGACTACGGCGCGATTATCATCACCAAGACGGACGGGAATGCCAGCGGTGGCGGCGCCATTTCCGCCGTAGCGGCAACCCATACACCTATCGTGTTCATTGGTACTGGCGAACATATGCTAGATCTCGAGCGTTTCTCGCCACAGCCCTTCGTCTCAAAGCTTTTAGGCATGGGTGACATGCAAGGGCTTGTCGAGCACGTACAGTCCCTGAAACTCGATCAGAAGGATACCATGAAGCACATCGCCGAGGGGGTCTTCACCGTCCGCGATCTGAGAGATCAACTTTCCAACATCATGAAAATGGGCCCACTATCGAAAATGGCAGGTATGATCCCCGGTCTGAGCCAGATGATGGGCGGCATGGACGACGAGGAAGGGTCTATGAAGATGCGGCGCATGATTTACATCTGCGACAGCATGACGATTAAAGAGCTCGACTCGGACGGTAAGATGTTCGTCGAGCAACCCACACGGATGACGCGGATAGCACATGGCAGCGGCACGAGTGTGAGGGAAGTCGAGGATCTGCTCACGCAGCATCGGATGATGGCCGGTATGGCGAAGAAGATGGGGGGAAATATGAAGAATATGCAGAGAGCGCAAAGCGCTATGGGCGGTGGGAACCGACAGCAGCAGATGGCAGCCATGCAGAAGCGCATGCAGAGTATGGGTGGAGCGGGGCCTGCCGGAGGGGCAGGAGGCATGGATCTGGGCGCTATGATGAAAATGCTGGGCGGCGGTGGTGGCGGCGCTGGCGGTGGTGGTATGCCGGATATGCAGAGCCTGATGAAGTCTATGGGTGGTATGATGGGAGGGATGCCGGGAATGGGTGGAGCAGGCAGTGGCAGAGGGAAATCTGGACGGTAATGGACAGGTTTTGATGGTACAGTACTGCATGAATAGGAGTTGCATCGGTCTGGAGTTTTTATTCTTGATTGGTTTTGCTTTGGGGTCCTCCAGCTATATGCGCTCCAAAAATCAGACTCAACGCGCCGGTACCATTCTTAGTTCTCGATGGTGATCTTCAGTGGTCCAGGTCAGCGGTGCAAATATGCAAATAAGCTCCTGTGACTGAACTCAAGGACAATGTGTTTCAATAGGCAAACCGAAATCAGGAGGACCCCATATGCAGAAGAAGACCTAACAAGGAGGAGGGAGCCAGAAAGCTTGAAGGGCGGAAGAAACGCGGGAGGGCGCCTAGAAATCAGCCCTGAGCGCAGCAATAGATGAATAGCACTCAGCACCATCTCACCAAACACTACGGAGCACTCCAAACCCTGAGCTGGGTGCATCATACCGACATCGTTACTCCTCTCGAGCTCGATTCTCGTATCCTCCCTTTCTCTCCGGGCCGCTTCAAGGTCGTTCCTCCAATTCTCTGGGGTATGTATAAGATTGATGGATTTATATCACAGCGAGCGCATTCCTTCCACATACGACCACAGACTAAGGAGAACTGGGCATCCCGTCCGCTCTGCCATACATAAACCTTAGATCGGCGGATCAGTAGTTGAGTCGGTGACGAACAGCGAATACCCGCTGTCGTATGTTTTGCCTTTTGTTCTTTTGACCATGGCCGCTTGCAGAAGTTGGAAGGTAAGGTAGTTGTCGGCCTGTTTTGGAAGTTGGTAGTCGAGTGGGGTTCTTCATGTCTTATCCACTTTCTGAGGGATGGTGAGGAGGGCCCTGTCTTATTGTAAGCGTTTGTTTCCAAAAGGAATAGGGTCTTATATCGGTCCCTGAACTACTATCGCGCTCTGAGGACTTCCGGGTACTCTGAGCAGTTTTGATGGTTCATCTTTGGGGATTTCCAAAACAGTCTTGGGGATCGTGTGTCCTAACGGAAATGGCATGGCTAAGGGTTCTGTGCTACAGCGTCCATCAGGCGACTGAGTGACCTGCAAGCCGGACACAGCGAGGCAGTGGCTGAACACCACTATGATGTTCGAGCCGACCTGCTATCGAGTTCAAGTGACTCAACAGTGCGTTGGATGCGGACAGTATCACAGAAATGGCATCAGGTTGGAGCCCTGGTCCATCTTCCAACTTTCCAGTTCAGCATTTTTCACTCCATAACCTGAAAAGTACAGATGACATCCTATTTGTTGAGAGATTCTCTCAACAGCTGTGACTGAATCTGAATAGATAATAATCTGATCACTGAATTTGTGTCTCTGCAAGGGCAACAGTGAGGGTGTCAGCGAGGGTGTCAGCGAGGGCAAGGGCGACAGCAAGGGTGACAGTAGCAGTCATGTCCGTCTGATTCTAAGGTAGTGAACGCCTCCAATGTAGCTAAGGAATGCTAACCAAAATAGGTTAAAAGTGACTGCCCCAAGTTGACTGCCCGGAGTCGTTCCGTCTTACCACCGGTGGTCAGCAGGATTGTGAACAGATCCTGGTTTCCTCAAATCAATTGCTGCATTGCTAGTCTTTGGGCCGGACTTTGGAAATCCAACAGGGTGAGGTTGTGTTCTCTCAAAATCCACATTAGTTCATCCTCCTCAGACACATCAGACCGTCTTCTTTTCCGGATCAGGACTGAAGTTGTGAAATGATGATTGGTATTGTTGGATTGGCTGAGTTCAATGATGAGAACTACGGCTCAAATGAGAGTTGGCTGCTGAGGAGTCAAGTTGTCGTCGATGGATGTTGTTGGGCGACAGTGTGTCAAGATGTGAGCGGGCAGCATGAAGGCGCCTCTGGCCCACTCTTATGGTCCCTTACTCCGAGGACTTGCCCTGCCTCTCACTTTTGGCGCCGTCCCTTCACTTCCCTCCTTTGTTCGCCCCACTGTCAGTGTCGCACTTGCTCATCCTCGTGATGCCGAGCTGGACAGGCGTCGTACGTGGTTCTCCCGTCTTGTGGTATGGTTGTAGGGAGGTCACGCTGATAGGAGCATTGTTCAATCAAAATCCCTCCCTTTCGGCGGCAATGATTTTTCTGTCAATCTTTCGTGATTTCTTTGTCAGGACAACGAATCAGACAATGCTTGGTGTTATAAACATGATGTGAATTAAGTGGAATACGGCACCCTCCTCTTTCGTCTCCCCTCCATCCTGGTCACTCTGCATCTGTGTTGCACATACTCGAATTCATGGAGGAGGGCAGTGCGTGTGGTGTACCCTGGCCTCCATCCCGTTGTATGCTGGGACGGCCTCATCTGGGATGGACAGAAGACATTGAAGACTTATAAGCACGAGTACACCCTCTGGCGATGATTCACAAGACATCACTATATAATCCATATTGCGAATGAGGACATTGACAATAGTAATGTAGAATTGAGACAATACGAAGTCCTCCCATAGCTTCGATGCTAGATATATTCTTGATATATTCTCAGACAACAGCTATGATGGTCATCTGCACCAAGTGATTGGCGCCGTCAAAGTCACCTCTATTCCGTCTGTCACCAACGTTCAATCCCGGACATGCGTCGGCTTTCCTATTTTCTCTTTCGACATTGACCTCAATGCGATTAGGCTCCAGGATACTAGCTGTTCTGTACTTCCTTTAAAGCCTAACTTATCTTCGAGTCATATCAGTTGCCAAAATAGTGGTCGGTAGCTGCGTCGGTCTTGTCAATGATGCCTTGTGTCATGCATGGTTGTTGAGTTGAAGTGTCAAATAGTAGGAAGCCGTCCTCAGCCCTTGATGGCTTTTCTCAAAAGCGGAGCTACCTGCTTCCTACTCCTACTTGCAGCCCTTTGCACCCAGGCTTTCTGCCACGTGTCGGCACTCTGTTCTTGTAATCCTGCAATCGCCTTCGTTTCAAGACCAAGCTCTTCCCCTTCCATCTTGACAAATTCCTCCGCCGATGCAATGCTGCTAGGGTCCTTTGCCCAGAGAAAGAGCTCACGTTCGAATTTCCCTTGCTCGTCTGTGAATGCTGTCATGATTGCATAAATCGATAGGCTTCGGTCTTCAGCATATTTCCGGACGAGATTCGAGAAAGACCTTTCTTCGCCTGATTGTCGGACCAGCCAGTCGAGCGGCTTCACGACGGAGCTGATCCCCAATCGCGTCCCTGCTTCGTCCCACTGCTTGTAATCTTTGCGGAGTATATCAGCCAGGTGCAACCTGGCGATATCCTTCTTCGCCGCATTGACTTCGGAATAGTATTTCCTCCTATCATAAGCCACTGCGTCCCTAGGGGAGAGATTGATCTTCGCCTCCAAGTAATCAACGGCCTCGACATCGACAGCTTCCACTTTCCCTTCCATCGACAAATCGGCCGTATCAATCAACACAGCCGCGAGCGCCAGCTTCGCCAGCTGCGCATCCCACACATTGCTGACGGCACTGTCGTCTACGAGCGAATCGCCCTGGCCGTGCGCCGCCCCGGCCGAGAGCGATTGGCTAGATAGTTGATCCCACGCATCTCTGGAATAATGCACCACCCGACTCGTACAGCTACCGCACTTTTCGATAACCCGCGGCTCGCTGTTTGTATCTAGCGGCGGTAAGGCATGCTCGTCGTCGTGGTGGTCAATCACGCCACCTACTCTAAAGCCATACAGCTCGCCAAGTGTGCCCTGCAACTTGTTGTGGTCGACGAGGATCCATTTCGTGTTCTCGGGCTTGAGCTTGTTCTTCAGATTCGCCAATGACGGAAAGTCATCAAGCGTAATGAGATGCTTCAGTTCAATGTTTGCGTGTCGACAGACTGTTAGGAACTCCGGACGGAGCTTTAAATCTGCGGCTTGCAGGTTCGTTACGGGTATGTAGAGAGGCGTGAACGCGTCCCGGGGAGGAAAGCAGGACCGTATATATGCGTAGACGAGGGAGGAGCTGAGCGAGTCGAGATCTGCGGATTCGTTACCAATGACGAGAGTGACCTTCTGAGATTGCTCAGTTGCGGAGCGAAGGGCTATCTTCGCATGGCTGAGGAACGCGCGAAGAGAGTTCCGTGGAAATGCCATTCTTTTGGGATATCATTGGAGTCTGCGATCGCGTCAACTCGTATCAACTCGTGTTTACATCCCGCCTCAACAGCGGCGGTCAATTGATTACGTCGCAAGTCGGCTTCTTTCCGCACTCACTCACCGCCTTAGTAGACCCCTAATTTTCTGCCATGCCCTTCGCTTTCAACCCTCAGCATGGCCGCAGGGGATTACGCTTTAAGGATCACTTGAAGAGCTGGCACACGCCTCTTACTGAGGTAAGTGCTATGAGTCGGGCGGACAGAAGATGCATTCGATATAGACGGTACTGGAGCATACGATTGGTTCAAATTTTCCAAGCTATAAGGCCTTTCTAGAGAAACATCTACCTGGCATAAATTCGGCTCGACCTTTCGTGGAGGTAGGTGTCCTGAAGGTAATTTGACCACTTCCCGATGATCTGCGAGAGCGTGGCTATGTGGATCAACTCTTTATTGACTTCGCCCCTGTTCGATTGAGAGTAGGCGGTCAAAGCATCCCGAAAGGAGCTGGGAGGTAATGGACTTGAGACATTTGGATTCTCGAGGAACGTAGGTTCGTCGTCGTAATTTGATAAGGGTACGCTAGACGTAATGCTGCACGGTAGTCTGTGGACCCGCCGGCGGACGTTAAAAAGAACGTCGCTAAATGTGTCAACGAGGTATTGCAGAGTAACGACTGAGGTGTGATGACGGATCGGTAGCTGCCAGAAACGATATGCAGGTCCCGAGAGTCCTCGAGCCGGGAGGGAGATGGTTGTATGTAACATATCGTCAACCACACAATGTAAAGCCCGTGCTGGAGCGGCCTGAGATCTGGTAAATGGATGTTGAGACGCTGGCAGACGAGTCAGGCGGGCGCGCACGTTCGAGTATCTTGGTTCCGTTATGACGAAGGATATTAAGCCATAGATATATTGACACAGATCAAGCCGAAACACCGTGGTCTTATTGAGGTGGCTACTTGACCCCAGTTTCCGTCCCCTTTGCAACTCCTGCAGCTGTTCTGACTGAGCCCACCGTAACAGGGGCTTCCCGCGCAATGGCTCCAGCTCCTATCGCGCCCGTGCCTGCCGCTGCAGAAGGGAGAGTGCCCTTCTTGCCCCTGGTGAACATTCTCCGAAAAACGCCAGTCAAAGGTATGACCGTCATCCTTGCGAACCACGGCGTGGCCCAAACACTGAAGATGAGTCGAACTGGAAGAAGCGCCTTTGTGATGGCATAGGCAGTAGCAAATCTGTCCCGTTAGCTCCTCATCTTGCACGTTGTCTCGCGGCTCTCAGGTGCGAAAGCGGAAGCTGGGATGAGAAGAGACATACTCGACGACAATCCTCGTAGCTCCTTCCCCTCGACCCCACCATTTATACCTCCGCTTATCCTCCTGCCCTAACCATCCTTTCCTTCGAAAATAATTGCCAAACTTCTCCACCCCGTCACTTACCAACTTCCCCTCGCTCACCAACGGTGGCATCCATCGACTATAGTGAAAGAAACCGGCGAGCGCAAACAGTGGGGCAACCGCTGTCAGTTCGTGTAGAAGCAGGAACGATGTGATGTGTGTGATGGGCGCGTTACGTAGGGGTGTGGTGTATTTGGAGAGAAAGCGTGGGACTGCAGGAGATGAGACAGACGTTAGCTGAGGCAGGATTATAAAACGACGGCTCGTTATGATAAGATGAAACGGGACCACACACGGCGTGAGAATATCCGATCGAGTCTTCCCCGTGCTTTTTGTGCGGCTTCGGGGTTAAGATCATCGGGCTTGATTGAGAATAAACGTCGACGCCCAGGCCGGCGGAGATAGGACGGAGAATATGAGGAGATGCGTGAAGCGCGAGCAGAATAGTTGCGCAGCATTATGGCAGCTGTGCTTTCTGACTTTGGACCCAGTCCGATGCTTTGGTACCCACAGTGTGTTGTTGTGACGACTGGGGTTCAAGGCTAGTCTAAATGTGCAACTGATCGTGAAGCATTTACCTATGTGTACCCTAGCCAATTGATGCCTGTTACGAAGACTACTTGGTGCACATGGGTCCCATAGTACTTACTTATGTATTACTCTGACTCGGAGCGGCCCATTGTAACATATGAGGCAACGTACTTGTAAGAACTTGCATCTTAGATGTTGATACGACAGCAATACCTCGGATCTACTTTTCGTTGCTCATGATACACGTGACTTTTTGCTCTCAAACATTGTCCCAAGCCTGCTCTAGATGATAAACCCCGGGAGTCTTGAAGCAGATACGTTTATGGCTTCTCATAGATCCAATCGAACTGGCTCTGCTTGTACTCAACCACTTCACCCTTGGCGAACCACAAGGCGATTTCCTTCTTGGCGTTCTCGACACTGTCGGAGCCATGGCAAACGTTACGACCAACATCCTGATACACAGTCAGCGTAATTCCTCAGCGTCACTCTCTCCGGGACTTGGATTTACGCACAATGGCGAAGTCGCCCCGGATGGTGCCTGGAGCGGACGCGAGAGGGTTGGTGGCACCGAGAAGCGCTGTTAAAGGATATGTCTTAGTATAAAGAAGACGCCCATTCAGGTTTGCAATTCCAACGTACTGCGACCGGTCTTGACGGCGTCACGGCCTTCCCAAACCATGGCACAGATGGGGCCGCTCAGCATATCTGTTAAGAGAAGCGTTAGAAGATTTTACTCAAGCAACCCAGCCCTCATTACGAGGCGGAGTTGATGGATAAGAATATGTACAGGTAATAAGACCCTTGAAGAAGGGTTTGTCCGAGAGGTCCGCGTAGTGCTTCTCGAGGTGTTCCCTGGATGGGGTGACAAGCTTGATTGCTGCAAGCTTGTATCTAATAAACATTGTCAGTCAAAAGTATATACGGATGAGGTTCAAAACCATCAGATGAACTCACCCACGGTTCTCGAATCGAGAGATGATAGGACCAACGAGTCCACGCTGTAGACAGTGTTAGGCTGTGTTGCAAGCTCTGATTCAAATCGCAATTGAGCGAGTATAAAAGCAATTGCGAACCTGGACGCCATCAGGCTTGATAGCAATGAATCTGAAGAGCCAGGTCAGTTTAACAGCCATGCTTGAACAGTATCAAGGAGTAATTGCACAATTTCACCTACGTTTGTTCGGAGGCCATGTTGTGCTCCTGTGCGTCTTCTTCTCTACCACGTTGGATCTGTCTCAGGAGTCCTTGGGTCTTCGGGCTAAGAAGCTTGAAGATGGGAGGGTCTTCTTGGGGTTTTGTGGTTTTTTCTGGCGTTTGAGTGTTGTCGGTCATGGTCTAGCTACCGTAACTAATGCAGCCGGAGAAGCCCTTAGTGGGGCACGTTCCTCGTCTTTTCGTTAGTGTTTCGCTTAACTAGCGTGACGGCTAGAGTCCATGAGGCTGGAGATGTGGCGCTAATATAAGCTACCCCTGTATCGAGGAGGCTGTGGCTTGTGCAGTAAGGTAATCCAGGGACCAGACGGCCAAACCCGCGCCGTTATAGGTAGAGTTATCACACTTAAGGTACCCTATCTGCCGTACTCTCCTTTGGTTGCCATTGTGCTCTTAAAGGTGATGCAAGTTCCTTTACAATGCTATTGAGGTCATTGCCGTCCGTAAGGTGGACGGTGCTCTCCACTTTCCTCTTCTATCTATGCTGCCTGTTCCTCCCTGCCCGTAAGTGATCTCAAGATAGTGTTCATTGCGTCTCGAAGTGGCTCATATTGTACAGTGACGGTGAAGCGTGAAAACTTCAAGACCTGTGACCAGTCCGGCTTCTGTAACAGAAACCGGGCTTATGCCGATTCGATAACTTCCAGTGGTTCGTCCTGGACCTCTCCGTATCAACTCGATGCAAAATCCATTACATTCGTCAATGGTCAGTTACAGGGCGTAATCCTCAAGAATCTCGGAAGCGGTGATGGTTACGTCCGGTTACCACTTACTATCACGTTCCTGCAGTCAGGCACAGCAAGGGTCACCATTGACGAAGAAAAGCGTCAGAAAGGAGACATTGAGTTACGGCATAACAGTGTAGCAAGGAAAGAACGTTACAATGAGGCTCAAAACTGGGCTATAGTTGGTGGACTCGATACCAGCAAAGCCGCTAAACTCGAGAGTAGAACGGGAGAGGGTCTCATCACGGTGCTTTACGGACCCTCCCACAACTTTGAGGCAGTTGTCCGCCACTCGCCCTTTGGAATCGAGTTCAAAAGAGACGGGCAGATCCATGTTAGGTTTAACGAGAGGGGTTTCCTCAATGTGGAGCATTGGAGACCGAAGGTGGAGAGGGAGCAGAAGGAAGGTAATGAGGGGGAGGAAGCAAGTAACTATGTTTCAGAAAATGAGGGCACTTGGTGGGAAGAAAGCTTCGGAGGGAATACGGACACCAAGCCAAAAGGACCAGAGAGTATTGGGTTGGACATCTCTTTTCCGGCATATGAGCACGTCTTTGGTATTCCTGAGCACACTGGGCCACTGTCGTTGAAGGAGACACGGTATGTACTTGCATTGTCCGCCGATAACATATCTGTGTACTGACCTGGAGCCTACAGTGGGGGCTCGGGCAATTACGATCAGCCCTACCGTATGTACAACAGCGATGTATTCGAGTACGAATTAGACAGCCCGATGACGCTGTATGGCTCTATACCGTTCATGCAAGCGCACCGAAAAGGTTCGACCGTCGGCGTCTTCTGGCTCAACGCCGCAGAGACGTGGGTAGATATCATAAAGTCAAAGGTTTCAAGCAACCCACTGAGTCTTGGCATTGGTGGCAAGACTGACACACAGACTCATTGGTACTCTGAAAGCGGCCTTTTGGATGTTTTCGTCATGTTAGGGCCCACTCCCAAGGATGTCACGAGCGCTTACACCGAATTGACCGGATACACTCAGCTGCCTCAGCAATTCGCGATAGGTTATCATCAATGCCGGTGGAATTATGTCTCAGCTGAAGACGTCAAGGACGTTGATCGCAAGTTTGACAAGCATGATATACCGTACGATGTTATATGGCTGGATATTGAGTACACCGATGATAAGAAGTATTTCACCTGGGACCCTCATACCTTTGCGGACCCTCTTGACATGCAGAAGCAGCTTGAGCAAGGTGGTCGAAAGCTTATCACTATCATTGATCCCCACATCAAGAACGTTGGCGGCTATCATATTGTTGACGAGCTGAAAGCAAAAGATCTTGCTGTGAAGAATAAAGACAACAACATCTATGAAGGCTGGTGCTGGCCGGGATCCTCACATTGGATTGACTGCTTCAATCCCGCAGCTAAGGCATGGTGGAAGACTCTGTTTAGATTTGATACTTTCAAGGGGACGGTTCCGAATACTTTTATTTGGAATGATATGAACGAACCTTCAGTGTTCAACGGCCCAGAGACAACCATGCCGAAGGATAACCTCCATCACGGCAACTGGGAGCACAGAGACGTCCATAACATCAATGGTCTGACTTTCGTCAATGCTACCTATGACGCCCTCCTTGAAAGAGGTAAAAAGGGCGAGATCCGCAGGCCATTTGTGCTTACACGAGCCTTTTACGCCGGCAGTCAACGCATGGGTGCCATGTGGACCGGCGACAATCTGGCCAACTGGGAGCATCTTGAAGCATCTGTACCAATGATATTGAGCATGGGCATTTCCGGCTTTCCCTTCGCTGGTGCAGATGTCGGTGGCTTTTTTGGTAACCCTGGGAAAGAGCTACTCACTCGGTGGTTCCAAGCCGGCGCATTCTATCCCTTCTTCCGAGGACACGCGCATATTGATACACGCAGACGGGAACCGTACCTTGCTGGTGAGCCGTACACGGGCATCATCACACAAGCACTCCGCCTGAGGTATCAGCTGTTACCGTCATGGTACACCGCCTTTCAGGAAGCCTCCGTGGATGGATCGCCAATCTTAAGACCTCAATACTACGTTTACCCTGACGATGAAAAGGGCTTTGCCATTGATGATCAATTCTATATCGGCAGTACCGGTCTACTTGCGAAACCAGTCACGAAGGAGGGTACGGAGCAGGTGGACATCTACATATCGGAAGGGGAGAAATACTACGATTATCTGGATTACAAGGTCTACTCCGGGGCGGGCAAGATGCACGCAGTTGCTGCGCCATTAGACAAAATTCCATTGCTCATGCAAGGTGGACATGTGATCTCACGTCGTGATCGGCCGAGGCGAAGCAGTGGCCTGATGAAGTGGGATCCCTTCACGTTGGTCGTGGTGTTGAACAACGCTGGAAACGCCGAGGGTACATTGTATATCGATGATGGCGAGACTTTTGACTTCCAGGAGGGCGCCTGCATCCACCGTAGATTCGCATTCTCCGCTTCTACGTCAAGCCTCACATCTGAGAATCTGGGTCTGGACGGAAAAAGAACGAAGGGATACTTGAAGAGCATGGCCAAGGTATCAGTGGAGAAAGTGATTGTCGTCGGTGCACCTGCCACTTGGGCTGGCAAGACGGAGGTTCTCGTCATCGAGGATGGAGCCAAGGAAGGTAGGAAAGTTGCATTGAGTTACCACGAAGCGGGAGGCAGTCATGCGGCTTGGGCGCTCGTACGGAATCCCTCTACTAATATTGGCAAGGGGTGGAAAATAGACTTCTCATAACTTTCATGAATACAACAAGCTTGCTTTCCTCCAGCGCCCTTTGATGTTCGCTTCGCTGTTTCTATGAGTTCGAGAAACAGTTAGCTCTGCTTACAGGGTAATAGACAAAATGACAGAGTGAAATTGAGAAGCCTTCGCTGAGCCTTCGCTAGTACTGCCCTCTTCACCACTGTGCTCGCATTTGCTCCCGCCGCATATGCTCCAAGCTCCCGTTACAATTCAGCTAATCGGGCGTGCAGTATACAGGAGACCTTCCCCTTGGGGAGACGACGCGCATCTCGGTCACGACCTGCATTTAATCCGCCGGGCTCCCTCCTTCCTCATCAGGGAGGCTTCACTTCCACAATGAGATACTTCGTCTGAAGGCAGGAGCTGACTCTGCTACCATAACAAAGCAAAGGCACCGATATAAATACGACCTCTTCCGCCCACCGAGTTTTACCTATTGTCACTCACCTCCGACCGTTACTTTGCTTCCCCAAACCTGGAGGTCTCCCTCTCCTCAAATTACTTACTAATCTCGATCGAACAGCGAAGGCCCGGGGTGCCTTGGAATAACAGAATTCGAGACCTACGGATCTCATCGACATCCTCCCAGACAGCAGAGAAGCAATTGCAACGTGGCGACCTCCAGATTTTAGCCGGGTAACAGGCTAATGTTCTGGTCTTCTCCAGCCGACCCGTTACTCGACACCTTCGACAGATCAAAGGACTTTCAGACTATGTGTGGAGGTCTGCACTCTTATCGTGCAGTCGTTCAATAACGGAGCCACGCAAGGAGAAGCCAGTGGAGTGGCGCTCCCCCGGCCCCGGCCAGCCGATCGGAGGGCCGCTGGTCGCTTCAGTTTCATCAAGTCACATTGCCGTCTTCCAGACAGCCCAGACGAGACAAAAGAACACGTCTTTTGTTCTTTTGTTCTGTTCGCAGTCAATCTTCCGGTTTCGAGAGCTCCAGGGCGTGGGTTTTCAACCAAAAAGGTGGCCTCGGAGGAACGATTCTCGATGGGCCACAAAGTGCTCCCGTGGCCCAACTCTCTTTTCATACGAAGCTACCTTTTGCATCACCACAAGAGACATTGTATCTACCAGTGCCTCGGAGGACATCCAGGAGCAAGGGAAACTCCGGATTTCATTCATGAGCTGGGGTTAGTCGGTTGTGAATACTCACACTCCGAGATGGAGGAGGACAATCTGGCAATGGCTTCGGCCGTTGGTATTACAGGAGAAACTCAGTCGTTCTGCTTGCAACCAGGGTTCTGACTGGCCTCACAACACCACGGATCCGCACAGCAGCGTTGTGCGGATCGTGCTTGCAGTCACAGCTACAACCAACTGGCCGGCATATGAGACAAGTCCAAAGTCGGTCAAACTGAACCGCAACTCGATCGAGTCTTTACACGATCTTGATGGTGATGGGCTCTCCCGTATAGTGAGGACAAAAAGAAGGACTTGTGTAAAGCTAGGATTCGACATTAGACACGCCACTATCATCACTAATAGAAGCTCGTGCGACCCCAGTCCTTGACGAATGATGTCGGGCTCTAGCTGGTGGCATTTGTGATGGCCGCGGTTGTTATGGTGACCGTGCCATCAATTTCTGGGTCACATGTCCGGAAAGACAGGCGGGAGGTCCCCGAGATGAAGAGAAGTGAGGAGAAACTCCAGAGGGGGCAACAGGACCTCGACAAGGATAGGGAGGACCTCGCCAATGATAGGGCGGACCTCGCAAAGAGAATGGAGGAGTTCATCGCCCCGCAGAGGGCCAAGGGTCCCCCAAGCGGGCAGGGCCCAGGGGACCGAACCCCTTAGTGGGCAGCCTTAGGGGTTTGGATAGGGGCGAGGTAGGGGGCTCGCTGGCTCAGAGAAATCCCACTTGTACGACTGCTCGTGTCTTTTCGCTCTTGGTCCCCCAAGGACATCACTCAAGGTTCCCAACCCCGTCTTCGCGTCCGGAAGATACCATCTGTGACTGCACTCAAAGGCGACAATACCGACCCAAAGGTCCTCACCCGTTTCACTTTGATGGCCAGTCCCAAAATGCTTGTCGGCCGGCAAGGCTATGACCACCCGGATATGATTCTCCAGCGGTGGGATAACTCTGGACGCACGAAGGAATTCCTTCGACTCTTTCAAAACAAATACTAGCACGCGGGGGACTGCACAACTCTCCAAAAGTCGGGAAAGAGACGACCATGCTCGAGAGATCAAGATATCAGAAGATATGTGAGGAGGAGAGTCCTACCAACTATCCGGAGGGCCCTCACAGCCCTTCAACCTGATGTCCTCCAAGTAACCTACTGTGGTGCGCCATGCGCCCCACTGGAGTCCCACATCGGTGTTCAAAAGGATGATAGCTTAGCGTGACTCTCGGAGGAGAACCTGAAGCTGCAGACAAAGCATTGGGTGGGGGCAACTTCAGTCGTCGTTGGAATGCTCCTAGTGAAAAGGTCTGGTAGCAGTCACCGGCACGCATCAGGTCGTTGCACTAACGGGTGGATGACACCGAGCTGGATCACTCGTGATGCCTTTACTCGACAAGGGGGCATCAGTCGTTGTGCGTCCGAAAAGATAACTGACTGCGAGTACATCTTGAAACCAAGTGGAGGGGTGGCAATGACGACCCATGTTCGTGGATCTCAGGTCAACTACAACCTGCTCACGTCAGGTTTGGGGTGTCGCGTTGGGCATCATTGTCAAGGCAGAAGAGCAAAGGGCGGGCTGCGGAGGCCGCTGGGGTACAGCCCTAGTGCTTAGGGTTTTGCCGTTCAGATGTCAGTGCTCTAGTCAAAGGATGAGGTGGGGTGCTCCGAGTCAATCTATATGATGGCTGTGCGCTGTTGGGATGGAGGTCTTCAGATGCGCGCGGTTATTCGATGACAGACAGTGAGCGTACCAACCGATGCGTAGAATCAAGCGGTCTCCGCAATGTCAAGACATCTGAGGTTCAATGGAGAATTCCGCGTTCAAAGATCGTGGACGATTCATTCTAATCGTTTCACTCCAATCATGCTATCAGCCCGAACATCCCGTCCCTCAATCACGCCAGCCTTCCTCAACACCTCAATCGTATTCCCAATCGTAGCAGCACTCACCCCCCGGACCCCCTCCGCAAACTTCACAGTCCCAAGCCACGCCCTAGCATCCGCTGCCGAATAGTCCAAACTGGTACTGATATACTCCACCGCCTCCTCCTGATGTGCGTTGAAGTAAGCCACTCCCTTGTCGATACTCTCGAACATCCCAGACAACCGGTCATCCTCAGGATCGGCCGCGACGATCTTCCACGAGCTCCAGGGAGTGTAGATTTCTCCAATCTGCTTAATCGCACCGTCGTCGTAGTACTTCTTGGACGTGAAGTATTCCCACATGAAAAAGTGGGCGGTGCCGTCGTTGACGGCTTCACGGAGCTTGTCGAACGTCTGGAGGGGGACGACTTCGAAGGGGGGCGTGCCGGGGGTGTCGAGCCAGCCTTTGGTGTCGGCGAGGACGAAGCCCATCACGTAGGAGCCACTATGAGGTGGTCTGGTCAGTGCAAGGCACGTTATACGTGCTAGGCCAGGCCACGGGCAGTGTATCTGGGCGATGATAGTGCCAGTGTGGAGACACCAATCCTGAATTGCAACGCCGTTGATCGTATTCGTTCCCATAGGGCAATCAATAAAAGCAAAGGGTAAACCCACCTCCCTATCCTGCTAACCCCGATCTTCGAGTTTCTCAGTCCCGCCATATCTCGAATATCTCGCCTGGCGCCTGTACTGATAGCCCAACCTGACAACGCCCAATCAATCAGCCGTCCAACACCTCCGCCCGTGGCCCCCCCGCGGTCCTTACTAACAGAGCGGTGTCTCGACATAAGTCCCAACGATCTTATACCCCGCCTTGCCTCCCTGTTTTCCCAGCCCCGCTACCCATCCTTCGGTCAAGCCGATACCGATATCGATCTCGTTGGCTTGTAGGGAGGTGATCATGTGTCCGGTCCCGGACGGGTAGGGAATCAGGGTGGCATTGAGACCGAAGTACTTCTGCGCGAAGTGGAGGGGCGTGGAGAAATGTTCTGTCGGAGACTTAGAGACGGATAGGGCTGAGGAAGTGAGGACTGCTTACCTGGGACGTAGCCAATGCGGAGTGGGGATGTCATTTCTGCGGTGTTCACGAGCTAAGATAATGCTTGTTGGACATGTTGATCTCCCGAACCCGAGGGGTAACTTAGAGGCGTAGCGGGGATCAATAATGACCAACGATCTCACAGAAAGCGTTGCACCATGCCTCTTGGGGAAAGCTGGATGAAGAGAAACTCTACATATCTTTACTACCAAGTGTGACTCGATATACCACTGTCTCTTACTTATGCACCACATGCGCTTAGGGCCCGCAAGGCGCATCAGAGACCAGAGCACTGGACTTGCATCCAAGAAAGGCTCATTGTAGCTTTCCAGCACGATATCTCCACCAAGCGTAGTCTCCACTTTCAGCTCGACGGCTGTACTGAGTATGTTGAGTACCTATGAGCGGTGAGTTCATGCAGACTGTGGCCGGCTCTTGGGAGATGTGGTATGATAGTTCTATTGATCAGGCAGTTCCACTTACTTAGCTGTGTGAATCGGTCCGTAGAAAGTTGTTCCTATTCGTTTACGCTATGTAGAGTATATATAGGAAATGATGACTAAGACATAAATAGAGGCACTTAGTAAGAGATGAGTAAGCAATGATATCACATTCTTCTCTACTG
>JAABUU010003927.1_pt1 | contig 18247 bp, 23 predicted proteins | sample 5559301 | NCBI WGS metagenome assembly JAABUU01 (sample SAMN10711884, study PRJNA513360) | rock metagenome | isolation source: Antarctica rocks | place: Antarctica: Victoria Land, Richard Nunatak white | reverse complement strand
CCACGCGCACGTCCGCCCCGGCCCGCCACAAGGCTTCGCCGTCCGAGCCGTAATAGGGGTAGATGTCCGTCCGCAGCGCGATCCCCTTTTCCGCCGCTAGTTGCCGCAGCTTCCGGTTGAAGTCAATTTGGTACGGCCCGCCGCTGTCCTTGACGCAGAGCGTGCAATGGAACTCATCCGACGCCTGCCCGTCCCCGATGGCTGCCATGTCCACGGTCAGCAGCTCGACGATGTCCGGCGGAAAGCCTCCCGCCGCGCCGTGCCCGACCTCCTCATAGTTGCTGACATGGATCGTCGTCCGCTGCGCCGGGACCTCCCCCGCCTCCTGCAAGGCTTTGACGGCGGCCAGGACGCAGGCCACACACGCCTTATCATCCAAATGTCGGCTCCGAATAAAGCCGTTCACAGTCTCGACGCGCGGGTCCAGGTACACAAAATCGCCGACCGCGATCCCCAGCGCCCGCGTGTCTTGGGCGCTCCCCGTCCGTGCGTCCACCCGCACTTCCAGCGTCCCCGCCTCGCGCTTGGTTTCGTTCACCGCCGCCCCATGCACATGGGACGACGCCTTGGTAAGCTGGACGCTCCCCCGGTACGTCCCCTGCCCTTCCGTGGCGACCGTCACGCCCTCGCCTTCGATGGCGTTCCAGGCATACCCGCCGATCTGCGTCAGGGCCAGCCGCCCGTTCGGCTTGATCTCCTTGACCATGGCGCCCAGCGTGTCCACATGGGCCGTGACGGCTCTTGGCGCGCTGTCTGAACGCCCTACCAGCGTCGCCAGCAGCGCCCCCTTGACCGTCCGCCGGGTTTCTAGACCCAACGTGCGCAGGGCGCGTTCGGTGTAGGCGATCCCCCGCTCCGCATCCCCCGTCGGGCTGGGCGTGTTCAGGAGGCCGACGAGAAAGTTGGTCAGATAGTCGGTGTCAATGGTCATGGCAATGGTGGATACTTCGTCAGCATCAGTTGTGCCTTTCTTCTGTAGTACGTTGGCTTGGGGTTGAGAGAAACAATCTTCTGCCAAGCCGCTCGTGCCTGTGCCCTTTTTCCTTCACCTATGAGTGCGTTTCCCATACCAAGCAACACCCAATCAGCTTTAGGATCGAACTGCAACGCTTGACGATATTGGGCTTCAGCCTCTTTGTGTCGCCCTAGCTTAACGAGCGTGTCACCGAGAAGATAATGACTACCGAACGCACTCTGAGCAACCTGCATGAGATCCGACGGGCCTCCTTGCCGAACATTGAACGGCTTGACTGGCCCCAGCAGATGCAAGGATTGTTTCAGATGTGGGATTGATTCTTCATAGCGGCCTCGGTTGCTCAGGTACATGCCTAGTGTGCTCTGCCAATCGTAATGATTGGGCTGAAGCGTGACCGCCTTTTCGAGATGCGCGATGGCCTCTTCCTGTACGGCAGGAAGAGCCTGATCAGTATAAACCACATTGCCCATTTGTTTGTAGTTGCTCTCATACAGAGCAGTGGCGAGGTGCTCCTGCGCCTGAGCATTGTTCGGTTCCCTCTGGACGGCGAGACGGTACTTGGCGACACTACTATGACGCATATCGTTGTAGCTTTGCGCCAGCAACGCCGATTCCGAAACAGAAAGAAGCAGACTCGCAAAGAGTATGTAAGTTTTCATGGCAGACTATTCTCCCACACAATCGCCTCGTCGTGCCCCGGCCACGGCGGCGTGCCGCAGCAGAGGAAGACGAGATCGTCCGGCCCCGTGTTCTCCACCCAGAACCGATAGCCGGTCGGGATGAGCAGGGCATCGCCGAGCGCAACGTCCGCCGCCTGCTCCTCGCCGCCGTCAGGCGAGAGGCGGTGAAAGCGGCCCGCGCCGCGCACGATGTACCAGAGTTCTTCTATCGTTTGTAATGTATCCATTCCAGTTTCACCGTCCGCGCCGGCTTCTCCTGCCTCAGCGGCAGCACAGGGCGCAAAACCTGGCAGGAAATAGACATCGGCCCCATCACGCCGGCAGACGACGCGGCTTATCACCATTCCCACGATGTCACGCTTCGTTTCGCCGGGCACGTCGGGCGCGGTGAGGACGAGTGCGGCATCGGCCAGGGCTGTCAGGGCAAGGTCCGGCTGTACGCCCGCCGCCGTCTGAGGGCAGTCCTTGACCACCCTCTGCGTTCCCAGGGCGCGGGCCAGAATACCGCGCCTGTCTTCCATGTCTTTGCGCCGCGCCGCTAGGTCGGCAAACAGGGCGGCGTAGGCGTCGGGGCTGGCACCCATCCGCAGTCCGGCCATCTGAGCCTGCACCGCCAGCACGTCTTCTTTTGCCAGTTCCGCCAGCGCCTTGTCCAGCGCGGCCATCTCGCGCCGGGCGTCATGGCTGGATGGCGCGGTCTCCGTGCTCCGGGCGTACAGCCGCCGGGCGTCGGCCAGCGCCTGTGGGTCGTGCGCGGCGGAGAGGAAAGCCTGAGCCACGGCGTGCTCGGCCACATCCACCCGGTAGTAAGCCGGGTCGCATCCGGCCTTGTTCTCCCACTCCTCGGCGTTACGGGTGGCGCTGCACCGGTAGTAGTCCGTGGATCGGGCTTGGGCGGGGACGAGCAGGGCAGAATGACCGCAGGGGAGGAAGGCGCGGCCTGAGAGCATCCGCGAACGGCGGGGGTTGCCGCCCCGGTTCGTGCGGTTGGTCGCCATCCGCCGCTGGGCGTCTTCCCACTGGCCCGCGCCCACGAGCGCGGGCGCGGAGAGTATGGCCGCCCTGCCCTCTGGGGCCTCCTGCCGGTAGCGGGCGGTGGTGAGAGGTCGGCCCGTGATCCGGTGCGCCTCCGTCAGCCGGGCCTCGTCGGTGCGCGTGAGCGTGCGCCCATAGGCCGGCTCCCCTTTGTATACGGGGTTCGTGAGGATAGCACGCAGGGTGCTCGTCCGCCAGAGCGTCCCGCCCCTGGGCGTCGGCACGGCCCGCGCGTTGAGGTCCTGACACAGCCCCGGCATCCCGACTTGCCCCGAAGCGTAGCGCGCGAACAACTCCCGGACGAGAGAGGCGCGCGCCTCATCAATGAGGTAGCGACCGACCATCTCAGCCGGGTACAGGCCGCACTCTACCTGCGCTTTGGAGACGATGTGATAGCCCAGCGGGGGGCGGCTCCGGGAGGGTTGCTGCCCCTGGCCGGCGCGCTTCCATCGGCCTTTCGCCAGTCTGGTCTTAATGGCCTGCCGGTCGTACTCGGCGAAGCTGCCCTGGATGTTGAAGTTCAGGTCGCCTTCGGGAGTGTCGTCGAAGTCCATGTCGCAGAAGACGAGGCGGCCCCCGGCGGTGCGGACGGCCTTCTTGATGGCCTGCTGGTGTTCCACGTCCCGGCTGTAGCGGCTGATGTTGGCGCAGATGAGTGTATCGGCACGGCCCTCCCGGATGTCGGTGAGCGCCGCCTGCATCCCAGGGCGAGCCAGCAGGAACGCGCCGCTGACTCCGCCGTCGTAATACTCGGCGACGACCGGCAGGCCGAGGGCGAGCGCCTTCTGCCGGCAGGCGTCCCGCTGCGTCTCCGGGCTGGTGCCGCTCTTGTCCTGCTCCCCGGTGCTAACGCGGGTATAGAGGATCGCCCCGCGCGTCTTGACCATCACTTTGCTCCCCATGCTGTTCTTGGTCGTCATGTTTCTCTTCTCCTGTTCGTTATTATCGCATATCCGATTATAAATGTCAAGCGTCAATGTCAAGCGTCAAGGAGCTATATTATTGCAAACGCGACATTTTTTCTGCTATAATGGCGGCATGACCCTTATTGGAATGCCAGAGGCCGCGCGCCGGGCCGGGATGACGCCGGATGGGATACGGCGGGCGCTGATGAACGCCGGGGTGAGACTGACGCGGATCAACGCCAAAGCCGTCGCCGTGGACGAATCGGCCCTGGCCGATTTCGTCCGGGGGCGGGGGGTAAGCCCTGGTCGGGGGAGGCCGCTGGGGGCGAAGAACCGTCCGAAGGGCCAAGCAGGCATGAAGGCCGAGTTTTGATGCAACGCTTCACGCCCTGAATCTTCACGCCCTGAATCTGCGGGAAGGCACAACTCGGCCTGCCACTTCCCCTGCCAGGGCCACCGCAACGCGCTGAATGACTTCCGGCCATTCCCCCGGCGTCCGCTGCCGGAACAGCCGCATGGAGGCATACCAGGGCGTGTCTTCCCGCCCCACCTGCCAGCGCCAGTCCGCAGGCTCGGCAATCAGCGTCCAGACGGGAACGCCCAGCGACCCGGCCAGGTGAGCCGGGCTGCTGTCAACCGTGATAACGAGGTCCATCAACGCCATCGCCGCCGCCGTGTCCGCCATGTCGTGCAGGTGGGGGCTGAGGCGCACCAGGCGCATCCCCTCCGGCGCCTCCTCGGCTTCCACCGCCGGCGTGCCCTTCTGCAAGGCGAAGAAGCGGACGCCCGGCACGGCGGCAAGCGGCGCCAGCAGGGAGAGCGGCAGGGAGCGGTTCCGGTCGTTTGAGTGGGCAGGCCCGCCGCGCCAGACCAGCCCGACCCGCAGGGAGCGGTTTTCCTGCTGGCGGCGGGCCTGCCCGTGAGGAGCGGCAGTAGGGTAGGTCTCAGTGGCGGCCATCAGGCCGCGCATCCGCTCCATGTCTGCGGGCGCGGCACAGAGGTAGCCTCCGGGCGCGGGGATGAGGTCCGGGTGAGTGACATCATCAAAGAAGTGGGGAAGGTCGTCCAGGGCGGCGTCAAGGTCCCATCCCTTGTTCCACGGCCTCGCCCCTCCATGCCCTGCCGATGATCCGTGCCGAACGGAGGTCAAGTGGTCGTGGCGGTGCAGGCTCCACGGCACGACGGTAAGAGAATTTGCCGGGGGACTGCCCGCACTTGAATTCTCACTCGCATTATTCGCCAGGGTTCGGAAAAGCCGTTCCGCCCCGTCCTCGCAGACGAGAAGGACCGATGCTCCCTGCCGGATGAGCATGGGCACATAACGCGCGTACTGAATGCCGTCGCCCATGCCCTCCCAGGAACAGACCCGCAGGCGCTTCCCGGCCAGCGGCCCGCCCTCCCACCGCACGCTCGACGTGCCGAGGTATTTCCCTTTCGACCGCGCCTGCTGATAGAACCGCGCGTACCCGCGCCCGACGTGCCCCAGCCGGACGAGGCACCGGCCCGCCGCCATCAGGCAGGCATCGTTCTCAGGATCGGCGCAGGTGGCCCGCTCCGCCAGCGGCAGGGCCTCCTCGTACCTTCCCAGCCGCTCTAGCGCCTGGCACCGGAACAGCAGACGCCATGCCGCTTCCTTCTCGGTCGCCGCTTCCGGCAGTTCGCTCGAATCCAGCAGGCGCAGCATCTCCTCACTTTCCCTTGCCGCCTCCTGATGACGCCCCAGGGTCTCCAAAAGGACGCCGCGCGCGTTCATCACCACCGCCCGGTTCGTGGAGGGTCGTCTGATGAGGGTCAGCGCCCGCTCGGCCACGGCCAGCCCCTCCTCGTCGCGTCCTAGCTGCTCCAAAAGCATGGCGCACTTCGTCAGCGCCTCCATGTTGTTCGGCTCGGAAACCGTGACCCGCTGCCAGCCCGCCAGCAGCCCCTCCCATCGGCGCAGGCGGGCCAGTACGGCGGGATGCGCGGCGGGCAGGCCGTCAATGAAGTCGCGCGCCTCCCAGACGTTCATCAGCCAGTTCCACTCAATGCGGAGCCAAGCGACCTCATCAAAAAACCCGTCGCCAAAGCATCCATCCCCGGCGCGCTCCTCCTCCCAGACGCGCCGCTGCCGGCGCATCGCCCTTTTCGCCGCGCGGTGGTCGGGCTGAATGAGGAGCGTCGCCCAGGCCGCCGTGAGATAGCCGAGGCCATCGCCCGCAAAGCGCTTCTCCTCTGCCGTCGCCCAGACCCGCGCCGCTGCTTCTCGCATGGCTTCGCCCATCGAGGCAGGCGGCTTCGGCTCCTTCGGCGCATCCGGTGGGGGCGGGTCAGGGGCGGAGGAAGCCAGGGAGTCTTCCGGGTAGGCAGCGGGGGTGTTCATCGTCCAGTGGCCTTTACGTCGGAGGCTCAGAGGGCCGCGCAGGGGGAGCGTAGCGCGGCCTCAGCCTCGGCAAGATAGCGGTCGCGTCCCCGGATCGTGCGGGTGACGGCGTGGGCGAGGTGCGAGAGCCGGATGCCGCTCCGCTTGCCCTTCGGCGTACAGCGCTTGACGCCCTCAATCTGCATCTCGTACAGACCGGCTTGCCGATGAAGCTCCTCCGCCGCCCGCAGGCAGAGTTCGGCCTGTCGGTGGTTTCCCTCTCCCGCTTGGGCGCGACCACGCAGGACGGCGACTGTCTCCGCAAAGGCGTCATCCGGGCCATCCGAAGAAGACGGACTATCGGGGACAGGATCGGCAGCAGAGTTGGTCGTCACGAGATGGTCGTCACTCTTCGGCTTCATTCCTCAACCGGCGGCATACGACCTGTGCCTCGCGCCATTGGGCTAGAGGACATTGGGCTAGAGGACGTTGGGTTTGGCGGCAACGCCTGCTTCCCGTGGGCCTCTCCCTCTTCGCCCTGCCCAATGTCTCCCCGAAGCGACTGGTTGAACCTGGCGACCAGGCCCGCGATGGCCGCCTCATCTTCAGGTCGGACGACGACAAACGGACGCGCCGGGATGCCGTTGCCGCCACCTTCCTGATGCACGGCGGCATACGGCACGTTGGTCCCGATGGTGAGGGTGGAGGCACCCGCCCGGACGCTGTTGACGTTGCCGGTCGTGTTTGACTGCACGAGGCTGTTTCGGAGAAGGCGCGAGCGGATCAGGGGGCTGGCCGAGTAGCCGTGAAGCTGCTTCTGGCGCAGCGTCCGCTTCTTCAGCGGGGCGAAGGGCGGGTTGCCGCCCTGGTCTATGTTCCCGGCGAACGAGGCCCGCAGCAGGGTCGCCACCTGCCGAAGCAAAGGCTGGGCGTTGACGCCCTCCGGCACCTGGAACGTCAGGGTCGCCGACACGCGCCCGTTGCGGCCCGACTCGATTTTGACGCTCGGCCCGGTTACGGCGGGGGATGCGGACGCTCTGCCGCCCCCTTCCTCTAATCCTTCTTCCTCTGGCATGGTCTCCCTCGTTTCATTATTAGGCGGCCTCAGTATTAGGCGGCCTCAGTTCCTCTCCGCCTTCCTTCTCTCCTCGGCCTGCCGCTGCGTCTCGCGGCTGATGACATCCAGCCGGCGCGTCAGTTCCCGCGCCTTTTCAGCAGCCTCCTGGGGCGACCATTGCTCACGGATGTTGATGGTTCCGGTCGTCTCAATCGGGCCGCCGTTCTCCCCGGTGTGCTCAAACTTCCTCGGTGCATCCAGGCCCAGCAGTTCGGCACGGCGCTTTTCCAGCAGGGTCAGCGTCCTTATCGCTTTCAGGTCGCCTTTCTTGACGGCAGGCATCAGGGCAAACAGGGCGATGTCAAGCCGCGCTGCCGACTGCGACCGCATCTGCCCCAGGTCCTCGTATGCCTCGGAAAGCAACTGGTCGTGAACTGCCTTCACGTCGCGGCCCGCCGTCTTCCGGTCCACGCCCAGCGCGCGGCCTATGTTTTCGTAGGTCGCCCCGGCAAGGCGCATCTGGTACGCCTGAAGCTGCCTCTGCGCGATGGATTCTGGCGTCAGTTCACTGGCAAACTGGCCGGTCGCCGGATTATGGACGGGCTGATAGGTAGGCTGACTGTCTGCGGGCATGGTGTTTCCCTCCGAAAACGCGATTATGGACACGGTAGGGAGCGCACGGCGCTTCTCCTGCGGGAAGTGAGCAAACACTATGTATGCCTGTTTCCCTCGCTCTTATTATACCCCGAACGGGCTGCGAACGCGCGTACTATCCCGCCGACAAAGTATAGAAGATTTTGAGGCAAACTTTAGGGAAGAACGTCGGGGGAAACGTCGGGATGTGTCCGGCGGCGGCTAAAGCGGCTGTACGGGCTTCCTGAGCGGCCTGGGGGCCATTTCTATGGCATCGGGTTCTATGGCATGGGAGGGCAGGAGCGGGGGCAGCGAAACGCCCGGCTTCTCCTGGTCGGAGGGCCGGGCGATGAAGCGTTGGGAGGGGCCTTGTTAGTGCAAGTCAGACCGAGGAATGATGAAGCACAGGTCAGCGGCTCCTGACGAGTTGAGGGCGGGCGTTCGTTGGCCGTATGAAAAGCACTGGGCACCCTCCGCATAGAATTGGGCGAAGGCAGGGTCCGACTTGAAGCCGTCGTAGAGTTTGAGGGCGGCCTTCATGTCAGCGACCTCTTTGTCTGAGAACCTACCCCTGCTGGCATCATCAATATCCTGCTGGTTCTTCGCCCACTGCTTCTGACCCTCGTCGCCGGTATCAATGGCTTTCAGGTACAGGTTGAAGTCATTCATGCTCTGCCGGGCCGCCTCACTCCGGTTACGATCCTCCTGCTGGGCACGGTGCAGCCATAGGTTGAAATCCTGGACGTTCCGCACGAGCGACGGTGAGGGCGCGGGAGGCGCATCTATGGCCGGTGATGGGACGACGGGGACGACGGCGACCGGGCCGAGCAGACCGGCTAATGGCTGGGTCGTGATTGGAGCGGGATGGGCGGCGGCGCGCTTCTTCGCCGCTGTTTTCGGGTGGATGTGCGTCTTGTGACGGGCGGCCATAGACGGCGGGGCGGATGCCAGTGCCGACAGGATCAGGGCGGGAATGATGAGGCCGGATGGTCGCATGGTCGCTTCCTTTGGTTCCACGTCCTATGCCCTCACGCGCAGGAAGGGGCGTAGGATTGGGGTGTTCTCAGGGCAGGGTGCCGCTTTTTTCCATGTCTTGCGCTAGGTCTTCCAGCCTGCCGACGAGTTGCCGGAGCTGATGGACTTGGGCGGATTCCTGCTCGTCGCCATGCCCCGCGCCGGGTTTGCTTTCCACCTTTCCCGTTGTCATTCCAGCAGCGCGGCGAGTTTTACGGGCACTCGAAGCCCAGCCATTCATCGGCGCGCGCATCGGGTTTCGCCCCATTCCATCCTTCGCTCCCGTAGTCGAAACACCTGCCGGCCTCATCCTGGGCAGCCAGCCGATAGCCCTCCCCTATGCCTTTACCTGTGCTCTCGCTCTCTGGCTTGGATACTATGCAGATTTGGATGGCTCGCTTTCCTCTGGCTCCGGCTCAAAGAAGTTGTCCGTAGACGCACCGCTTCTCCGTCGGTACGAGGCCGCCCCAGCGCTCATGGCCCGGATCGCCCCCTGTGTCCCCTCGCCTGTATGAGCATAGTTCAGCGAATTGGCAGCGGGGATACCTATGCTCGCGCCCGTCGCGATGGCGTCCTGGTTCGCGCCGATGAACACCACCTGCCAGGAGTAGACCTCGCGCTGGTGCGTAATCATCTTGTTGATTTGCTGGGCCGAGAACTCATGCGAAGAGTTCTCCTCTCCATCGGTCATGATGACTAGCAGCACTTTGCCGGGCCGTTCGCTTTCAGGCATGGCGGCAAGGCGCGCGCCGGTGCTGTTAATCATTCGGCCTATGGCGTCCAGCAGGGCCGTACTGCCGCGCGGAACGAAGGTTTGGGTCGTCAGGTTCGGCACGTCGCGCAAGGGCAAGGCGTCAAAGACCGTCTCGTACTCCGTATCGAATTGAACAAGGGTCACGGTCGCCTCGCCGGGGACGGCTTTCTGCTCAGAAATGAAGGTATTGAAGCCGCCGATGGTATCCGCCCGAACCGTCTCCATTGAGCCGGAACGGTCTAAGACAATCGAGATGTCTGTCAGAGAATCATTCATGGTGCTGCTCCTTGTGCTGCTCCTTTTGTTCATTCGCGTACTACTCCGACCGCCCCATAAGCGTCCAGTTCCGCCGCCTCCGCAAAACCTTCCAGCACCATCGCCGGGCCGTCGTCGCCGTATCCCCGTTCCCGGTCCACGGCGAGCGCCGCCGCGTGTGCCTCCCGCATCAGTCGCGCGTAACGCCGGCTGGCTTCCGTGCTGAGAAGGGCCAGCGGGACGCCTACGGGCGGCGGCAGGCTTGCGGGCCGATCCGCGCCCGCCGCTTCCATGTCCACGCTGGCGGCGGCGGCGGCCTGCTCCAAGTCTTGCAGGAACTTCCGCCCCTTGTCCCGCTCCCCGCGCGCGTAGGCCAGACGGGCGGCGATGGCGGTGTTGCGGGCCAGCTCGGCGAAGCGGTTCCATGCCGTCAGCTTCTCGGTTGAGATGTTCATGCCGCCGTCTCCTCTTTCGCGGGGCCGGGGATGTATTCCAGCAGCTCGCCGACGCCGCATCCGAAGTAGCGGCAGAGGACGTCCAGCGTGTCCCCGTCAATGCGCCTGATCGGGTCGCGTCCCAGGAGGCGGGAGAGCGTGTTGGGGTTCAGGCCGGTCGCCGCCTGCAACGCCGCGTATGTCAGTTTCACGCCGTCCCGCTCCTCCTTCTGGAACCGTAGCTGCCGAACCTTGCTGTAAATCATCGCCGTCCCTCCTTGCCCCCACAGTATACCCGTTCGTGTGCTACTGCTGTCAATAGTAAAGGCAATGCTAAGGCAGAAAAATAATCCTTAAGAGATTGTAAATTATCCCCTAACTAGGTAGAAACTACTACATATAGCGGGTATAATGCTAGTGTAAGTGCAGAAAGCACTACTACTAAGCAAAGGATACCCACCATGCCTGCCACGATGACAAACGCCGAGATGACCGCCTTCCTCAATGACGATGCCGCCGAACGCGCCGAACAGCGCACCCTGGCAAACATCGCCCGCCGCGCTTCCACACTCTTTGAGGACGGGTACACCGCCCTCCCGCTCGGACATGGCCGCTACGTCGTCACCTCGCCCGCAAAGGAGATGTATAGCGTCTTCGTCTCCGATACCCCCGACTGCGAAGTGTTCGGCTCCTACTGCACCTGCCCCTGCTTCATCGCCCGCAAGACCTGTAAGCACCTGCAAGCCGTCGTGAACGCCATTGAGGAAGGCGCGGAAGGGGACGCGCTGGCCGAGGCTGACGACGACCGATACCCGGAGTTCTAAAGACTTCTGACCGACGACGGGGAGGGCGAAAGGCCCTCCCCGCCTTCCCCACAGGAACAGAGACAAGGAGACACCAACCGATGGAACGCTTATCAGACATCCTCAATCGCATCTTCACCGACGCCGCGCCCTGCACCGGCTGCAACCGCGCCGTCCCCACCTTCCGCGACCGGGAGACGGGCCGCGCCTACTGCCTGCCCTGCCTGGAAGCCGCCGTAGACGAGGCACTGGACAAGAAAGCCCTGGCCGAAACCTTGCTGACGACCGGGGAGGCCCTGCCGTTCGTGCAGCTGCTGCCCGCCGAGGAGGTGTTTTACATCCGCTAACGACCGCCGCGCCGCCGCCCCTTCCCGCTCAGGGAGGGGGCTTTTCCAGACAGCAGAGGAGAACCATGATGAACGAAGCAATGACCAACGACGAAACAACGACCAGCTACCTGTCCCGCGACTTTACCCCACGCGCGACGGGGAGCATCCAGCACGATCCCGCCTTCCGTGACGCCTTGCTGGCCTTTACGGACGCGGAGAACGAGCTTTACACAACGCCGTTTGAGGAGCAAATCGGGACACCCGAAGCGGCAAGGGCGACGGCCAGGGCGCATCAGAAGGCCAGCCAGGCGGCAGAAATGCTCTTCAGCGTCATTGACCAGGCTATAGACCAGGCCGTCTCCGACTTCGCCCGCCGCGCGGCGGAAGGGGACGCGACGGGAGAGAAGACGACAGAAAGGAGCGCGGCATGAGCCAAAGCATGAGCCAAAGCCCGCTCACCGCTTGGAGCCGCCCGCGCGCTTTGGAAGGCTACTGCCAAGTAGCCTTCCGCGTCCCCGGCGGCCAGCGCATCATCACCGAACGCGAGCGGGCCTGCGAGGCTGGCGACCCGCTGCCGGGGCATCTCTCGTGGCAACGCTCCTATGACAGCATGGCTCCGAAGAAGGCCGACCCGAAGAAGGCCGACCCGAAGAAGGCCGTTCCCAAGAAGACGGGTCGGAACAAGGCCAGCAATGCCGTGAACCGTCTCCGGTTCGTGACGCTGACATGGCGCGGCCCGAACCGACCGTGCAGGGTCAGCGGCGGGGGACGGTGCAAGAGCCGCCCCGTCTTACATAGGTGAGGCATGGCATAGGTCGCCCCAAATTCGGCTGTAGCTCAATTCACGGCAGGAGACGGGGACGCCCGCGCAGGCCACTCAGCTTGCGCGGGCATTGTGCCGCTCGGACGGAGGATAGGTGGGACGGAGGAAGAAAGCAGGCGGGCGGCGAACGAGGGCGGCAGACAGAGGGACACGGAGAAGGAGGAGTGGCATCATGTGGATCGCCAGTCAGTCAGGCTTTTACTCAATCGTCAGGCACGAAAAGATGCCCGATATGTTCATGGTTCGCTCACGCGCGGCGGGCGACCTGGAAAACCTGCGCGGCCTGCCCGCACTGGCCGATGCGGACCTGCCGCCGGTCGTGACGACCCCGAACGCGGATTATCCCTGCCGTCTGGTCGTCACGGGCGCGCAGAAGGACGCCATCGTGAAAGCTCTGGCCGACGGGATAGACTACCCCAACTTCAAGAGCCGGGTACATGAGCGGCCCGACCAGGCGGGCAAGAACCGCGCCTACATGGAGATATGGTCGGCCATGCGACGGACGGAAGCGCCGGGGGAGCGGAAGGACCCGTAGGGGAGCGCCCTCCCCCGTTGTCTCAAATGTCGGCAAGTTCGCGCATCGTCTCGGGGAGCGGCTGCCAATGATACTGAGGAGGCGCCATGCTTGGGATGACCAGTTCCGCGCCGTTCAGGTAGGGGCGCGGGAGGTCCATAAGCGCGGCTTGATGACGACGTATTGCCTCCCGAAGCGCATCTGTCAGCGCGCCCGCCGGGGCTTCCACGCGCAGGCCGTCCGCGTCTGTTTCCAGCCGGATTTCTGCGGCGCGGAGTGCGATTAGCAGGCCCATCAATGTCTCTAAGGCCGCCATACTTCCCGCCGACCGTCTTCTGTCGTAGGAAACTGCCCAAACTGACCAAACTGCCCGTTCCCGTCTCGGTCGCTTCTCGTTTGGTCAGGCGATTGGGCAGTTTCGTGGGCAGTTCCGGGGGTGCTGAGGGGCGCTACGGCCCCCATTAACTGCCCACGAAACTGCCCACTGGCTCCGGCCTCCGCTTCTGAAACCGTGGCAGGGAATGCCGCGCGATGGGCAGTTTGGTCAGTTTGGGCAGTTTCCTCTACGGTAGGAGGCGCATCCGCTTCATGCCCGCTTTCATGCCCGCTTTCAAAGCGGCTCTTATGCAGGTGCAGTACGTCATGGCGCTGCTCGGTCAGTGTTCGCCGAACCGTGCTCGTGCCGCGTCCCTCGTCCACGGAGGCGAGCAGCCACCGCTCATGCAGGCGCTTGTTCAGGGTGCGCGGGGTGATGGTGATGCCGTCGCCGCTATCCGCGCCCAGGCGCTTGGCGGCATTGTACGCGGCGTCCGGCTGTAGGTACACGTCGTCGCCGTCCAGCCATCCGATCCGGTCGCCCAGCGGCTTCCACTCCAGGTGCTCGTTCTCGCCGACGCCGATGGCGACTTGCCGCCATCCCCAAGCCGCTCCGTTCTCCGGGACGCCCCCTTGCGGGCCGGCGAGATGCGCCTTACCCGACACGAGCGCGGCGGCCAGCAGCTCTAGGAAGCGGCGGGTCGGCTCGCTGGCGGCCTGATGCCCGCTCTGGGCGAGTGCCGCCTGCCCCAACGCATTCCATCCGCGTCGCCAGATGTTTTCCCGCTCCTTGTCGGTGATGGCGCCCGCTTCCAGGGCACAGGCCAGGAACCAGTGTAGGCCAGCGGCGAGGTTCGCGACAATTTCCGGCGTCCGCCGATGCTGGCCGCTGGCCGCAGCCTGGTCGCGCAGACGGGTGGTCTGTTCCCGCAGACCGGCATGGACCTGGGCATAATGCGGAGCGAGATACGCCACGAACCCCGCCATCGCTTCAGCGTAGACACCCGCCGATGCCAGCTTCTGACACTGCGACAAGCCCTCCTCGGCAATCATGCCGTGGGTGATTTCCAGGACCATCATCCGCGCCCGTAGGGACTGCCCTTGCGGAACGTCTTCGCCCGTTGAGAGGATCAGGCCGCGCGGATACTTCGGCGGTTTGAGCGACCCGTCAGCGCGCATCCGCTGACGGCCCGAATTGTTGCCCTGCCCGCGCAGGATGCGGTCGGCTTTGGCGTGCAGGCGCTGCACGTCCACGGCACTCCCTGTCGGGGCGAAGTCGTCAATGACCATCAGCGCGTCTTTGACGGCGAAAGCCAACCCTTCCAGGGCATTGTCCGTGCTGCTCCACGATCCAGGAAGGTTTCGTGCGTCCAGACCGGGGCCGAAGTGCTGCTGTGCCAGCGCCGCCAGTTCGGACTTGAAGGCCCCGCTCGGCCCCGCCAGGAACAGGCTGAAATCGCTCTCGCCCAGGGCGGCGCGGTAGATGGAGCAGAGGAGCGGGACGCTGATTGGGTCGTCCACGAGTTTCCACAGGCCGAGGCTGGCCCGCAGGGCACGAATCAGTCTCTCGCCCGTCGGAGGTTCCGGCAGGCAGAATCGTTCGGAGGGAAGGTGGACTTGAACCGGCCCCGATGCACCGATAGCGCCCCCGGCATGGAGGTAAACCCATTCGTGACCCTCGGCCCCGATGTTGCGCCATCCTGAGTGTCCGTAAACCTGCCGAGAGGAAGGAGTGCCAGAGAGCACCTGAATGGCGAAGCGGGCGCGGTCTTTGGTTCCGACGCCGGGATACAAAAGAGCGTCTGCACCCAGGTACTCCATCGGCCAGTTCATCAGGGCGAACGACTGGGCGGGGAGACTGATGCGCTTCTTGCGCCCTTCGCGCCCGGCGTCTATCTCGAACAGGCGGCGGGTTTCCGCGCCGTCGTCTTCAACGATGTCGGCCACGATCCGGGCCGTGAAGTTCGTTAGTGGCGTGTCCACATCCCCATTATCGGTTTTCTTGCGCCAGACCAGGCCGTGAGGCGTCTCGACATAAGGGTGAGTCGGCGGAGCGGCTTCCTGACCGTTTGATTGTGTCGAAACCGACGGCTTCCAGTCAGGGACGTTCTTAGCGAGCTTCACGAGGGCAAGAAGCGTCCCACCGGCGGCCAGCCAGTCGGACACGTCGCCTTTATCGGGAAGGTCCGGCAGGGTGACGACGCGGACGCTTCTTGCCCTACTTTGCAGCGAAGCCGCGACCTGTTGCACGTGGGACCTCCCTGGATCGTCATTGTCCGGCAGGATGACGACGTTCGCGCCTGCCAGCGCATCCCCATACTCATCCAGCCATTTGCCCGCGCCCATAGGGTTACACGTCGCCGTCGCGCCCAGGGCGGTCAGCGCGTCCGCGTCTTTTTCGCCCTCGACCAGCCAGACCGCCTTGCCCGCCTTCACCGCCGCCAGCACTTCGGGCAGGCGGTAGGGGACTCGGCGCACATCGCCGAGGGAGTAGAGCCAGGAGCCGTTTTCGGCGCGTCGGCGCTGATTGAATCCCTTTGGCTCATACCGGACGGACTGAAAGAGCAGGCCGGCGGCCTCGTCCGTGTAGTCATAGGTCTGAACGATCCGGCGCGTCGGCGTGGCCCCTGTGTTCCGGGGCGTCTTTCTGGGCACGGGCGCACGGGGCGGCACATCCTGGCCGGAAGGCCAGAGGCCGAGCTTTTGCAGGGCGGTGATCACGGCGGACTGGTCGCATCCGCCGTGGCACTTCACGAGAACTTTCCCATTGTCTTCCGTCACCGAAAGGGAAGGCTTGTCGTCTTCATGGCACGGACAATGGGTTGAAAGGTTGTGTCCGCTCCGCCGAGCGCAGTGGCAGCCTGAGCGACCACAGGAGAGACCTTGCACGATGTCAAGGCGGGAAATGTTTGGCATCAGTTCCTCCCCGCCGCGCGCCCGTAGGCCATCCCCTGCGCGGCCATGTGCCGCCGCTCAACGGCCCGGTAAAGGTCCGCCAAAATTTGCAGCGACCAGGCGATTTTTTCCCGCCGCGCCGCTTCCTCGTCATGGCAACGGGATTCGATTTCGAGCCAGAATTGGCCCCCGTCGCGGGTCAGGCACAAGGCGATGACGTAGCCCGCCAGTCGTGCCGATCCGTGGCCGTGCGTCCGTGCCTTGCCCGCCATGCCGGGAGCGTCGGTGAGGCGGTAGCTGAGCAACTGAATCCGATGGTTTTCACGGATAGGCAGGGCGCGCAGAGCGCAGACGGGGGCGCGTTCGTAGCTGATGGGGGGTGTGGCTGGGGTCGGGCGGCGCGGGCCAGTCGTGCCGATGGTCGGCGGAGTGATTGGTTTTTTCATTTTTGGCTCCTGTTGCTTGCATTGTTTTGGCAGGAGCGGGTAGAATGGCTGTTGTCACGTCCATAAACCTGATCCTGTCCTTTGTCGCTTTGGTCTTCTCGATAGCGCCCGCTGGCTTTTCCCCAAAAGCTCGGCGGGCGTTTTCACGTCTGGAATCCTTCGGGCTGGGTGCTCTCTGCCTCTGCCCTCTCCCGTGCCCGACGCTCACGCAAGTCTTCGGCGGCGGCACGGATCGCGGCCCAAACGGGCATCCAGCTTGTCAGCGGTGGTTCAAACGGTTTCAGCATGGCTCTTCTCCTGAATCACCGCCAGCGCCTCCGCCGTCTGTTCGGCCACGAACTTCTCCCATGCAAGGCGAGGAAACATGATTCTCCGTCCGTTGCGGACGAAAGGCAGCTTTCCCTGATGGACGAGCTTCTGTACTTGGGAGATGCCGACCCCCAGCCGCGCGCCAACGTCCTCGGTCGTCAGAAAATCCTTCATCATATAGGTTCCTTTCCTGTCTAATCCGTTGTATTCGGCTACAGTCTATGGTATCATAAACTGAACTGCCTTATGGCTGGAATTATAGATGGAAATGGAAAAGTATGGTGGGAATTAAGACCGGAAAAGAGAACTTCCTACGCTGCAAGCCTGCGGAGACGATAGATGCCCCTGGTGAGGTCAGTCTAGCAGAAGAGTTTCTGGTCTGGCAAGTTGCTTATGAACAGTTTAGAATGGATAATACGGCTGCTACAGCGCAACTCTCCCCACGCCCTGTAGCCGGATGCCTAAACGAATTCGCGAACCTTGCAGACGCAATTCCAACCGAGGTTCTTTCCTTCACCCGAAAACGAGGAGTGCTAGAGATAGACCCAGAAGTCACGGAGGAGTGGGCGAATAACGATGGGCGACGCTTCCGCCTTCGGTATCGGGAACACTTCAGCATCTATACCGAACTCGCTCGGCAGACGCGAAACATATTGGCTGTCATGCAGTCGATGAGGGACGGAAAAGGGGTGCGGAAGACGGACTTGATGGGGTGTTTGCCTGGCGCTCTTGGAACCGGCCTCGTCAGCCATAGGATCGTCTCGGATGAACTGAGCTATGGGGAAGACGCTTACCGAATCCTCTCGGCAAGCCTCCACATATGGTGGGATGTCGCCTCGGCAAAGATGAGCGTACCCTACTTGAATCGTCGGGACGCATCATCACGCCGCCCACTCGACTTCCTGCTCGGCTTTGGTCATTGGAATGACGGCTTCGCCTGGGATGACCGCAAACTGCACCCGGCTGCGTTCAGCAGGGACGAATCCGATGTTTCCCACCAAATAGAAGCGTACCAGAAACACATCCGTGCTAGAGACCCGTGGCATTATCGAGCGATGCTATTACCCGGCTCCCACCAGCGCCCAAGCCCACTTTTTAATGCTATCACATTCCAACTCATCCGAGAGGTCACTTTTCCCGGTGGATGGTATTTTTGCGCGAATGAAAGATGCCGCAAATTATACGACCATGAGGCTGTCTGGGGAGAATTAAAGAACAAGCCACGAAGTGACAAGTCAGGCGGATGGTGTTCCATTGAATGCGAGGTAGAATACAAAAAGAGGAATGACCGCGAACGGAAGCGCAAGAAGGCCAGCGCCTGTCGCTCGGCGGCCTCCCCTCAACAATAGCCTCCGTTACCCCCGGTTAGTGGAGAACTCAGTGACAACTCCGCGCTCATAAATGAGCGGGCTTCTACGGTCTTGCACCGAGAGAGTGTTGCCCCACTCTCACTCACTCTTCACAGGAAGCGGGTTCCTGCGGGCAGCGACTCTTATGACAGCGGAGTGAGACGGTGTGACTGGTGGCCCAACGTGTTCCCGAAGCAAAAATAAGTATCTTAGCAGGCAAGCCCGCAAAAGCCTATTCTTAGCACGGGCGGAACATTCGTGGCTCCCGTTTCCTGTTTTATACTTTCCGCTGTGTCTCTATGCTTGGGTTGTACCCGGAATGCCTTCAATATAACGTCTCAGGAGAGACGTTGCGCGATCCATCCACGCTGATAAATCAGCGG
>JAABUU010003926.1_pt1 | contig 18248 bp, 16 predicted proteins | sample 5559301 | NCBI WGS metagenome assembly JAABUU01 (sample SAMN10711884, study PRJNA513360) | rock metagenome | isolation source: Antarctica rocks | place: Antarctica: Victoria Land, Richard Nunatak white | reverse complement strand
GACCACCCGGTGGTCCACGTCTCCTGGCACGATGCCACGGCCTACTGCGCCTGGGCGGGCGGACGGCTGCCGACCGAGGCGGAGTGGGAGTACGCCGCGCGCGGCGGGCTGATGGGGCGGCGCTATCCCTGGGGCGACGATCTGACGCCCGGCGGGAAGCACCGTATGAACGTCTGGCAGGGCACCTTCCCCGACCGCGACACCGCCGCCGACGGCCACGCCGGCACCGCGCCGGTCGACGCCTACCGGCCCAACGGCCACGGCCTCTACAACATGTGCGGCAACGTCTGGGAGTGGTGCGCCGACTGGTTCAGCACCGACTGGCACCGCGCCGGGCCGTGCGAGAATCCGATCGGCCCGCCGGACGGACAGGCGCGAGTGACGCGCGGCGGCTCCTATCTCTGCCACGCCTCCTACTGCAACCGCTACCGCGTCGCCGCCCGCAGCGCCAACACGCCGGACAGCGCCACCGGCAACACCGGCTTCCGCCTCGCCGCCGATCTCCCGGGATAGGGGAGGAGCTGCCTCCCCGACTGCGAAGGGACACGCCCCATGAACGTCATCTTCTTCAATCCCGACGAGTTGCGCGCCGAGAGCGTCGGCTGCTACGGCCACCCCCTCGCGCCGACGCCGCGCCTCGACCGGCTGGCCGCCGAGGGGACACGGTTCGACCAGTGCCACGCCCAGCACCCCGTGTGCAGCCCCTCGCGGTGCAGCTTCATGACCGGGTGGTATCCCCATGTGCGCGGCCACCGCACCCTCTGGCACTTGCTGCGCCCCGACGAGCCCAACCTACTCAAGTACCTCAAGGAGGCGGGATACGACGTCTACTGGGGTGGCAAGAATGACCTCCTGGCCCCGGAAAGCTTCGCCGCCAGCGTCACCGACTACCGGCTGGGTGATCGCTCGCGCCGGACGCTGCCGGGTCCTGGCCCACTCCCCGCGCCACGGCGATCCAGCCGGCCCCGTTGAGCGCCCACGCGCGCGCGGCCGTGCGCTCCACGCCGGGGGCGGCGGCGGCGGCCAACACCCGCTCGATCCACGCCTGGCCCTCCTGTAGGCGGGCGCGCAAGAACCAGTACCAGGTGAGCGCGCCCACCAGCCGGAGCCCGATGTCGCCGCGCCTCTCCGGCCCGCCGCGTTCCCCCGCCCGAGCGACCCCGGCATCGGGTGCGCCGTCGCCCGTCCGCATGGGGGCGGTGTGCGCGCGGGCTTGGCCGGGCGGCGCGGTCCCCGCCGTCGCCCACGTCAAGGCGGCGCGACCGGATCGGTGATCGCCTCGAGCGGGACGAACGCGACGCCGTCGGCGAACGCGCCCGTCAGCTCGTGGGCGATCGCCAGGGCCACGCGGGTCTTGCCCACCCCGCCCGGCCCCGTCAGCGTCACCAGCCCCACGCCCGCGTCACGCAGCAGGGCGCACACCCGAGCGATCTCGCGCGCGCGGCCGATGAGCGGGCCGCGCGCGAGCGGGAGCGGTGCCAGGGTCGTGGGCGGGCCGCCCTCGTTACCGGCCCCGGCGAAGCGCTCGGTGAGCAGTAAGGCGAGATCATCGGCGACGAGGGCGCGTAACTCATCGGTGGTGGCGACCTTGCGGTACGAGGCGACATCGTCCGCACGAATGCGGTCCAGGAGTTGTTGCAGGCGGGGCTCGCGGTCGATGGTTGACGCCTTGACGTAGATGAGCTTGGGCTTGCCGGCGGCGAGATGGTATTCGTCCTCCAGGCCGGACACGTCCATGCCGGGGGCGACCCAGCCGTAGCGTTGCCCATAGATGCCGACGAAGACGTCGCTCTGGTCGAGGTAGGCGCGGTAGAGCTCACGGGGAGGGTAGGGGCGCGCGCCCAGCTCGAAGAGGACGGGGGTGAGACGGAGTTGGGCGATCGCCTCACGCGTGGCCGCGCGCTCGGGGGCAAGCTCGTCGAGCGTGGAGCTGATAAAGACGCGCACCCGCTGATCGGGCGTGCGGATCGCCCCAGTCGTGGGGGCGGTGAAAGCCGCTCGTGGCGGAGCCTGGGTGGGCGTGGCTGGTCTCGCTGCTGCCATGATGCGTTTCTCCTCGCTGACGCTCCTCTTACCAAGGTGTGCGACTTGTCGTGGGGCCACGCCCACGGCCCGCCCTTGTACTGAGGATTTCGCATCGCGTGACGACGGGCACCAGCCCGCCGACAATGCGATGTTACAACCCCCCGTGGGGCGTCGGCTGTCGAGTGCTAATCGTGCGGGGTTGTGCCGCGTGTAGGCAACGTCGTGGTCGATCACGCGCCAGTCGAGCGGCACCTGCCCCCTGTTCCTCCTATTCCCACGGCGTGTCCTGAGTGGTCTCGGCATCGCCGCCGGATTGTATGGCGCGGGTGATGTGCCCGACATCAGGATGATATACACGCGCGAGCCGTGTTCCCGTCCCACCAACAGGGTGGGCCGAACCTACGCTCGTCTCGCAGCGCATCGGCTTCTGCCCCACGACGGGCCTATCCGACCACGCCCTCCGGTGGCGATGGATAGGTTGCCCACATCGCACCGAGGCGGAAAGCGGTCGAACCAGCCCGCGTTTATCCGACGTGGCGCGTGGCTGTGGTGCTTGCTTCCGTCTTCCAATCGTATCACGTCGGCGCCGCACAGTTAACATACAGGCGTTGCACGATGTGTGCGATCCGGGACAGCGAGGCGTCGGGGTGTTTCCGCAGGCACCGATGTCCGGTGCGATAGACCGCGCCGGAGGCCCGAAAGCACGCAAGAGGGCCGGTTCCTCCGAGCCTCTGCCGGAGGAGGTAAAGCGCGTCTAACAGCCTATCCCGGGAGTGTACGGGCATGGCGAATCTTCCGGTAGCGGATCAGGCAGGCGACCAGCTGGACGAAGCCTCGGGAGTTCTGCGCCCGCTTGCCCCAGCGGATGAGCGAGCGGCGGAAGCGGTTGAACCAACTCTGGTACTGCTGGCCACAGGACCATCTCGTCCCCGATGGGAATGGTACTACGCTCAACTTTAGCGGTTCAGGCGACGTAGCAGAGCGTCTCGCTTAAGCGCGCCAGCAGTTCGCGCGGGACTTTAACAATAGCACCGCCACGAGGGGATGCTTGGAAAGCCTGGTGCTGCCACGGCGCGCGCCGGACGCTCCTTGCGGTACCACGCGGCATGGCGGGTGATACCGGCAGGGTGGATATCCGCTCATGGGCGAGGAGGGTGACGAGCGAGAAGAGGCCAAGCAACGCGGGAGTGGTGCGACGGATCGTCTCGTCGGTGACGGTGATCCCGCACTCGGCCAGTAGTTCCGCTACAGCATGGTAGCTGAGCGCGAAGCGGCAATAGCGCCACACGGCGAGGACGACGATCCCGGCGGGGCAGCGGTAGCCGCCATAGGACGGGAGTGCGACCCGCCAGTAGCGCACGTAAGCAACTCTCGCCCGCAAGTTGACAGCGCCCCTCATCCTGATGGGCGGGGCAAGGCCGCTCCGGGCGGGCGGGCGGGCGATCCGGTCGCTCGTCGCGGTCGCCGGGTGCCTGCGCTCAGCCGTGCGGCCCGGCGACACGCTGGCACGGCTGAGCGGGGATAAGTTCACCCTGCTGCTGAGCGGGGTCGCCGACCCTGCCGAGGCCGAGGCGGTCGCCGCGCACCTGGCGGCGGCGCTGGCCACCCCCCTTCGCCATCGACGGGCGCAGCCACGCGGCCACGGCGAGCATCGGTATCGCGCTGAGTCGCCGAGAGCACACCCGGCCGGGGGATCTGCTCCGCGATGCGGACGCGGCCCTGTACCGGGCGAAGGCGGCGGGTCGAGCGGGCCAAACCCTCCACGACGGTCGAACGTGGGGCGGGCCTGCTCGGGGCTCCCCGCAGCGGGTATCGCTGTTTGAGTCGCGCGGCATGACGCGGGGACGCCGGGCGCCCGAGCGCCGTGCCGACGCGCTCGATGACCGCCTGCTGCTCCCCGCCCCCGACGATCACCATGCCGAGCGCGGGGTTCGCCACACGCCCCATCCCGCAGCGCGAGGCGATCAAGGCCGCGATATCGCGGCCTCGACCTGCGCTCGGCACGGTCAAGGTGCGGCTGCGGCTGGCGCGGGCGCAGCCGCGCGCGACTCGCACCCCGGTGGCGACCGCGTCCGACGAGGCCGCCCCAACCGCGCGGCCAGCGGCGCTGCCACGCCCCGATAACGTCGGAAAGCGTGCGCGATACCCCCGGACGCGGCTCGGTGCCGCATGTCAGTTCGAGTCGAAGCGCGTGCGCGTATGCGTCGGCGTCGCGCACACCAGGTCGCCCGTCGCGGCACCGGTCGCCCTGACCATCCCCCGCATTGTGCCGGGGATGGCGATCACCTATCATGGCTGCCAGCCAGGTGGTTCAGATCCCGCCGCCCGCGTGCCCGGTGGCACCCGTGGGCGGCGTGCTTTCGCGGCGAGAAGGGAGCGGGACGATGGCGCAGCAGCGCGAGGCCCGCGCGTGGCCGGTCGGCGGCGGGGAGTTGGGGGCGCTGATCCGCGCGCACGACTGGGCGGCCACACCACTCGGGCCGATCGCGGCCTGGCCGCAGAGCCTGCGGGTCGCGGTGCGGCTGCTCCTCACCACGCGGCACCCTATGTTCATCTGGTGGGGGCCGGAGCTGATCCAGCTCTACAACGACGCCTATAGTGAGACGATGGGGCCGGAGCGGCACCCGTCGGCCCTGGGCGGGGGCGGGCGCGAGACCTGGGCCGAGATTTGGGACACGATCGGCCCGCAGATCGCCGACGTCATGGCCGGGCGGGGCGCGACCTGGCACGAGGACCAGCTCGTGCCGGTCACGCGGCACGGCGGCCGCCAGGATGTCTGGTGGACCTACGGCTACAGCCCGATCGACGACGAGGCGGCGGAGCACGGGATCGGCGGCGTCCTGGTCGTCTGTCGCGACGTCACCGCCGAGCATGCGGCCGCTGCGGCGCTGCGCGCGGCCCACGCCGCGACCGAGGCGGAGCGGGCGCGGTTGCACGAGCTGTTCGCGCAGGCGCCGTCCGCGATCTGCCTGCTCAGCGGGCCGGACCACGTCTACACCCTCGCTAACCCGCCCTACCTGGCGCTGATCGGACGGGACGACATCCTCGGGCGACGGGTGCGCGACGTCTTGCCCGAGCTCGCGGGGCAGGGGATCATCGAAGTGCTCGACGGGGTCTACCGGACCGGCACGCCGTTCGTGGGGGACGAGGTGCTGATGCGGCTGGACCGCGACGCGGACGGCGAGCCGGAGGAGGTGTACTTCACCTTCGTCTACGCCCCGTTCCGCGCGACCGACGGCGCGACCGAGGGGATCTTCGTCCACGCCCACGAGGTCACCGGGCAGGTGCGGGCGCGGCTGGCGGCGGAGGCGGCGGTGCGCGCGCGGGACACGTTCCTCTCGGTCGCCGCCCACGAGCTGCGGACGCCGCTCACCACGCTCAAAGGGACGACGCAACTGCTCCTGCGGCGGCGGGCGCGCGGCCAGCTCGACGCCGATCAGCTCGCGATGACGCTGGCGACGCTCGATCAATCGGCCGACCGCCTGGTGGCGCTGACCGACGATCTCCTCGATGTGGCGCGCATCCGCACCGGGCAACTCCCGCTCGCCCCTCGCCCGACCGATCTCGCCGCCCTGGTCGCGGAGTCGGTGGCGCAGGCGCGCGACCGTGGCGGCGACGAGCATCGCCTGTCGCTGGACGCGCCCGGCGGGCTGCCGCCGGTCGTCGCCGATGCGGGGCGGATCGAGCAGGTGCTCATCAATCTGCTGGACAACGCCATCAAGTATTCCCCCGCCGGCGGCACGGTCATGGTGACGTTACGGGCGGAAGGGGCCGGGGGGCTGATCGCGGTGCGCGACCAGGGGATCGGCCTGCCCGCTGGCGCGGCGGACGCCATCTTCGCGCCGTTCGGGCGGGCGGAGAACGCGGCGGCGAGCAGTCTGCCCGGGATGGGCCTCGGCCTCTACATCTGCCGCAGCATCGTCGAGCGCCACGGCGGGTGGATCGCGGCGGAGAGTGCGGGCGAGGGCTGCGGAACGACGATCACCTTCTGGCTGCCCCTCGACGGGCCGTCGCTCGTGGTAGGTGGGGGCGAGCCAGGCTCCGCACGGCAGCGCATGAGCAGCGACGCGGCGGACTAATCGCGCACCGCCGGAGCGGCAATCGGTACGGCTCGGAACCGACCCGCACGGCTTCGTCGCCACAACGTGAGCGCTACAGCGACGCCGCCAACCTCCTGCTGTGCCACCTGGCCGTCTACTCGCATGATGGGAATACGGCCCGCGCCGCGCGATCGCGGACATGCCCCAGGTGGCGAGGGGCAGGTCCCGCAACAGCGTGGCGGTGTGTCCGTCCCGGGGGAGCCACGGCCTCGAGCACCGAGCAAACAGTCTGGCCCGGTGGCATGCTCGGGTGATGCGAGCATACACGCCTGGACCTGCGGGAGCGGGTCGCGCGGGCGGTCCCGCAGGGACGAGCGAGGCAGCGGTGACGCGGCGCTACGCGGTCGGGCTGAAGCCGGCAGACCGGGACGCATTCGCCGACTCGGGATCGTCCTACGGGGCGTCGGGCGTCGGGGCCGGGGCTTCCAGTTGCGCGATCTGCGCCTCGATCCTGGCGATCTGCCGCGTTTCCAGGCGACCGAGCTCGGTCAGCCCCCACCGGTTGGCGGCATCGCGGCTCGCGATGGCCTGGCGTAAGGCACGCCGCAAGGCGGCCAGCGTTGCCTCCGTTGTCTCGATAGCACCCCTCCGGTCGATCACGCAGGCAGCAATGGACGAGGGGCAGGCCCGTACTCGCCCACCTCGCAGCGGTTGTGCCCGACGAAGATTTTTAGTGGGTTGACGCGACGTCCTGGTACAACTCGGGGAATTCGGACGCATGATCCATGAATGACCCGCGTACAATCGCGGGACGTGGTGATCCCGTAGGCGACTGGGGAGCGCGAGCCTCGGCATCGGGCGGAGACGCGATGCTGGGGCGCGGGGGCGGCCCCAATTGCGCTATCCGAGCGCGGAGACGGTTCGATTCCTCTCGGTCGCTACCGCGAAACATGGTGGTCCCTCACGGCGACGAAGACGCGCGGCACGGTACCGCCCTATCGTACCGCCGAAGGTGCCGCCAAGCTATCGGGTATATGGGGGAATGTTTCTTTGTCGGCGGTGCGCGTGCTGCAATGCGCGCCCTGCGTCGTGCCACGCCGCCCTTGCTATTACAGTTATAGTCAGCTGGCGTTGTGGCGGCGGTAGTGGTAGAAGCGGGCGGGCGCCTGGTGCCAGCGTCGCCAGCGCGACCAGCGCCAGACCGCCGTGTCGTCCGGCGGGGCGGTGACCCAGAGGCGCGCGAGCAGGCGGCGGATCTCCGGCACGGTCAGGGGGTTGTACGATCGGGTCAGGAAGCATTCCTGCGAATCGCATTGAAGATTGCAACCCTCGGGCCACCGGCGCGATTTCCGGTGGCCCGAGGATTGCGCGATTCGTTGCTACGACTGGGGAAATCGGGGGTGGGCACGACTGGGCTCGAACCAGTGACCTCACGGATGTGAACCGTGCGCTCTAACCAACTGAGCTACGCGCCCTCGCTTGCAGGCGTCAGTATAGCAAAAGCCGTATAAATGGCGCAAGGGTCGTTTGTGCGACCTGTCGCGGCGACCTGTTCTGGCGCAAGGTGCTGCGCGCGCCCTACACTTCATCCCTGAGACGTGGCGGCCCGCGCTGGAGGAGGGGAGATGCTGCTCGATTATCACATGCATCTGGAGCGTGGACCATTCACGCCCGTGTGGCTCGATCGCTTCCTGGCGACCGCACACGCGCGCGGACTGGCGGAGATCGGCATCAGCGAGCACATCTATCGCTTCCGCGAGTCGCAGCAAGCCTATGGCGCGTGGTGGGGCGATGTCGGCGCGAGCGCGCGTATCGGGCCGGACGCGCAGCCGCAGCCCGGCACCCCCGCCTTCGCCGCGCGCTGGTGGACCGAGCGGGGTACGCAATCGCTGGCGGAGTACACGACGTTGGTGCGCGAGGCCGGGGAGCGCGGCCTGCCGGTGCGGCTCGGCATCGAGGCCGACTACTTTCCCGGCGCGGAGGGGGCGATCCGCGCGATCGTGGACCGGGCACCGTTCGATTACGTCATCGGGTCGGTCCACTGGATCGGCACCTGGGGCTTCGATTTGCTCGGGGTCGAGGGGCTGTGGGACGGGCGGGATGTCGATCGGATGTACCGCGAGTATTTCGCGCTCCTCGGGCAGGCGGCGCGCAGCGGTCTCTTCAACATCATGGCCCATCCCGACCTGATCAAGGTGCTGGGGCACCGGCCCTCCGCCGCGCTCGATCTGGAGGCGCTCTACGCCGCCGCCGCGGCGGCGTTCGTGGCGGGCGGTGTGGCGGTGGAAGTATCCACGGCGGGGTTGCGGAAGCCGGTCGGGGAGCTCTATCCCGATCCGGCCTTTCTCCGTGCCTGTCAGCGGCGTGGCGTGCCGCTTAGCCTCGCGTCCGACGCACACCAGCCGGAGGATGTGGGGCTCGATTTCGCGCAGGCGGTGGCGCTGGCGCGGGAGTGCGGGTACCGCGAGGTCACCGCGTTCGCGGGCGGGAGGGGGCGCGCGGTGCCGCTCGGCTGACGGCGGTAAGCGCAGAAAAGATGTGGGGTCGGCACGGTGTTATGGGCTGTGTCGTCCCTGTGTCTGTCCTTGCGTCGGCAGGGGTATGCTCCGCTGCGAGTGATGGCGTGGACCATGCGAAAAACGCGCTGACCGCGTGATCTCGGCGGTGCTGATGTGGGCGGGTCATGGCACGCCATAGGGCGTGGCGACACCAGGGACGGTGGCGATGGTCCTGCGTGGGAGTGGCCTGGCGGCGGGTGCGTTGGCTATCTGGCTGGCGGCGGGTTCGGTGTTTGGTGGCGGCGCGGGCACGCCGCCCACACAGGAGGGTATCCCGGTGACGAGCGAGGCGACGGTGGAGACGCTCGATCTCGATGCCTATCGGTGGCAGAATCGGATCATCCTGATCTTTGCCCCGGCGGCGGGCGACACGATGTACGCCCAGCAACTGGCGATCTTCGCCACGCGCGAGGCGGAGCTGGCCGAGCGCGATCTGCTGATCGGGCAATTCCCCGCCGACGAGCAGGGTTCGTTCGCCGGGCAGCCGGTGGCGCGGGCGGGCGGGGCGGCGTTGCGCGAGCGCTACGATGTGGCGGGAGGGGACTTCGCGCTGATCCTGATCGGCAAGGATGGCGGCGTGAAGCTTGCCGCCGCTGAGCCGGTGAGCACCGCGCGCCTCTTCGAGTTGATCGACAGCATGCCGATGCGGCAGCAAGAAGAGCGGGGCGAGTAGCCTGGCGGCACGGCCGAACGGACAGGAGGGGCGGGGCGTCATTGCCTCGCCCCTCCTCATTTAACCGGATTATGTAGTCGGATTGTGCGTTCGACCTTTACCGTTGAATTTTCTCGGGGTCGAGTTCGTCGGGGGCGTGTGATGCTGCTTCAGGCTCGCCCGTGAATGCCTCTTGCAGTGCGAGATAGGAGATGCCGATCGCGGTGGCGTCTTCGAGGAGGGCGAAGGGCAGATCTGGCAGCTTCGTCCGCGTGGCGATCGCGTGCCGATAGGCGTAGCCGGCGAACGAGCCGCCGAGCGCCCCGAGCGCGCCGAGCGCCGCGCCGATCGCGGGCGACTGTCCCTCCGCGCGCGATACCGCCGACCCGACGAGCGAGCCGAAGGCGATGCGCCCGCTGAGCGGTGCTGGAGCGGTGCGGGAAGGGGTGGCCGGGAGCTTGTCGGCGACATCCTCGCCGAGGGCGAAGAGCCCGGTAAGGTAGAGGGCGGGGCGCGTGGCGAGGCGACTCCACGGTTGCTCGATACCGCGCAGCAAGGGGCGCGGGCGTTCCGGTTGCGCGGCGAGGGTTATCACGGCGAGCGCGGTCGCCGAGCGCAGCCCGGTCGCCACACCGAGGGCGAAGGCGCGACCATACGTCGCGACCGTGGAACGTGTTTGCTCACTCGACATCGTTTCGTCTCCATTCTTGCGCTCACCCGCACGCGATCGGTGGTGCCTCATCCCAGCGGTGCAAGAACGGTGCCGATAGGATCGCGAGCCGCTACAGCGCCGCCCCGCGCCGAGATCGCGGTCTTCGCGCGCGCCGCAAGGGCGCGAGTGGGTCTGGTTGCGCGGTGGCAGCGGCGGTACTCGTTGCCGCCGGGCCGTGCGCGGATTCTGGCCGCGCGTGCCCGACGCGCGCCAGGTCGTGCTCTGTCATGTGGAATTGTCCGAAAGGACAGGTTATGGCCCCGTCTCAAGGGCGGTGTGACAGCGGAACGTTTTCTCTACAGTACTGTTGCAGCCTGTTGTAGGTGCTGCCGCTTGCCATAGTAGAGATGAGGTTTTTGTGTCGAAAACGATCGCTGTACCGCGCCGGTCCCTGGTTGTACGTGTCGGGATCGCCACGCGCCGGCGCTGTTTACCGCTCGAATAGCTCACCGCGAGCCACGAGTATCCGCCGCCGACCAGGGGTGGATGGGGCGGTTCGTGCTGACAGGCGTGTCGCCTCGTTGGGCGATCGCCCAGCCCTCGTGCGTGTTGTGCTAACGCACCCCTGCCCCCCGTACAACCCGGCGACCACGACACGCCTATCCCCGCGTGGGATGCGTGCGCGTACCCCGGTGCGCTGCGCCCGGACCATAGGCTTTCCCGAAGACTATTTGCTGTCGAGAAACGGGCGACGCTGTCGCTTGGCGGATGACGATGACTAAAAGGCGAGGATGCTATGTCGACCAGCGGGAGTGTGCGTGTCTCGTCCCTCTTCGTCCGCATGATGATGGAGCGCCGCGCTTTGCGGCCTGTGGGAGGCACCACCGATGGCAGGATTTGCCAACGACGAGCGCTACGAGCGCCGCACCTTGCAGGGGATCGCGACGGTCGAGGAGCTGGCGCGCGTCAAGGAATTGGTCGTCCGCCTGACCCGCCCATCCGACCTGGTCGTCCTCAACGCCGACAATCCGCTCGTCGCGGCGATGGCACGGGCGACCACTGCGCCGGTCCTCTTCTTCAGCTGTCAGTCGGCCAATCCGACGATCGCGGCGGGTGGGCGGGCGCTGCTCGCCGAGGATGGGGCGATCGTGCTGGCCGAAGGGGCGCGTCGCCTGCCGCTCGTGCCGCTGGACGAGGTGCCGTTCACCTTCGGCGGGCGGGCGACTCACATGGTCGAGAACGCGCTGGCGGCGACGGGCGCGGCGCTCGGGCTCGATCTGGCGACGATCGCGGCGGGGCTGCGCGATTTCCGCAACTCGCCGGAGCAGAACTTCGGACGCCTCGACGTCTTCGCGATCGCCGCGCCGCCCTGCACCTTCATCGTCGATTACGCGCACAACGAGGCCGGATTGGCGCACCTCCTCGCGTTCGGGCGCGGCTACGTCGCGCCGGGCGCGCGGTTGCTGGCGATCATCGGCACCGCCGGGGATCGCGCCGACGCGGTGCTGCGCGGTATCGGGCGGCAGGCGGGCGCGGAGGCCGCGTTCGTCCGGGTGCGCGGCACCGAACAGTATCCGCGCGGGCGGAGTGGCGAGGCGATGAATCGGCTCTTCGTGGATGGGATCGTCGCGGGGCGTGACGGCGCGACGGGAAGCTATGCGCTCGTCGCGGATGAGCTGGCGGCGGTCGAGGCGGCGCTGACCGGGGCACGACCCGGCGACGCGATCGCGATGATGTGCTTCGAGGATCAGGCGGCGGTGCTGGCACGGCTGGCGACGCGCGGCTCCTCGCTCGCGGGCTGACCCCGCTCCGACCGCCATCCCCGGTTATCCGTGATGTTTATGCGTGATATAGTGGTGTTCGTAAGGGCGGTAAACGCATAAGGGTACGTCAGGCGGGAGGGTCCGTTGATCGAGAGCGGGGTAGGGACGGTCGCCGCGTTCGGCGAGCGACTGCTGGCGAACGTCGAGCGCGTGATGATCGGCAAGCGCGCGGTGATTGAGTCGAGTTTGGTGGCGCTGCTCTGTGAGGGGCATATCCTGCTGGAAGATGTGCCGGGCGTCGGGAAGACGACACTGGCGCGCGCCTTGGCCCGCTCGGTCGGCGGCGATTTCCGGCGGGTGCAGTGTACCCCCGATCTGCTCCCCTCCGACATCAGCGGCATCACCTTCTACAATCAGCGGCGCGGCGAGTTCGAGTTCCGGCCCGGCCCGATCTTCGCCAACATCGTCCTGGCCGATGAGGTCAATCGCGCCACGCCGCGCACGCAGAGCGCGCTGCTGGAGGCGATGGCCGAGCGGACGGTGACGATCGAGGGGGAGACGATGCCCCTGCCGCGCCCCTTCCTCGTCCTCGCCACCGAGAATCCGATCGAACTGGAGGGCACCTTCCCGTTGCCGGAGGCGCAGCTCGATCGCTTCTTGCTCCGCCTCTCGATCGGTTACCCGGACGCTGCCGATGAGGAGGCGCTCCTCGCGCGCTTCGGGGCGGGTGACCCGCTCGCCGCGCTGGAAGCGGTCGCCACGCCCGCTGAGCTGATCGCCGCGAGCAACGCCGTGCGCACCGTGACGATCAGCGCCGATCTGCGCCGTTACCTGACGACCATCGTGCGCGCCACGCGCACGAGCGACGCGGTGGACCTGGGCGCGAGCCCGCGCGGCACCCTGGCGCTCGGTCGCGCGGCGCAGGCGCTGGCGGCGCTGCGCGGGCGCGACTACGTCCTCCCCGACGACATCAAGACGCTGATCCCCGCGACCCTGGCTCATCGCATCATCCTCAGCCCGGAAGCGCGCCTCCGCGGCCGCACCGTCTCCGATCTCCTCGGCGAGATCACGGAGAGCATCGTGGTCCCGGTGGAAGGGTGAGGCGTCGGTCGTCGGTCGTCAGTAGAGAGGGATAGGCTACGGTCGATAGCCGGGTTCTCCGGCGCGATCTGATTCTGATCTGGTCCTACGGCGCGGTGCTCTCCTCGTATTCAGCCCAGGAGGGCATATGCCTCGGCGATCAGCGCGCATTGCTGCGGCCATTCTCCCCCATCCAGGCTGAGGACGAGGCGTTCGACCCCGACTGCGGCGTAGGCCGCGAAGCGCTCGGCGATGTCCGTCGGGCTCCCGACGATCGGGATCAGCGCCGCCTCGTCGGGCGTCATGCCGTGCCGGGTGATGAGGCTGCGGACGAACGCCTCGCGGGCCGTGCGGGCTGCTGCGGTGTCGCCCGGCATGGCATGACCGCCGACGGTGATGCTCGGGGTCGCGCGTCCGCGCTCGGTTGCGTGCTCGCGCAGCCGTGCCGCGCCGACAACTAGCGTGTCCGGGGTGAGGAGGGACGGGAACCAGCCATCGCCGTATGTCGCGGCGCGGCGGATCGCGGCGTCGGAGTTACCGCCGATCAGGATGGGCGGCACAGGGGCGGGCGGGGCCAGCGTGACGACCGGCTGATCAGGCGCGAGCGCGAGCCGGGTCGGTTCGCCGGCGATGAGGTGCGGCAGGGCGGCGAGGGCGGCGTCGGTCCTGCTGCCCCGCGCCCGTGTCGGCCCGCCGACCGCCCGCCAGAATGGTGTTCCCGGAAAGCCGCCCGCCCCGATCCCCAGGATGACACGGTTCCCCGAAACCTGTTGGAGCGCCGCGATCTGCGCGGCCACGCGGGTAACCGGGTGTATGGGGAGGATCAGCACACCGAACCCGACGCGGAGGCGTTCCGTGACTGCGGCGGCGGTCGCGAGGGCGACGGTGCTGTCCAACGCGGGCGTGCCGTCGCCGATGATCAGGTCGGCTGCCCATACCGATTCGAGCCCGAGCGCCTCGGCATGACGCGCGGCGGGGCCGATCCCGAGCGTGTCGGGCAAGTTGACGCCGATCGCGAGCGTCGTCATGGTTGAGTCTCCTTATTCGTGTCATCGCCGGGGCGTCCAGGGAGCGATGCTGCACTCGCGTTCACGAGACATCGCGCTTGCTGGCGACGAGACGATGGGGCTCGAGATCGGGCACTTCGAGGCCGAAACTGATGATGCGGCGGGGATGGATGCGGATGATCGCCGCCGCATCGTCGCTCCCCGCAGCAGGATCGGTCGCCGGGTCGAGCGCCTCGCCAACGCCGCGTATCTCGAGGCAGCGGACGCGCCACGGTTTGGTCGAGATGATGTCATCGACCACGAAGGCGACACGCTGGTTATCGCCTACATTGCGGAATTTACTGCTGTTCGCCATCCGATAGCCGGTGATGTCGATCGTGCCGAGTTCAGGGTTGTAGCGAAAGCCGACCGGATTGTTCTGCAGCGTCCCGCCCGGCTGGCTGGTTGCCAAGCGGCCGATCGGCTGACTCCTCAAGTATTCGATCTCGATTGGTGTGAAGGACATAACGCATCAACCTCCTGCTCCGTCGCGATGCCGCCCGCCAACTATACTCCCGACCGACGGAATTCTGCGGCGTGCTCCGCTGCCCACTGGGCGAAGCTGCGCGCCGGTCGCCCGGTGACGCGCTCCACGGTGGCGGTCACCGGCTCGGGGTGCGCGATGAACGAGGCCCAGACAGGGAGGGCGGCGTCGACGAAGGCAGCGTTTCCGAACGTTTCGATCAGTTGCGCCCGCGCCTCGGCGGCGGGGAGTTCCTTCCAGAACACTCGTCGACCCAACACCTCGCCGATCGCGCGGACCTGCGCGGCCTGGGTGATCGCAGCCGGGCCGCTCAGCAGATATGTGGCCCCATCGTGCCCTGCCTCGGTCAGCGCCCGGGCCGCGACGGCGGCGATGTCCGCCTCGTGGATCAGCGAGCGGGCGGCCTCCCCATACGGCCAGCGCACCACATCGCCGGACTGGATTTGCGGTGCCCACATCAGCGTGTTCTTAGCGAAGCCGGTGGGGCGGAGGATCGTATGCGGAGCACCGGACTGCACGATGGCCTGCTCAACGCGCGCCCAGAAGGAGGCCGGATCATCGGCCGCCGACGCCGAGAGATAGACGATCCGCTGCCCCCGCGCGGCGAGCGTCGCGATCACGCGCGGCGCAAGTACGGCGGTCCGGTCCGGATCGGTGAACGGCCAGACGAGGAAGACAGCCCGGATCTCGCGCAGGGCCGGACCGAGGCCCGCCGGATCGGCGAGATCGCCCCGCACGACCTCGACCCCATCCGGGAACGCCGCCGCCGACGGGTTGCGGGTCATCGCGCGCACCGTCTCACCCCGCGCGCGGAGCTGCGCCACGACCTGACGACCGACCGTGCCCGTCGCACCGGTGATTAGAATCATCCCTTCCTCCTTCGTGCCGTACTCCTCGCCTCGACATCGCGGCGTCCACGACTGATGCTACAACCTGAACATTCGCAAACGGGTCAATCTCAGGCTGTGGGCCGGCCCTGGGATATTCCGTTGAATGGCGCTACCGGCGACCTGCCCCGCGCCCGTCCCTGACGAGATTCAGGTGTCAGTGCCCTCCTGTAGGGTGGCCTTCCACGCGGCATACCGCTCGGGGAGGCAGGCCGCGCGGCCATAGCCCTTGCCCCGCCGATAGCCGCCGAGGGTGCCGAGTGCCTCGCTCTGGCGTGGTGGTGGGGCGCGAGGACGACGCGGGGTGGCGGGGCGTACCCGCCCCCGCCGCGCGCCTGGCGTCCAGCGCGCGATGTGCCGCTTCGCTGCCATCTCACCTCGTAAGCCGCGTTATCTCGGCCTTCCCTCAGCCCTTTGCTCAAGCGCACGTTGCACCCGTTGCAGGACCGCAGGGAGCTGATCGACCGACAGATGCTCGACGATGAGCGGCAAATCGGGACGCTCGTGCTGCAAGAAATCCAGGTAGAGCCGCTGGGGAAAGACACCCTGTCCGAACGCCGGAGTGTCGACTTCCGCCCCCTCTCGACTCACGTCTTTGAGGTGCGCTAACACGAAGCGATCCCTGAATTGCTCGAGGAAGGCACCGACCGCCTGTTCTTTGCGTGGGAGCAGGCCATGCCCGAGGTAGTTGTACGGATCGAGCACCACCCGTAGGTGCGGCGTCGGGAATTGCCCCAACAGCGTCGCCAGGTGCTCGGGCGTGCCGATGACGTGATTGACATGCCCTTCCAGGGCCAGGGTCGTCCCATGCCGCTCGGCGACGGGCAGTAGCTCGCGCAGCGTAGCGCATAAGATTTCCCAGGCTTCTCGCCCCCGATTCTCAGGCGAGGAGGCCCACTCGTCCTCGCGATTGCGCGTCCCTGTTTCGGTTGCCACGACCGTCGTTCCGAACTGCGGTGCCAGCTCCAGGCAGCGTTGCAGGAACCTGATGTTCGCCCTGCGTCGCGTCTCATCGGGGGCAACGAGGTTGCGGTAGCCACCCAGGGCGACCAGCGGGATAGCCACGCGCTCCAGTTGGCCTCGCCAGGCCGCGATGCGCCCCCGGTCGCCCATGACCTCTTCGAGGAGCGGCACCCCCAACTGGACCGCGCGCAGGCCGGAGTCGCGCAGCAGCGCGAGCAGGCGTTGGGGTTCGGGAGACTGGCCCGCGAGTTCATGGGCCATTGCGCCCACCCGTGGCCACGCGCTAGAGTTGGCTTCCTCCATGCAAGTACCTCCAATCAGCGGTCGGGTTTAGGGGATCTGCTCCGGCGCATCCCCACGATGCGCTCCCCCTTGCTCGAGCAGCGGCCAGCGGAAGGTCGAGGCGATCTGGACGCGCTGCCCGGTCTGCGCCGCCCGCCTCGCGCCTTGCATCACCTCCAGGACGTGTACGGCGTGCTCGCCGCTCAGGAGTGGCCGCTCCCCGGTCGCGAGGCACTCGGCGATGTACGTTGCCCCGCTCTGCCAGGCGAATCCGGCGGGATCGTGCGGGATGGCTTCCCACCGACGCGGTGTCTTCACCGTGTCCCCGCGATAGACGGAGACGGCACCGGGTTCCCAGGCGTAGCCGCCCATGATCATCGCGCCTGCGGTGCCGATCACCTGGACTGTCCAGTCGTCGCGCTGGGCCGCATAGACAAAGCCCGATTGGACCACCGAATACACCGCGTCGCCGTGGTCCAGGATCAGCGCCGTCGTGTCATCGGCCTCGACGGTGATAATTTCCCCGGCGATGGTGCGCTGCGGGATGGCCGTCCCGGACATCGCCACCACGCCGTGCGCGGGGCCAAGCAGCCCGGTCAGCAGGGTGATGTTATACACGCCGAGGTCGAAGAGGCTGCCGCCGCCACGTCGGTAGAACCAGCCACTCCCCGGCCACGCGGGGCCACTCGTGCCGATGATCCCGTGGGCGGTGGCGACCTGACCGATCGCGCCGGAACCGAGGAGTTGCGACATGGTGCGGAAAGAGGGGGAGATCGGATTGCTGGGGGCGGCCCAGAGCCCGACACCGTGGCGCTGCGCCAGTGATAGCAGCACCTGCGCCTCCGCAAAGTCGGCGGCCAGGGGCTTCTCGTTCCAGACATTTCTGCCCGCACGCAGCGCCTTCCGCGCGATCGATGCATGGAGCGGCATGGGGGTGAGATTCACCACCAATTCACATGCCAGATCGCCGAGCAGCCGGTCGACATCGGTGAAGGCGTGCTCGATGGCATACGTGCGCGCGAAGCCGCTCGCGCGATCCAGCTGGGGATCACACACCGCCACCAATTTGACAGCGGGGCTCTGCTGCAAGTGCGGGATATACTTCTCCGCGACGTTGCCGCAGCCAACGACGGCGACACGGACCCTACGCATCGGCGGCCTCCTTCTTCTTCGCCTCGATCGGCTGTGGCCTGGACAGAGGCGAGGAGAACATACCCCGTACCTCTGCTGCTGATCCTCCCCCAAAAGGCGCGAGGCGTGAATACGAAGAGAAAGGTCTTTGGTATAGTTACGTGCGGTATGAAAAGAGTATCGGGGAAGTAGCCTTGCGATCGGAAAGACCACTCGATAGCCTCGACTGGAAAATACTGCGCGAGCTCCAACGCGACGCGCGCCTCTCGTACAACGAGTTAGGGCGGCGCGTGGGCTTATCGGCCCCGGCGGTCGCCGAGCGCACCCGTAAGCTCGAGGATGCGGGCGTGATCATCGGGTACGGCGCGCAACTTGACCCGGCGAATCTCGGCTTGCCGCTGCTGGCCCTGATTCAATTGCGCTGTACCCCCGGCAAATGCCTGCTCAAGATGAGTACAGCCGAGGCGTTCCCGGAAGTACTGGAACTGCACAAGCTCAGCGGCAGCCACTGCGCGCTGCTTAAAGTCGCGCTCTCGTCCATGCGGCACCTGGAAGCCTTCAATGAGCGGCTAGAGGGTGTTAGGCACCCCTGGTTGCCGGTTGTCGATTATGGTGCCGTTATTTCGTCGTGGAGGCGATGCTACGTGGACCTGCCACCCCAGACGAGCACCAGCGGGCCGTACCG
>JAABUU010003922.1_pt1 | contig 18269 bp, 24 predicted proteins | sample 5559301 | NCBI WGS metagenome assembly JAABUU01 (sample SAMN10711884, study PRJNA513360) | rock metagenome | isolation source: Antarctica rocks | place: Antarctica: Victoria Land, Richard Nunatak white | reverse complement strand
GTTCGTGGCGGCGCCCGCCTCGGCATCGATCGGGGTCTGTGTCATGGGCATGAGCAAGATGATCCTTCAGCACCCTCAAGGCTAAACTTCCGGGGGGACGATGTCTCATCATCATTGGCACGGAGGGACCCGAAGTGTTCAAGCTGGGCCTGATCTCCACCTTGGCAGGATACTCCACCCTCATGGCCGGCGGAGCGGTCGCCTACGCCGTGCTGCACGCGTTGGGCGCTGCCGACCAAGCCGGGCTGTTGGCCAGCTCCTCCGTCAAGCAGATCATCGACCCGCCTGCGACTGACCTGCTCGTGTCGGTGTGCGGCGCCTTGGCCGGGCTGGTGATCACCGCTGCCTACCGCAACAGCGTGATCGCCGGCGCGCTGGTGGCGATGCGGCTGATCGACGCCGCTTCAGCGGTCGGGGTGGCGCTGGCGGCAGGGACGCCCGAGGTTGCGGCGCAGGCTCTGCAACGCCTTGGCCTGGATGCGGCACTGATCGCCACGGCCGGCGTGCTGGTTGTGTTCATCAAGCAGCGATTCACGCATAAGCGGGCGCCGCTGCACTGACGCATGGGGCAGCCTGCACCCAAGGCGGGCGGCCATGTTTTGTTGGACCAGCGAAGCTGGCTCTGGCGCTATTGGGGGCCACAGTCTAGACGCGCCATCGCGCGGCCCACCACGCTGCTCTGACCTGGAGGAGCTGCCCTGGCAGCTTTACCGCCATCGAACGCATCGACCTGCGCCGGCTGCCGATCCTGCTCCGGCCCGACCCGACCCGTGTCCTCGTCCGCCCGTTCCTGCCGGCGGCGGAGCCGGTTGACATGCACCGGTCCGACCCCGGCCGCATCGCACGTTTCACGAACCGCGTGCTGGCTATGGATCCCGTCCGGGCCGAGGCCGAGCTTGCCGAGGTGATGCAGGAGTTCGGCCACCGCCACGCCGACCTTCGCGGCATCTTCGCCCACCGCTTCGCGCAAGCCTGCGATTTGATGCGGAGCGCCCCGCCGGTGCTGGATGAGGCGCACCAGCTGCTAATTGGGGCCTACTTCAGCCGCGAATACAGCTTCGAGGCGGCGGCGCTGTTCAACCCGTCCATCGTGCCCCACCCGGACCAGGGCGGTCTCGCCGACGGCGAGGCCCGCTTCATCCTCAGCCTCCGTGCCACGGGCGAGGGGCACATCAGCTCGATCTGCTTCCGTTCGGGAGTCGTGGACCCGGTGGGAGAGGTGCGGCTGGACCCCCCGGTCCAGCGCGCGACGACGGCAGAGCTGGATGGCAGCGGGCTGGCTGAGGGCAACTACGATGCCGTGTTCGCACCGGGAACCCCCCTGGCCGAACGGGTGATCTACCCGATCACGCCGAAGCAGGACAACGGCCTGGAGGACGCCCGCTTCGTCCGGTTCACCGACGATGACGGCACGGTCGCCTACTACGCCACCTACACCGCCTACAACGGCCGGGAGATTGCGCCGGAGCTGCTCCGCACCGACGACTTCCTGCGTTTCCGCTTCCTGCCCATCCATGGCGACGCCGTGCGCAACAAGGGCATGGCGTTGTTCCCACGGCGGATTAGCGGACAATATGCCATGCTCGCCCGGGTGGACGGGGAGAACCTGCAGCTCCTACGTTCGGACGACATCCAAGTCTGGAACGGCGCTGCCGACATCCTCGGCCCGGCCGAGTCCTGGGAGTTCCTGCAGATCGGCAATTGCGGCAGCCCGATCGAGCTGCCGGAGGGCTGGCTGGTGCTGACCCACGGCGTCGGCTCGATGCGCCGCTACTGCCTTGGCGCGGCGCTGCTCGACCTGCACGACCCGTCCCGGGTGCTGGCGCGGCTTCACGCGCCCCTGCTCAGCGCGAACCGGCAGGAGCGGGAGGGCTACGTGCCGAACGCGGTGTACTCATGCGGCGCCATGGCGCATGCGGGGAACTTGGTCCTGCCCTATGCCATGTCGGACACCGCAACGACTTTTGCCGTGGTGCCGCTCCGCAGCCTGCTGGCCGCGATGTCGTAAACCATCGGAGTTGGGCGCGGACCGTACAGCCTAGCCTTCGCTCCCGCGATTTGCGCGTCAGCTGGACGGCTGTCTGGTCAGGCAGGAAGTGGGTTCCGGCCCTGGATGCAGGACAGCGACCGGCGCCCGATCTGCGCCGGTAAGAACGGCGGCACGTCCATGCGCCGGCACCAGGGCCGCCGTGCCGGGCCGAAGCTCTCGCCCGTCCAGCAGGACGCCTGGCGCGAGCGGGACCAAGATGTGGTAGCGGGCACCATCTGGCTGCACGGCCAAGCCGCCGCCGACCTCGTGGCGCTCCACCACGAACCGGGGCGCGCGTGCCAGGCCGCAGCTACCTGTTGTCGTGGTCGTGTCGCCCTCTACCGGTGCGGCGTGGAGGTCGGCGACGGCCAACGCTTCCTCCACCTGGAGCGGCCGCGGCCTTCCGAAGTCATAAAGGCGATAGGTCACGTCCACCGGGTCCTGTATTTCCAGAAGCACCAGACCGGCACCGATGGTGTGTATTGTGCCAGCTGCCACCGCTACGGTGTCACCTTGATGCACCAAATGCAGGCGCAACAGCTTCATGACCGATCCGTCCGCCACTGCCATGCGGAGCTGGGCCAGCGTGGCCGGCGCCAGAAGCCCGACCCACACGGCAGCATCCGTGTCTGCCGCCAGGATGTGCCACACCTCGTTCTTGCCCGAGGCCGCGATGCCGTTGGACCGCGCTGCCGCGTCCGTGGGGTGAACCTGCACCGAGAGCATCGCCGCAGTGAACAGCATCTTCGCCAGGATTGGCGGCTGCCCGGCACCATCGCCGAGCAGCAGGCTACCACCGCGACCGATCAGGTCGCCAAGGGTGCCACCTTCCTCGACCTCGCAATCATTATCCGTGAGCCATGCTTCGCCTACCGCGAGGCCATGCGGCTTGAGAAGGTCAGCATACCAAGGGCCAAGGTCCCTCCGCCCCCAAACCCGTTCCACTAGTCGCGGTACAATCCGCACGGGTTCAATATCCATCCCCCTGATCTCCTCCAAAGGGCCATAGAGCCTGCTGGGTTTGATGATCCTCAGGTACTTTCGCTACATCCCAGCACACGCGTCAACGGACCTTTGCTGTGAGGCTTCAAAACGGTGTCATCAGCAATCTCTCCCAATTCTCTCGTTCCGATCTGCACTGCGGCGTCGGCTTTCGAAGCCAAGTCTATCGTGGCACACATCGCGGTGAAGCAGTCGTTCTCTGAAACCAGAGCCGACGGTGGCGAACGGGCTGCCCTGGCCGTACTGACGCCGCAGAACGCTGAACCGGACGCGGCCGCCGTCCGGGTCGCCTGCATGCACGACCAGGCGCACACTTCCCAAGTCGGTCCAGAGATACCCGCTTAGACTGTTACGCCATGTCGGCACGGGAACGCCCGGTCGGACCTGTGGCACGGGCCGGGCGTGATGCGACGGGGCGGTGCGAGCGGCCGATCAGGTAGGCCGCTCCCAATGCGACGGTGATCGCCAGGGCGGGCTTCACATATCCAATGCGCCTGATCCAGGACCGCGGCTTCCGCTCGACAGTGGCAGCCTCCATCACCTGCTCCGACGAGCGGGTCATGCGCTTCAGAAAGGACAATCCAAGTTCCATGAGGAGAGGAGCGTTCGCCGAAATGCGGTCGAACAGCGTCGAAGGGCTGGCCACGGCTTCCCTAGCAACGGCGGCGGCGCGCTCAGGCACTAAGCCCTCCAGCTGTTGCCGTAGCTTCGTGAGTTGCGGGTGGTAAGCCTCGGCAAGGCCAGACAAGCCAGTAGCCATCGGGGGGCCTCCGGTATGGGTTGACGGAAGAGGGCAGGCTGAAACAATGGTTTACCGCGTCAGGTGCCGGCCCGCGCCCGGGGCGTGCAGGCCGGCACCTCAGCTACAAGGCCCTGCGGCTCACCACGGTGCGGTAGAGCCAAAGCACGATGACTGCGCCGACGATGGCGACGATCATGCTGTAGATGTTGAAGCCGCTGACGCCGTCCGCGCCGAACAGGCTGAAGACGAAGCCGCCGACGACCGCGCCGACGACGCCGAGCACGATGTCCATGACCAGGCCCTGTCCGGACCCGCTGGAAATCTTGCTCGCGACGAAGCCGGCGATGAGGCCAAGAACGAGCCAGGCGATGATGGACATTGTGCTTTCCTTCGTTGCAAGCCGGTGGCCAGCACCATGCCGGCAACCTCACCTAAGCTGGTTAGGACACGGTCACAACGCGGCGCTTGCGCTCGGTCACGACCTGGTCGGTGGTGTAGGCGGGTGCAGCCGGGTCGAACCCTTTCCAGCCACCCTGCTCATACTCGGTCCGGCGCGCAACGGGATCGACCGGGGTGCGGCCGTCGAGGACCGCGTTGACCGTGCCGGCCATCGTGTCGTCGGCTCGCACCGTGACCAGGTTGCCGCCGCGGCGCACGCCCTCGGCATAGGTGTGGGCATCCGCCTCGCTCACGCCCGCGCCGGTGAGCGAGCCGAACAGGCCGCCTGCCGCAGCGCCGATGCCGGCGCCGGTCAGCGTTGCCACCAGCCAGCCGGCGGCGACAATGGGGCCGACGCCTGGAATGGCCAGCATGCCGAGACCGGCCAGCAATCCGGCGCCACCGCCCAGGACGGTGCCAAGCGAAGCGCCCGTGCCGCCTCCCGTGCTGGCGCCCTGGCCGGGGTCGCCGGAGGTTAGCCCCGTGCCAGAGGCGCCATCACCCCCGTAGCGGGTATCGGCATTATTGGCGACGAGGCTGATGTCCGCATGAGGGACGCCAGTCTGCTCTAAAGCTTGCACGACATGCACGGCGTCATCGTGGTCGTCGTAGAGACGGGTAAGGGTTTGAATGGCCATGTCGGCCTCCTGTGGGATGAGGTGGCGCAGGGATAGGCCGGGGCAGCGGTGTGCCCCGGCCCTGGTGCCTCAGCGCGGGGTGGCGGCGCTGCTGCCGTTCGGGTTGGTGCCGGTGGTGTTGGTGCCCAACGTCCGGTCCATTGCTCGGCCTGCTGCCGTGCCGGCCGGGTTGCCCGGCGTGCCGTCCGGTGCGTTGGCGGCCCGGTTGGTGCCGGTCATGTTGGTGCCAAGCGCCCGGTCGGTGGCACGGCCCGCGGTCGTGCCGGGCGGGTTGCCCACCGTGCCATCCAGGTTGCGGGCGCCGGCCGCCGTGCCAGGCGTCCTGCCGGGCGAGGCCGTGGTCTGCGCCATGCCGCCGTCCTGGCCGACGTTGCCCTTGTAGTCCAGCCACACCTGCGCGGGGCGTCCGTCCTTGGTCGCGGTGCCGCGCCAGACGCCTCCGTCGTCCTTGTGCAAGGCGTTCACGCCCTGGTAGCCGCCAGCCTCCATGCGGCGCCGTGCCTCGCCCTCGCTGAAGCTGTTGGCGCCCCGCGCGGGCTGCGGCGCATTGGTGCCTGTCGTCGTAACGGCCTGGTTGCGGTCGCCGCTCGCCGCGGCGGTGCCAGTGTTGCGATCGATGACGCCCGTGTTCGGCGTGACGCCGGTGCTGGAGCTGACGCCCGGCATGGGTGCGTTGGAGGTGGCGCCCGGCGCCCGGCCCGGCGCGGTTGTCTGCGCGAGTGCGGTGCCGGTCAGCAACGTGGCGGCGAGGGCGAGCGAGATGCGTGTCATGGCGATGTCCCTGCTATGTGCTTGTTGTTCACAGTCAGCCGGGAGAGGGCCTTGGCCCTCTCCCATGCCTTGGTCCGGACTATTTGCGCGTCGGGTTGGCGCCGCTGATGTTAGTCCCGAGGGTCTTGTCCACGGCGCGGGACGCCGCAGTACCGGACGGGTTGCCGGGCGTGCCGTCCGGGGCGTTCGCACCCGGGTTGGCGCCGCTCAGGTTGGTGCCCAGCGTCTTGTCCACCGCTGCGGCAGCGCCGGTCGCTGCGCCGGCAGTCTTGCCGGCCACGCCGGTCCCGGTAGCCCCGAGCACGCTCGTGGTCCCGGCGGTGCGGGCCGTGGCCGCGGTATCCTCAATGTCCACCTCGGTCTTGCGCACGGTGTCGCGCACCGTCTCGACACGGTCAGCGGTCTCCTTCTTGAGCCCGATCTCCTCCACCACGCGGACTTCCTTGCCAATGACGGCCTCTTCGCGGGTCGCATGAGCTTCCAGCGTCTTGTCGGCGAACTCTGTTAGGTCGGCGGCTGTCGCAGGCCGGTTTACCGGGTGGCGCTCAATGGTCAGGTGCTCCTCGTGCAGCGTCACCTGCGCCTCGACCGGACGCTCGATCACGTAGGCACGCACCTTTACGCCGCCGCCTTCGACGGCTCGCTTGCCGACAACCAGGCGCTCCTCCGTCACCTTGATAGTGTCGTCAGTTCGTCCGGTGGCCATCGGCGCCGCCGTGCGAACCTTGTCGTGCGCGGAGGCGTCATAGCCGGTCCATCCGGACCGGCGCCATGAAGCTTCCTGCTCGTCGAGGTCCAGCGCGCCTGACTGCTCAAGGACGCTGGATGCCTGGGTAACCTGGCTCTCGTCCACGGTGGCGTTCAGCAGCACGGCACCACGGCGCATGCCTTCGGCGTAGCCGTAGCGATCTTCCTCGGGGAGGAGCATATCCTTGATGGACCCGAAGAAGCCTTTCTCCGCATAGGGTTCGGCCTTGTTGTAGCCGGTGTCAGTGGAGCTGGCGCCGGGGCTGACGCGGATCATGCCCTGGGTCAGGTTCAACTTGCTTGCAAGCATCTGGCCGGCCTTTTCGGCATCGGCCCGGGTCTTGAACATGGCAGTCAGGGTTCTGGTCGTCATGCGAGGTTCCTTGTCGCTAGTGGTAATCGGTCGTGGGCGAAGCGCTGCCAGGTTCGGGCCACTGGGCACCGAACCTGGCCCGAGATGGCGCCCCCCTTGGAGCGGCGGTGCCACCTGCAGACGATGAAACTTTCGGGCAGCTAGGCGGGCACGGGCGCCGGCCTCGGAGTGTCCGCCTTCACAACGCGCTGGCGCCGTTCGGCCATGAAGGCGTCGAACTCCGCTTTGTCGCGAGCCTTGCGCAGGCGCTCCAGGTAAGCGTGGAACTCGCGCTGCTCCTCTTCCAGCCGGCTCAGGGCTTCGCTGCGGTAGTTATCGAAAGCCTGGTTGCCGCTGGACGGTGCGCAGGATCCGCGGCTACTAAACCTTGATCCGGAAGCAGGCGAACCACGTCCAATGTCGAACCACGCGCCGGGCGCACCGGCATACTCTGCGCGCCACGCCTGCAAGCGGCCACTGCCGGCGAGGTAGGCCAGCATCGCAAGGCCGACGGGCCATGCCGTCGCGAACGCAAGGGCTGTGATCGCCAGCCAGACCATTTTGCCCAGTTCGTTCATCTTGGTCAGCAGCATGGCACCACCCCGGCCTATGTGAGAGGCCGTAACAACAAAACCGTCAGTGGGTGCCCTGTCCGAGGCATCACGTACCCGTGTTCCGAATGCCTGTGCTGGCCCTATGGCTCTGTCGGGAGATCGAGGGACTGCAAGTAGACGAGCACCCCTGCTTCCAGCAGCTCACTCGGCGACATCGGCAGCCGGCCAGCGTTCTCCCCTTCCCTGTCGAGGAACAGGGTGGCCACGCCATGGGTCAGCGACCATACGTGCAGGGCGACCATGTGCGGCGGCGGCCGGCGCGGGGCATGGCTGAGGTTGCAGGCCGCCTCGGCCACCCGCCGCAGTACCTGGAACGCTGCATCGCGCGCCGCACGGAGCTCCGGATGGGCGCTGGGCGCCAGTTGCTGGTCGAACATGGCGGCATACACAGCCGTTTCCCGGCCCGCATACGCCAGATGCGCTTGCGCGCACCCTTCCAGGGCAGCAACCGGGTTGGCCTTTGCTGCCTCTGCCGCGAGCGTCAACTCCGCTGCAAGGCCCTCGAAGCCACGACGGGCCACCTCGGCCAGCAAAGCGTCGCGGTCGCGGAAGTGCCGATAAGGCGCTGCGGCGCTGACGCCCAGGATACGGGCCAGCTCGGCAATGGCGAACTTGGGTATCCCACGCTCGGCGATCATCCTCAGCGCCGCCTGCACCAGCGCCTCGCGCAGGTTGCCGTGGTGGTAGGCTCCGCTTCCCTTCTCCCTGCTGTCCTGCTGCTTCATGCCCTGGAGGTCCTGCACCGATGGCTACGCAGGCATTACCTCCTGCCACGTGGGTCAGATGCGGTCCGACTTGGCCAGCCAACGCCGGTGATGGTCAGGCTTTAGGTGCGCTGCGTGTCGGGGCGGTGCTGGTCGCAGCCGGGTCCTCGACGACCACTTCGGCCTCCTGGTGGCGGAGTACGGCTTTCACCGTCTCGGTGCGGTCCACGACGTCCTTGCGGATGGCCATCTCCTCATACACGCGGGGCTGCACCTCCAGCACAAGCGTTTCGACAACCTCCGCAAGTTCGAAGCGCTGGTCCTGGAACACGTCCAGGTTGTCCGGCCCAGCTTGGGCGGTGACTTGCACGTCGTAGGCCCGCAGGATCAGCCTGCCTCGCACCACCTCCGGCAATACGATCACCTCCGCTCCGTGCGGCTGCGGCACCAGGCCATGCACCATCGTGGCGGCATCCTCAAATGAGCGGGCGGGATCGCCGCTCATGTTGCCGGGCCGTCGCCGTCCGGCGCGAGACGCTCGACGACGGCGCGCTGTCGGCGGAGCGGGACGGCCTGCTCCACCTCCTCCTGGCTCTGCACGATGCGGATGTGCATCTCCTCGACCACGACGAGCCGCTTCTCCACGACGAGCATCTCCTCGACGATGGGCACGATCAGCACGTCGTTCTCAGTGCGCGCCTGCGGCATGACCTCGCCCGCCTCAAGCCGCCGCCCGATTGCCACATGCGCCACCTCGACCCGGCTCGACCGCAAGGTCTCGCGCACCTGCTGCTGCTCGGTTTCGGTCAGCACCGACACCCGTATACGGCCGTGCTCCACCGTGCGCTTGGCCACGCGCAGGGTTTCTTCAAGCAGCTCTATCGTCTGCGTCTCGGTCGTAACCGGCCCTGCCACGTCCAGCGTGGTGTCCAACTCTTTTCCGTCCACGGTTCCGGACATGGCGCGCTCTCCTACTTGCTTTCGCCACAAACGGCCCGGCAGGCTGGCCAGTTGCCAGCCCATGCGGTTCCGGTGCGGAAATGGTTCCATCCGCAGTGCGGTGGAACAAAGCTGCTCAAACCACGTTACGGCCTTTTACATCGAGCCGATGCGGACAGCGTCAGCTGCTCGGCGCTTCGAGGCTCCAAAGCCAACTCAAACCGGCCGTCGTAGGTCAACAACCAAGACTTCGACTTGCAACTCCAGCAGCCTCCGCCAGCCACGCTCTCCACACAGCCCAGACAGGAACAAAGATGGACACGCTAATGGCTCCGACCGGTCCGAGCCTGGCGGCTGCAGGTTCGCCGCCCCGCGTCGTAATGATCCCGTCGGTGGGCGGTGGCATCGGCCACATCTCGCGCACGGCGGCGCTGGCCCGTGCGCTGCAGCGGCTCGACCCGGGGGTGGAGGTCGAGTTCCTGCTCGACACCGACCGCTTGCGCCCGTTCAACATTGATGCGACCAGGCGCATGGGGTTCACCCCGCGTTTCCTGCCGCCGCGCACCCGGGACAACCGCGATGCCATCGCCCGCGCCTGACTGGACTGGGCCGATGTCGTCGTGGATGACTGCGCACGCTACTTGCTGCCGCTGCGCCAGGCCGTGCCGCATCTGGGCTGGGTCACGCTGGCCATGCATCCGATCGGCGACGAGCTGTTCATGGACTGGCCGCTGATGGTTCAGATGGACGCGGTGATCTGGCCGTATGCGCCGCTGGTCGGACTGCCGACGGAGCTTGCAGCCGTCGCGGACAAGGTCGTGCAGACCGGCCCTTTCCTGGAAACCGATGGCGTGCCGGACCAGGCGGCGGCACTTATCCAGCTTGGCCTTCCCGTGAACGATCCGCTCCTGGTCTATGCGCCTCGCGGCTTCCCCTTCGGGCGCGAGTTCGGTCATCGCGTGCTGGCCGGGGTCATAGGTGCTGCTGCGGCGCTGCGCGAGGCCGTCCACCCCCGGCTGCGGCTCGTGCTGCTCGCGGTCGGCGACCTTGCCGAGCTGCGCGGCATCCCGGGCGTGCCGGACCCGTTGCCGGACTGGGTGGACGTCAAGGGCATCGTGACCCCGGCCGAGAGCCTGCTCCACACCCGGGCCGCCAGCGCCGTCGTCGGCGAAGGCACCAGCACGACGGGGAGGGAGCTGAGCCCTTCAACCTGGCGTCGTGCAACCCAGCGTGCGCGGCGCAACGGCATCAGCCAGCAGCTGCTGGCCGCCGGTAAGCAGGCCGAGCCGGCCGCTGCGGCTGAACGGCACGGTGATGCCCAACGGCTCCCGCGTAATGGCCCCGTGCAGGCGGTAGTCTACCACCCCGGTGCGCACCACGCCGAGCAGCTGCGGCCCGATGTTGCGAACGGTGCTGACAACGGTGAACGGCACGAGGACCGATGACGACGGCGGCAGTCGCACTGCGGTGTCGCTGACGCCCTCCACCAGCGGGCTGCCTTCGGCGTCCACCCCCACGGCAATGCGACGGAACGACAGTTCGGAGGTGTTCGGGTTGGTGACGCACAGGGTCACGGCCAGCGCCTGGTCGAGCAGCCCGGCACCCCGCAATTCGACCGTGGCGACCTCCACCTGCGGCGGCGTGGCCGTCACCAGCGCGCAGCTGCTGCACAGGATGGTAAGCAACGTAACTGGGACGGATTGAGACATGGTCTGACTTCCAGGGCGGGCGGTGAACGATGAGAGCAAGCCTTGGCATGCAAGTTCGCCAGGCCGACCATTATGTCGTCAACGTCGAGCAGCACGGTTTCGGGCGAAACTCGAAACTAACCACGGTTTCGGCGTTAGAGGGTCTTACATGCAGGATCGCCAATCATGGTGCGTCTTGTGATGTGGAGAGCAGGACATGGACGAGGATCGGATTAAGGGTGCAGCCACCAACATCGGCGGTAAGGTCAAGGACTCCGTGGGCGGACTGACGGGTGACACCAAGACGCAGGCCGAAGGCAAGATGGACCAGGCCACGGGGCAGTTGCAGAACACCCTCGGCTTAGCCAAGGACGCGGTCCGCGAGGGTGCCTCCAGCATCGGTTCCGAACTGGACAGCTTCATGTCCGAGCGGCCGATGGCGTCGCTGCTGATCGCGGTCGGCGCGGGCTACGTGCTCGCCCGCCTCATGCACCGCTAAAGGGGTCAGGCAGATGGTCACTTCCTATCCGGCCCCGCCACGAACCGCGGTTGAAGCCGTCGTGCCGGACGACCACCGCACGCACCTACGGAACCATGCCGCCTGGGGCGCGATCCTGGCCGGCGTGGTGGCAGCGCTGGTGGTGCAGCTGCTGCTGAACGTCCTGGGCGTGGGCCTGGGCGCGTCGTCGGTGGACGCGATGAACACCGGCGACAATCCCTCGGCGTCCGGCGCCGGCCTGACGGCGGCGATCTGGATCGTGGTGTCGGGGATTGTCGCGTCGCTGGTCGGCGGCATCACGGCCGGGCGGCTGTCGGGCACGTCGGACGGCAACACTGCGCGCTGGCACGGCTTACTGTCGTGGTGCGTAGCGACGCTGGCGATCTTTTACCTGCTGAGCACCGCGGCGGGCGGGCTTATCGGCGGTGCAGCGAACGCGCTGGGCGGCACGGTCGGCGCGGTCGGGCGCGGCGCGGCGTCGGCGGTGTCGGGCGTTACGGCCAACACGGACGGCGACGCGCTCAAGGCGCAGGTGCAGCGGCTGGTGAACCCGAACGACGCGCAGACGGCGCAGGACAACATCACGTCGTTCATCCGCGCGACGGTTAGCGGCGACAAGGCGGCGGCGGACGCGGCGCGGGACCGTGCGGTGGACAGCCTAGCGCGTGCGGCAAACGTCAGCCCGGACGAGGCGCGCAATCGCCTGACGCAGGCGGAGACGCAGGCCCGGCAGGCAGCCGACACCGTGAAGCAGAAGGCGCAGGTCGCGGCCGAGGCGACGCGCAAGGGCGTTGCGAGCGCAGGCATCCTGGGCTTCGTGGCCCTGGCACTGGGCGCGCTGGCGGCGTGGTTCGGCGGCGGCATCGGGGCGCCCCACCCTGGCACACGGGTCGTGCCGGCGATCCGCAGCGTCTAGGACACGACGCGCCTAGAAGACGGCGGCATGACATACGTGCCGCCGTCTTTGTTGCATATTACGCCGGCTGCCTGAACGCTTTCTCGCCCAAGCCGCCTTTTTGTCTCCTTCGCGCCCGAAAGTGTGACCATGTCCGACGCCACCTCGTCCCAAGCGAAGCCAACGGCCCAGGTCATACCGCCAGGGTCTCCCCATGCCGCCAGCGCCCTGGCGCTTCAGGTCGGTGTCGTCATCGTCGCAGCGCTCTACCTTGCCAAGGAAGTGCTGATCCCGGTCACGCTGGCGATCCTGCTGTCCTTCATCCTTGCACCGCTCGTGGGGCTGCTGCGCCGCATGCACCTTGGGCGCGTGCCCGCGGTCCTGCTGGCTGTGGTGGTCGCCTTGGGAGTGATCGGGGGCCTTGGCAGCGTCATCGGCTCCCAGGTCGCACAACTCGCCACGAACATCCCGCAATATGCAGCGACCATCGAGAAGAAGGTCGAGGTGGTGCGAACCTACACGGTCGGGCGCTTGTCCAGTTTGAACGCCAGCATTGGCCAGACTGCCCCTCCACCCGATGGCGCCGGGCAGGTCACGCCGCCCGCTTCCGTCACACCCTCTTCTGGTGCCACCCCCCGCACGCCCGTGCAAGCAAGCCCTGCCCCGGCGCAAGCCTCCGAGTCGCCGCTCGCCCTCGCCGAGCGCTACCTGTCACCGGTGCTGTCGCCCCTTGCGACGACCGGCATCGTCCTCGTGGTCGCCATCTTCACCCTGCTGCAGCAGGAGGACCTGCGGGATCGCCTGATCCGGCTGTTCGGCGCCACCGACCTGCACCGCACCACCGTCGCCATGGACGACGCGGCCCGGCGGCTGAGCAAGTACTTCCTGACCCAGCTCGCCATCAACGCCACCTTCGGCGTGGTGATCGGCATCGGCCTCTACTTCATCGGCGTGCCCAATCCCGTCCTGTGGGGCATGCTGTCGGCGCTGCTGCGCTTCGTGCCCTACATCGGCGCCTTCATCTCGGCCGGACTGCCCATTGCCCTTGCCGCCGCGGTTGATCCAGGCTGGAGCATGGTGATCTGGACTGCCGCGCTCTACCTGGTCGTCGAGCTGCTGGTCAGCCAGGCGGTGGAGCCGCTGCTGTATGGCCACAGCAGGGCCTATCGCCCTTCGCAGTCGTGGTGTCGGCGATCTTCTGGAGCTGGCTGTGGGGGCCGGTCGGGCTGATCCTGTCCATGCCGCTGACGCTGTGCCTCGTGGTGCTCGGCCGGCACGTCGAGCGGCTTGAGTTCCTGGATGTTCTGCTGGGAGACCGGCCGGCTTTGACGCCGGTCGAGAGCTTCTACCAGCGTATCCTGGCAGGCGACGCGGACGAGGTGCAGGACCAGGCCGATGTGATCCTGAAGGATCGCTCCCTATCCTCATACTACGATGAGGTGGCGCTCAAGGGCCTGCAGCTTGCCGGCAACGACGCACAGCGCGGCGTGCTGGGCGAGGCGCAATTGGAGCGGGTGAAGAACACCGTCAAGGGCCTGGTGGCTGAGCTTGCCAGCCACGACGACCGGGAGCCGGCACCGGAGAAGGCCGATGATGGGGCCGCGGCCCGGCCCCTGGACGAGCGCGACATGCCGAAGGCACCCCCGCCGAAGGATGCTGCCGCCAGCGTCGGCGAGCTGGCTCCGGCCTGGCGCTCCGGCACGCCGGTACTGTGCCTGGCCGGCAAGGGACCGCTCGACGAGGCAGCCTCCTCCATGCTGGCGCAGCTCCTCGGCAAGCACGGGCTGGGCGCCCGGATCACGGCCTACCAGGCAGCCTCCCGCGAGGAGGTCGGCAGCCTGGACGTCACCGGCATCGCGATGGTGTGCATCTCCTACCTCGACATCACCGGCAGCCCATCGCACCTGCGCTACCTGATGCAGCGCCTGCAACGCCGCCTGCCGGGGGTGCCGATCCTGGTGGGCCTATGGCCGTCCGAGGACGACGTGTTGAGGAGCGACCGGGTGCGTGCCGTGATCGGAGCCGACTACTACTCCACCTCACTTCGGGAGGCGGTGAACTCCTGTGTCGAGGCGGCACGTAAGGCAACCGAAGCGGGCGGTTTGGAAACCGCCCCGCCCCGCGCTGCTTGAAGCCCGGAGATGGACGGAAAGGAAGTGTGTCATGGAGCGCGATCCCGCCTCCTGGCTGTTCACCGCGCTGGCAGTCGGAAGCCTTGCGGTTGTGGCGTTCACGACCGAGCAGCAGTCCTGGGCGGCCACGGGCCGGGAGAAGCATCGCGATCCCGGCCTCCCCCCTCAACGGACGGACGCAGGAGCCGGCCACGACGCCGGTGTGCCGTCTGAGATACCGGCACGCGGCTGGTGGGCTATCGCGAAGCGGGTGGCCGGGAACGTGTCGGAACACCGGCTGCTGACCGAAGCGGCAGGGATCACGTTCTATGCCCTGCTCGCAATCTTCCCGGCCCTGGCCGCGCTGGTGTCGCTCTACGGGCTGTTCGCCGACCCGGCCACGATCTCCGACAACATCGGTGCGGTGTCCGGCGTCGTGCCGGGCGGCGGCATGGAGATCATCACCGACCAGCTCCATGCCCTGGCTACGGACAGCAGCAAGAAGCTAGGCTTCGGCGTGGCGCTCGGCCTCGCCACCTCGCTGTGGAGCTCGAACCAGGGCACCAAGGCGCTATTCGACGCGCTGAACGTGGTCTAGGGCGAGAAGGAAGAGCGCGGCTTCCTGCTGCGCACCGCCGTCACCCTGGCCTTCACCGTCGGCGGCATCCTGTTCGTGCTGCTGGCCGTGGCTGCGGTCGTCGCGGTCCCGGTCGTGCTCAAGACCGTTGGCCTGGGCAACGTGGCGGACCTGCTGCTGCGGCTGCTCCGCTGGCCCGTCATACTGGTTGCCCTCGCCGCCTTGCTTGCCTGCATCTACCGGTTTGGGCCAAGCCGCGAGAAGGCCAAGTGGAGCTGGGTCACCTGGGGCGGCGGCTTTGCTGCCGTCACCTGGGTGCTCGGATCGGTCGCGTTCTCGTATTACGTCAGCCACTTCGGCAGTTACGACAAGACCTATGGCTCGCTCGGCGCCGCGGTCGGCTTCCTGACCTGGATCTGGTTGTCCTCCGCAATCGTGCTAATCGGCGCGGAGGTGAACGCCGAGATGGAGCACCAGACCGCACGGGACACCACGACCGGCCCCGAGCAGTCCCCGGGCACCCGCGGGGCGGCCAAAGCCGACGCAGTCGCCCCAGCATGACGTTGTTGGCAAACATTTCACCCGATGAAAATCCTTTGCGAGGTCCGTTACGCGCTCACCTTTGTGGGTTTGTTCCCTCATCATTAGGTCAACTGGCAACACGCACACTTCTCGATTGTTAGGACCCTACGGCTTGGAGGTCATGAGATGAACCGGATGGTATTGTTCGACCTGCCACAGGAGTTTCAGCAGCTCGCTTTCCACACAGCGCAGAGCCAGGACTGGTTCATCCGCGCTTTTGATGCAGGACAAGCGAGGCACTTGGCTGCTACTTGATTGAAATAACTTGAGCTTCTCGGCTTGCATCCGGCGCTGCCGTCGGCTTGTGGCGCTGGCAGCTATCAGAGTCGAAAGACACCGTGTACTCAGAGGTTTGCGCCCCTCCTACCGGCCTCAAGCTGCACCAAAAGCGCGGATGAACCGGGCGCAGGACCCAGGAAAGTTGGCGTTATTCAATACTTTGTTGCGCTGATCAGCGCCGAAACCCACCGCTGACCCACTGCTCCGGAGCCGCCCTCACTGTAGTTACGGGCCGTGCGCCGCCGGCCCCAGCAAGTCTAAAAGCGGGTCCGGTGCAGCGCACTGGCTGCTCAACGGCCTGCCAACAGGACTGCCGGGCTGTCGCCCAACTCGTCGGGCGTCCAACTGCGCCGCAGCGTGAACAGCTCCACCAAGGCAGCCGTATCCCTGTCGCGGCCAAGCCCCGCCGCCGCAGCTACAAGCCCGTCCTTGACGTAGTAGGCCAGGAACTCCGGCTTGCCGAGATCGCCGTGCAGCACGACGCTGTCCCACGCCTCTGCGTGCCCCACGTAGTCGAGGCGCTTCATATACTGGATAGTCCAGAAGAACGGCACCGCGTCGTACGGGGTCGGCTGGCCCAGCATATTGAGTGCCGCCACCCGGCCCTGCTGCTCCGCCACGCGCCAATGCTCGACCCGGATCCGTCCACCGTCGCCGCGGTGCGGGAAGCTGGCGATGTCGCCGGCCGCATACAGCCCCTCCCCGGCCCGCAGGAAAGTGTCCACGACGATCCCGCCGTCATCGGTCCGTGTCAGGCCGTCGGCATAGGACGTAGCGGGCTTGACTCCAAAGCCGATCACGACGAGGTCCGCCGGCAGCGTCTCGCCACCCTTCAACGTGACGCCGGCGACCTGCCCGTCTCCCTCCAGCGCCGCGACCTCGCTGCCGAGGCGGAAGGCCACGCCGTGCCGTTCGTGCAAGCCGATGAACGCTGCGCCGACCTCTGGGCCGAGCTGCTTCTCGAACGGCACAGCCTCTCTGCCCACGACGGTCACGTCCAAACCGCGCTCGCGCAGGCTCGCCGCGACCTCCATCCCAATGAAGCTTGCGCCGAGGATTACGGCCCGCCCGCTGCGTTCGGCCTGCGCCAGGATGGCATCCGCGTCGGCGCGGCTGCGCAGGGTATAGACGTGGTCTAGCCCGGCGCCCGGCAGCGCGGGGCGCACGGGCGTGCCGCCGGTGGCCAGCAGGGCCGCATCGTATTCCACCACGGACCCGTCGGCGCAGGTCAGCCGGCGCGCGTCCGCGTCAACGCGGGCCACCTCCGCCGTGCGCCGCTCGATCCGGTGCTCCCGGTAGAAGGCCTGACTCTGGAGGGGCGACTTCTCCCCGCCCTTCCGTCCGGACAGGGCATACTTGCTGAGGACCGTACGGTCGTAGGGAACCCGGTTTGCCGGGTCGAGCATGACGACCCGGCCTGCAAATCCGGCCTCACGCAAGGTCTGCGCCGCCACCGCCCCTGCCGCGCCCGCGCCGGCGATGACGAAGCAGCGCTCATCGGCCTCCGGCACCAGCCCGGCGGGCGCCTGCACCGGCTTGGCCAGCAGGATGCGCCCTGTGTCAAGGCGCACGTCGTAGCGCGGCAGCGCATCCATTGCCGGCGGGTCGAGCACCGCCCCAGTCCGGACGCAGAACGCCGCCTTGTGCCAGGGACAGACGATGCGGCTTCCGCTATGGACACCTTGCGCGAGCGGGCCGCCGGCATGGGGACAGGTCGCTGCCACCGCATGCACCCCGTCGCCGTCCCGCAGCAACAGGATCTTTTCGCCGTCCCACTCGACCTGGCGCATGCCGCCGGGGTCCAGATCGTCCAGGAGAGCGGCTTCGAACACGTCCTGCGGCATCTACTGCTCCCATTCGGTGGGCGATCAAACGCGGCGGCCCGGCGATGGTTTGGCGTTATGGGCCGGCGTGCGCAGGCGCAGAGTGGTTCGGTGTAGAAGTGTGGTTAGAACCCAACCCGAAAGTCGATGACCGTTCGGAAGCGTCGAACAGAGGTGGAGATGTCAAAAATTAGAGCGATCAACCCCGACGCCCTGTCAAAACAAATCCTGCCTCGCAGATGACACAACCCAAGGCGTATGCTGCACCACATCATGCACATCGAGTGGTCCACGAGTTTCCCGCACAGGGCCATGGCGTCTGCACGCCGGGGCGGCATGTGGCATTTAACCGTGCGGCCCCGGAAGGAATGGCCGATGTTCGAGTGGCACATCGCGCACGACACCAACGGCCACCTTAGCAAGGTTGGCCGCGTCAGCACCGCCAACTTCGCCAAGGGCCAAGCGGAGTTGTCCCTCCTCGGCCTGGACGCCAAGGAGGGCTGACCACCGCTTTAGAACCCGGGACTGAACCCAGGTCTGCTGGTCTGTGCTGCCTTGGCCAGTTCCGCCTCGCGCTGCTGGTTTGCGGCAACGACCGCAGCCCTGACCTTTGCGCGCACAATAGCGGGGAAGGCGTTGACCGCTTCGGCCAGCTCACGGATGGCTGCCTCCCGCCGCTCCATGGCCGCGACCAGCGGCACGATGTGCTTGGCCAGCACCGCCCGCACCTCCGCGTCGCGCTGGCGCTTCCGCAGCTCGCCGGCGTGGTCCCGCCCTGCCGCGCGCTGGGCGAACACCCGGTGCTCGGTGCGGATGAAGCGATCCACCTCCTCCTCCCG
>JAABUU010003921.1_pt1 | contig 18275 bp, 21 predicted proteins | sample 5559301 | NCBI WGS metagenome assembly JAABUU01 (sample SAMN10711884, study PRJNA513360) | rock metagenome | isolation source: Antarctica rocks | place: Antarctica: Victoria Land, Richard Nunatak white | reverse complement strand
AGCCTCAAACGAGCCCTCGCCCGCCGGCTCTACCGCCGCATCCAGAACGCCACCCGCCCGACACACACACCATCACTCGAACACCCGACAGCCCCTTGACAGACATAGGAGCGTCCAACGGCCTGCTGCGGCAGTACTTCCCCAAGGGCACGACCTGTCCGTGCATTCCCGTCGCCCGCAGGTGTTCGGCGTAGTCCGCCCTCAGTCGGGGTATGCGCTCAGAGAACTGTTCGTCGCTGATCGCGACCAACTCGATGTCACCTTCAAGGTTCGGGGGCACAACCCAGTGTCGGACCGTGTGCGACCGAGGTCTGCCCAGCTCGGCGACGCCGGTTCGTGGTCAGCGGCGCGGACCGCGCCGTGGCGCCGCCCACGCGCCGGCGGCGCGACCTTCGCCGGTCACCGTCGCGGGGAGCCGTCGTGCCGCGATATCCAGCGCACCCACGTGGTGGCCAGCGGTTCATCGTGGCCGGGCGACCCGGTCAGTTCCGCCGGCCAGGTGCTCACGGCAGGACCACACCCGCCAGCGGCGCTGCCGGGTCGTGTACAGCCCGGCACAGGTCACCTGACCCGTGCAGCGTTCCGGGTGGCCACCGGAGTCCGGCATGTACCGCCGGCAGCCGTTGCGGTCGCGGTCGACCCCGAAGGCGACGGCGTACCGCTCGACCACTCGATGACCGTAGGACCGGTGGCCGACACGCCGGTCAAGATCCGCAATATCTGCTACCGCATCGCTGACGCTTTGGCCATGGCACGTCAACGGAACGCCGGTGGCCGTCCTCACAAGGGCGATCGCAAGTTGTTCAGTACCCGGCTGCCTCAGGACCTCGCCGCGCGGATGAGCGCCGAGGCTGACGAACTCGACCTCACCTACAGCGACTACCTCGCCAACCTCGTAGCCGAACACTTCGGCCGCGGACTTCTGGTGGCACCGGCGCCGCAGCTGGAGGAACGCCTCATCGCCTAGACCCTCCGGGCACCGACCGGTGCCCGGACAGCACGAAGCCCCACACCCGGGAAGACGCTTTGGCCGGCGGATTCGGGTGCAGGGCTTCGAGACCTTGCAGGAGGAGACATTACCTCGCCCCGTCCGGGCGGGCGCGGATGGTCGGCAGCCGTGTCATCGGCGTGCCGTGAGTCCGCTGCCCCACCCGACCCCTGCCTCGCGCGTGGCCGGCGCCGCCTGCGGCGGTGACCGCCCCGGCGGCCCTGGGCCGCCCGGACGCGCTGTTCGAGCCCACCCCCGCCCTGATGACGGGCCGGATGGGCCCGACCGCCGCCTACCTGGCGGCCCGCGCCGCGCTGCGGACCCGCCCCGTCGTTGAGCCGCGGTCCCGCAGCTCAGGAGCCCAGGGCCGGGCGGTGGAGACGGTGTGGCTCCCCCGCCGCCGAGCCCGCCAGCAGCAGAACCGGGACGTTCACCGCGGTCGGTGGGGTGGTCGTGAGGACCGGCTGCGTTCCGCCGACGGGCACGGTTGGACCTGGACCGACACCGCCCGGGTCGGCAACGGCCCCGCCGCCTACGGGCGGGTCCCGAGCCCGTTGCGGATCGCCCGGGCGATCCCCCCCGGGCACCGCCGCGCCAACCTCGCCCACCGGTGGCTGGCCCGGGTCCGGGAAACCGCCCTCGCGGAGTTCCGCCTGGACGCCGCGGAACGGCGCATCGCCCTGGCCGTCGTGGCGGCGCGGCATCTGGACGTGGCCACCGGGACCTACGCCGGCGGCTGGGACCGCCTCGCGCATCTGGTCGGGGTGTCCCGGTCCACCGTGGCCCGGTTCCTGGCCTGGCTGCGCGCCCGGTCCCTGCTCGGGGTCGTCTCCACCGGGCGCCGCCTCGAGGACACCACCCCCCTGGCCCTGGTCGGCGATGTCCGGGGCCCGGACGGGGAGACGGTCAACGAGGCCGCCGTGTACGTCCCCTGCGAACCCGACACCCCCGTGCTCCGGCAGCCCCCGGACCCGGGGCTGGTGGCCCTTGACCCCCGCTGGCACACCGGGGACCTCACCGTCGGCGACGACGGCCGGGTGGTCGCCGACCGGTCCCGGCACCCCCGCGCCGCCGACGACCCCACCACCGCGACCACCGGCCCGAGCAGTCCAGCCCCCGCCCGGCGGGGTCCCGGTGGTGGGGCTGTGGATGAAACTGACACCCCTAAGTGGTCCAGCGAAGCTGGGACCCAGAACGGGCGCGCGCACGCGCCAGATTCCACCGCCACCAGGGCCCCAGCGGCGGCGCCGCTGCGCGGCGGGAACAACGCCGCTACGCGGCAGCACCCACCAGACCAGCCGGAATCGACCGGCCCGGCCGATTCCCCGGCCAGGTCCGGGCCGTGCCCGACCTGCGGGCCCTGGCCGACCCACCAGCCCGCCCGCACCCGCGCCGACCGGCTGCGCATCGCCCACCAGCTGCGCCGCGCCTCCCCCGACCTCACCCCCCTCAGCGCCCGGCTGCTCCGCCACCTGCTCCGCCCCTGGCTGACCGCCGGGTGGACCGCCGCCGACGTGCAGCACGCCATCGACCACCACCCCACCGACGGCCCCCGCCGGCACTCCCCCACCACCGGCGGACCCGGCACCATCCACAACCCCGCCGGCTGGCTCGTGGTCCGGATGCGGGACTGGCGAACCCCCGACGGTGGACCGGCCCCGTCGCACCGGGAGCGGGTCGCGGCCATCCGGGCCGCCGGGACCTACGCGCAGTCCCCCGCCGACGGCGGGGAACCGCCGGCCGCCGGGAACCCGGTGCCATGGCCGGCGGTGCGGACAGCCCCGGACCCCCCCGCCGCGCCCGGCGCACCCCCCGACCACGCCGCACCGCTCGACGACCCGGACGCCCACCTCACCCCTCCGCCCAGCGACCCGCAGAGCCCCTGACCGCGCAGAACCCACACCCGGACCAGCAGCACCGGCCCGCTCCCCCGGGTGCGGGTCCGCTGGTGGGCTGGGTGGTCCGGGTCGCCGGCGCCCCCGCCCCCCACCGCCCCGACGGGACCAGCCCGCGGCAGTGGCCGCAAGGGTCCGCTACGCCGCTACGCGCCCCTGCCCCCACCACCACGACCCGGTCAACACCCCGCCGCGCCGAGGGACGGGGACACCAACTCCACCCCCACTGCGACCACCCACCGACGGTCACCGCCGGCCCCAAGGGGCCGGCCCCCACAGACCACGGGGCTCCGCCCCACACCCCGACCTCAGTCAGGAGACACCCGCCAACCGACCACCCGCACCACCGTTCGGAGCACGTTTCCGCGGGTCAGCGGCTTGACGTCAATACCGGTATTACCTATAATAGCGGTACTATTTTAGTCGCCAGCCCCGATCATGAATGGAGCCACGATGTCCGACCAGACCCACACCAGCAGCGACCTGGTGATCAGCCACACAGCGGCGGAGGGCACCCTGGTCGCCGGGACCGCCCGCGGGGACGGGTCCGCTCCCGTCCTGAAGGCGAACGCCTGGTGGTGGAGCCGCAACCTCGGGAGTTGGTACGTGCCCCGGTCGCGGGACGCAGCGCCCGACACCTCCCGGATCGAGACGACCGCGACCGGGCTGCGCGACGCCGGATTCACCGTGACCGTTACTATCGACTCCGGACACCGGGACACCGCACAGATCGAAGCCGACCGCGGGATGCGGCAGGCCGAGCGCGTCGCCAACCTCGGCGAAGCCGTACAGCGCCGAGCCGAGTACGCCGAGCACCTGGAAGCCACCGCGTCAGCGATGGCCGCCGTGATCCCGTTCAGACAGCCGGTCCTCGTCGGGCACCACTCCCAGGCCCGCGACACCCACCACCGCGAGCGGATCGCGACCCTGTCTGACCGCGCCGTCACCGCCCGCGACGAACTGCGCGACGCTCAGCACCGCTACACCCAGGCCGCCGCCGGCACGGGCGCCCGATACAGCCCGGTGACCGTCGCGAACCGGGTCGAGCGCCTGGCAGCGGCGATCCGCGACGTCGAACGGCGACTGGCGGGCTACTCCCACACCTTCGCTGGCGGGTACGTCGAGACCTACCCACCTGCCGAGGGTGAGCACCGAGCCCGACTGCTCGCCCAGCTCGACCGGGACCAGAACCACCACGCCTACTGGCAGACCGTCCGCGCCGACCAAATCGCCAGCGGGACCGCGACCGGCTACACCCAGGACACCGTCCACCGCGGCGACGCGGTGTGCATCCGCGGCCGTTGGGTCGAGGTCGTCCGCACCAACCGCAAGACCGTCTCCGTCACCACCGGCTACGACTGGACCGACACCGTCCCGTACGCCCAGATTCAGCGCCACCGCTCCCCCGCCACGACCGAGAACACCTGACCTATCTCTAGACATTAATACCGGTATAGCCTAGGCGAAAGGTATTCGAGACGATGTCCTCGCACCTGAACGGAGTCCCCCATGGCCAAGCTCGGTGACACCCAGACCGCCCGGACCAATCGCGCCGCCGTGCTGCTCGTCAGCCGCGACGCGGTCTTGACCACCGCCATTCGCAACCTGATCCCGGCCGTGGACCACGTCAGCTACGAAGACGACGACCCCCGCGTGCCGGACGCGGACCGCATCGGTGACGGCGCCGGACTCCTGCTGCTCGTGCCCAGTCTGGCCGACGTCCTGGCCCACGCCGCGACCTCCACGGTGCTGCTGGTGAGCCGCAACCTCGACGACCCGCTGGTCTGGCGCCGCGCGGTCGACTGGCAGGCCAGCCACGTCGTTTTCCTCCCCGACGGAGCGCCCTGGCTACGCGACCGACTGGCCTCCCACCTCGCGGCCTGAGTATCTACAGACTTCCTGTTAATACCGGTATAGCTGACAACCAATAGGACACGACGAGCACGCGCACCGCTGACCCCGACGCGACCCCGGACAGCGCGATGGGCTTGGTCGACGTCGACCCAGCCGAGCTGCTGGTGGACCGGAATGCCCGCACCGGCCTCACCGAGCGGGGACGGTCCGGGTCGAGCGCCGCGACCCGGACGCTGGTCGCCTCCATCCGCGAGCACGGAGTCCTCGTGCCGATCGTGGCTGTCCGCCTGCCGGACGGGCAGCTCCGGGTCCGGATGGGCCACCGTCGGACCCTGGTCGCAGTCGAGGTCGGGCTGGGCAGCGCCCGGTCCTGATCGCCGGGACCGACCAGGACGGCGACAGTGCCGAGCGCGTCGTGCAGCAGTGGGCCGAGAACGACCACCGTGCGGCTCTGTCGACCGGAGAGCGGATCGGGGCGGTCGCCCAGCTCGCCGCGTTCGGCCTGACGGCTGCATCGATCGCTCGACGGACCAAGACCCCGCGCGCCGGCGTCGACGCCGCGCTGACCGCGGCCCGGTCCCAGGTCGCTGTCCAGACAGCGGATGCCCACCAGTTGACCCTCGAGGAGGCCGCCGTGGTGGCCGAGTTCGACGCCGACGACGGCGCCGTTGCGGACCTGCTGCGCACGGCGGGATCCGGCCAGTTCGCCCACACCGCCCAGCGGCTGCGTGACCTGCGCGCCGAGGCCGCCGACCGGGCAGTCATGGAGGACGCTGCCCGCGAAGCAGGGCTGACGGTGCTGCCCTACACGATGAACTTTCCGCGACCGGTCACGCTGCTGCGGTCACTTCTCGAAGGGGATGGCGACGAGCTGGACCCTGCGGTGCACACCGGCTGCCCCGGGCACGCCGTGATGGCGCGCCGCGTGTGGAACCCGCGCACCCGCTGGGATGCCTCGACAGGCAACGACGATGACCAGGACGAGGCAGAGCCGGGCGGCGGCGAAGCCGCGGAGCTGGACGAGGACACCAGCGGGTGGGAGATGACCGCGGTCTGTCTGGACCCCTCGGCCAACGACCACCACCAGCGCTGGTCGCGCGCATTGACCCAGCAGGCCGCGGAGGTCGACCCGGAGACCCGCCGTGAGCAGCGACGCGAGGTCATCACCGGGAACCGGGAGTGGAGGTCAGCGACGAGCGTCCGTCGGCAGTGGGTGGCGCAGTTCGCCACCCGTCGCACAGCCCCGAAGGGTGTCGCGCAGTGGATCGCGGCGACCCTGGCCACGGGCAGCCACCCGGTGCGCCGGGCGATGGAGGGCCAGCACCGCCTCGCCGCCGAGCTGCTCGGCGCACCAGCGGCCCGCGCAGCGGCCGACGCCAGCGACGCCCGCGCGGTCCAGGTCAGTCTCGTGCTGCTGCTCGCCGCGCACGAGGACGCCCTGCCCGCCGACTCCTGGCGCCGGGTGAACCCCGACGCGGCCCGCTACCTCGGGTTCCTGGCCAGCGTCGGCTACGACCTGGCCGAGATCGAACAGCGCGTCGCCGGCCAGGAGCAGTTCCCCGGTCCGTAACAACGACGAGTGAGTAACACCCGGCCCGTCCCGACCGGTCGGTCTCCGGTCGGGCCGGGCCGGGAACACCGTCGACACACCAACCGAGCGCAGCAGTTAATACCGGTACAACAGGTGTTACCGTGAACGCATGCAGGGCAGGGTGATTGCCGTCGCGAACCAGAAGGGCGGCACCGGCAAGACGACCACGACCGTCAACCTGGCGGCGGCGATCGCCGAGACCGGTCGTAGCGTCCTGGTCGTCGACCTGGACAGCCAGCGCAACGCCACCGACTGGCTCGGTGCGCAGACCGGCGCACTCGACGTGCTCTCCGTGCTCATGCGGGAAGCGAGCCTGGACGAGGCGACCGTCGCGAGCGCGGTGCCCGGGGTGGAGGTGGTCCCCGCGACGAGCGAGCTGGCCGGGGTCGAACGGGGCCTGTCGGCCAAGCCGGGGGTGGAGCTGCGGTTGCGCAAGGCACTGGCCGAGGCCCGTGACCGCGACGTCGTCCTCATCGACTGCCTGCCGGCGCTCGGACTGCTGACCGTCAGCGGTTTGGTCGCAGCCGACGAGGTCTTGGTCCCGGTGTTGCCCGGCGGAGTCGAGCTGCAGGCCGTCGCCGAGCTGGTCGACACCGTGGGGGAGGTCGCGGACGGGCTGAACCCTGGTCTGCGCATCGCTCACGTGCTGGTCGTCGCGGCCGACCTGCGTCAGCGCCTGGACACCGATGTCATCGCGGCGCTGCGGACACGTTTCCCCGAGGCGACGCTGGACACGGTTATCCAGCGCAGCGTCCGCATCCGGGAGTCCTACACGCGCCGTGCGCCGGTGACCGTCACCGACCCGACCGGCCGGGCGGCGGCCCAATACCGCGCCGCTGCCGCCGAACTGCTCACCCGGGAGAGGACACCGGCATGACCACCCGAGGGCTGGGGGACAACCCGCTGGACCGACCACGGCGCAGGATGCCCGCGGTCATCCCGACCACGGACAGCCGCGGCGAGGACCGGGCCGGTGGGGACGCCAGCGCCGCGGTGGGGGAGCAGGCCATCCCCGTGCTCGCAAAGCGGGCCAGCAACAAAAGCATCCGAGCTGGGCGCGCCCAGCTCACCTGCTACATCGACGAGGCGATCTCCGAAGAAGCCCGCGACGCCATCATGTACCTGGCCAACGACCCCGACGGCCCGGTCAACCTCTCCGACCTGGTTAACCGTGCGCTGCACCAGGAGATCGGCCGGCTTCGGACCGCTCACCACGCCGGCAAGCCGTTCCCTCCGCGCAAGCGACCCCTGCGGGTCGGCCGGCCCGTCTGACAACCGCCGCCGCCGGCCACTGCGACCCGGCTGGTGTGTCAGCGCGGCGGGCGCGGTCGTGCGGGCTGGCCCGGACCAGTCCGGGGAAGCCCGTGAACGACGCCTGACGGTGCCAGCCCAGCTCGGAACCGGCAAGGGACACCCCAGAGGGCCCCGAACCCCTGCCGAACCCGACCCGGCCCGGCAGGCTCCGCCCGCCGCTCAAGGGACACCCCGACCAGCCCCACACCTGAAGCCCCCGCGGGGTACGAGCAGCCGTCCCTGACGGGACCGGAAAGCCACCCGGGGGCTCCGCCCCCGCGCCCCCGGCCACTCTGCGGGATAGGTAGACCACGACCTCACCAGTCGCGACACCGGACACCAGCCCTCGGGCGGCCCGCCGAACAACACATCACGACCCTAGCGATACATACCGGTATAGCCTAGAATACATGTATACAAGGCGAACGGGACAAACCCAGCGCACAAGCTTGAGGAGATCGCCATGTCCAGTACCACCGTTGTGATCGAGAGGAATCTCGCCGCGGACCCGGAGCTGCGGTTCACCGGTAGGGGCACCGCGGCGTGTCAGGGCCGGGCGCTGGCCAGTGAGCGCCGGCAGAACGAGGCGGGGGAGTGGGGGGAGACCGAACCCACTGCGGTGAACTTCGTGGTGTTCGGGAGTTCGGCGGAGAACTTGGCCGAGTCGGCCCGGCGGGGGACCCGGCTGGTCCTGGTCGGCCGGTTGCGGACCGAGGTGTGGCCGGACAGGGCGACGGGGGAGACGCGGACCGGTGAGAAGCTGTGGGTCGACGTCGTTGGCGTGAGCCTCACCTACAGCGCGGCGATCCCGCGCAAGATCGACTGGGAGCGCGCCCGCCAGCAGACCGAGAGCGCGGCGGCGGAGCCGGCGCGGGTCTGACCCGTGCGGGGACCGGGCCGGTGGTGAGGTCGGAAGCCGGCCCGGTCCCTGCACCGCGCCACACCAACGACCGGGACAGCAGTGGGGGAGGGGCGATGAACGCGAGCAGCACAGCAGGGCCGGGGAGAGTGATCCGCCGCCCGGTCGACGTCGTCGAGGAGTACGGCGCAGCGGCCGGGCAGATCGGGTGGTGCGCGCGGCTGGTCCGGGCCCGCCCACGCCAACCCGGCAGCTTAGAGGAACTCGATGGGGTGCAGGCGCAGCTGGGGTGGTGCTCCCGGCCGGCGGCGGCGGACTCGCGCTTCGCCTCGCGGGGCCTGACGTCGCCCTTCCTCACAACCCCGCCCGCACAGCCAGCTCGACCAGCAGGCAAACAAGCGTCACCTGGCCGAGCCGCGAGTCCTTCGCGGCTGAGGATCCTTCTCGGGGTGTCCCGCCGGTGACGGAGGTGCGCCGCAGCTCACCCGCGGGTCACGGCCGACTCCGGTTCGCCGTAACGCTCCTGCGTGGCTTGCCGGCTGGTCCCGAGCATGGTCGCGATCTGGGTCCAGGTGTGTCCGTGGTCTCGGGCCGCGGCAACGGCGTCGGCAAGCTCCACCTGGGTAGTCGCAGCGGCACGGACCGCGGCTCCAAGGCGCCGCAGATGCGACGCGTCAGCGTCCGGGGACGCGATCGCTGCCGGATCCAGGGAGTCGAGCCACCGCTCGGCGTCATCGGCGGCCTGCTGCAGCTGTGCGCGGGTGCGGGGCACGGTCATCACCTCGTGGTCTGGTCACGTGCTGGTCACAACTGTTCGTAGAACTTGCGACGGAGGGCCATCGCGTGGATGGCCACCGGTTCGCCGTCGTCGTCGAGGACGACGACTTCGAGGAGCCGGCCCGCACGGTCAGCACCGATGTAGAGATCGCGGTCTCCTTGGTCGATGACGCGTATGGCGTTGCGGACGGCGTGTTCAATGTCGGAGCCGTCGACGCCGTGCTTGCGGGCGGCGTCCGCGACCTCCACCCGTGCAGGTTACCCTGCCCACTCGATTGGACCACGTGACCGACGTGCACGAGTTCTGACCCGCGTGCCGGTAGACGATCGGCTATCGGCGGGGCGTCGCCGCGGAGGTAGCCCCTCGCTCGCGCAGCCACCGGAGGAGCTCGTCGGCTCCGTCCCGGATCGCCGCATCGAGGGGGGTGAGGTTCTCCCACGGCGGTACCCAGTTCAGGTCGGCGCTGGCGGTGGCCAGCCAGGGATGCTCGGCCAGGAGCCGGCGCAGTATGGCCACATCGCCGGCGTAGATGGCGGCGGCCGCCGCTTCCACGACGGAGTCGTCGGCACTGATGATCATCACGGGCTCCGATCGGATACGCGAGGAGTCTCCCAGATGGACCCCCCCGCAGGGGCTCCGGCTCAACGTCGCAGCCCCGGAACCATCCCTCACAGGGTCGCGGTGAGGGATGGTGCTGCGGGACATCGTGCAGCCTTTCTGCAGCCGCTAGCGGTCACGCTCCCGTGGCGCCGTCGAGGAGCTCCCGGGTGGCATCAGCGTGGCCAGCGTGGCGAGCGGTCTCGTTGACCAGGTGAAGCAGGACCCAGCGCAGGTCGGCTCCCTGTTCGACCCGGCACGGTTGATCAAGACGCGTGGCCATCACCGTGGCGTCTGTGGCCGCGGCCCGCTCCCGGTAGGCAGCCAGAGCAACCTGCACGGTGAGTTCCGGACCGGGCGCAAACTCCGCATCGCTTCTGCTGGTGTCCTGGCCGAGGATGCCGCCGTCGATCCAGCGCCACTCCACATGGGTCAGGTGATTGATGATTCCGAGCAGGCAGATCAATGCCCCGTCTGGGGTCCACCTGGCCTGCTCGTCGCTGAGGCCCTCCACCTTGCGGATCACGGCACCGCGCAGGAACCGAAGCCAGCGCAAGAACAGCTCCCGCTCGTCACTGGTGCCGCGAGGAAACCCAGGTTCCGGGTTGGGGGACACCGTCACAGCCTACGAGGCCGTCCGCAGCGGGATGGTGCTGCGGGACATCGTGCAGCCTTTCTGCAGCCGCTAGCGGTCACGCTCCCGTGGCGCCGTCGAGGAGCTCCCGGGTGGCATCAGCGTGGCCAGCGTGGCGAGCGGTCTCGTTGACCAGGTGAAGCAGGACCCAGCGCAGGTCGGCTCCCTGTTCGACCCGGCACGGTTGATCAAGACGCGTGGCCATCACCGTGGCGTCTGTGGCCGCGGCCCGCTCCCGGTAGGCAGCCAGAGCAACCTGCACGGTGAGTTCCGGACCGGGCGCAAACTCCGCATCGCTTCTGCTGGTGTCCTGGCCGAGGATGCCGCCGTCGATCCAGCGCCACTCCACATGGGTCAGGTGATTGATGATTCCGAGCAGGCAGATCAATGCCCCGTCTGGGGTCCACCTGGCCTGCTCGTCGCTGAGGCCCTCCACCTTGCGGATCACGGCACCGCGCAGGAACCGAAGCCAGCGCAAGAACAGCTCCCGCTCGTCACTGGTGCCGCGAGGAAACCCAGGTTCCGGGTTGGGGGACACCGTCACAGCCTACGAGGCCGTCCGCAGCGGGATCGTCTACCGGACAGGATCGTCAGTCCCGGCGTGGCCGGTGGCCGTGCCACACAGCGTTGCGAGAACGGCGCCACTTACCGCTGAAGGTCACATGTCGTCGTGCCGGCCCGGTCGTTCCGGTAACGATCCTTAACGGCACAGACCGGGCTGGCATGGATGGCGGTGTGCCGAAAGCCGTGCTGGTCGTCGGTGGACCGGGAGTTGGGGAGGCTGGCGGTGGGGGTTTCGGGACGGTGGCCGGGGGCGTTCCGGGAGTTGGGGGTTGGTTCAGTCGGCCGGCGGGGTGGGGGGTCGTTCGCGTGGCGTGCCTGTTCGTCCGGCGCCTGCGCGGATGCGCAGCGCAATGCTCCCGAGGGCTGCTGCGAGGAGGGGAGTGGCGCCGACGAGTAGGAGCTGGTTGGCGGCCGGTAGGTCGGTGAGCGCGCCGGCGAGCGCGGCGCCGGCGGCGGTGGCGGTGGTCTTCAGGCCTGCGCCGATGGCGAAGACCTGGGCGCGCAGCCCGTCGGGGGCGTGGTGGTCCCGGACCAGGAACAGGGCGCTGGTGAATGGGCCGAGTGCGACACCGGACGCGGTGAACAGGGCAGCCAGGACGGACACGCTGTCGGGTAGGAGGGCGCCGGCTGCCAGGGGGGCACCGATCCCGGCGAGCGCGATGAGAACGGTGCGGTGGGCTTGGGTGGCCGGGGTGGGCCGCCAGGTCCAGAGCAGTGAGCCGAGCAGGCCGCCGGCGGCGAGGGCGGAGAGCAGCCAGCCGGCGTCGGCGGGATGGTGGGCGCGGGCGGTGAGGACGACGGCGACCACGGGGAGTGCGCCGGGTCCGAGTTGTCCGAGGCTGCTGGCGGCAGTGATGACCCGCAGGGTGGGTTGGCGGACGAGCGCTCGAACCCCGGCGAGCATCGGTGGCCGCGCTGCGCGGCGCGGGGTGGTCCGTAGAGGTGTGGCCAGGGTGGTCAGTGCGCCGCCGCCGAGGGTGGCGCTGACGGCGAGGACATCGGTGGCCGCGGTCGCGTTCATGGTGGTGGCGGCGAGAGTGGCGAGCAGGGGCCCGGTGATCCCGGCGACGTTGTAGGTGAGGGAGTCCAGCCCGAACGCACGCGGAAGCCCCTCGGGGGTGACCAGGGACGGGAGCTGGCTGCTCAGGGCCCCGGTGAGGGCGGGTCCGCAGCAGCCGCCCGCGGCGAGCACGGCCAGGATGGCGAGTGCGGGGAGGTGGCCGGCGCCGCCGGCCGCCGCGGCAAGCGCGGTGGCGAACCCAGCTGCGCCGGCGGCCAGGACCCACCGTGGTTGCCGGACGCGGTCGGTGAGTAGTCCGACGACCGGGGCTGCGATGACATGGGGGACCAGCAGCGCCGCAAGCAGCGCCGCCCCGAATGCCGGACCCAGTCCGCGGTCAACGGCGAGCAGCACCAGGGCGACCCGGGCGCCCTCGTCGGCCAGCCGCACGAGTAGGGCGGCCACCAGGTAGCGGATCAGTCCACACCGGACCGGCACCGCGGGTCGCCGGCCACGCCGGCCACGCCGGGCTCCCGCCGCTCGGTGGTGGTCGAGGACCTCTCCCGTCGCCACTGCCGCCAACCCCTCGCCAACCGCTGACACCTGTTGAGCTAGTTACCTGACGTTGACTGTCGCGGTCTGCGGTGTCACCTGTCAAGGTGGTGTCATGGGATGGGTGTTCGTCGCGGACCGGCCGAGCCTGAACTTCGCGGCCACGCTCGCCGAGCGGGGCACCACCGAGGTCGAACAGCTCCGCGACCCGGCCGACCTGGCGGGCTGGATCGGCGAAGCCGGCCTGGTCCAGGACGTCACAGCGCCGAGCCGGGCCATGCTCACCGAGGCCCGGGCGCTGAGAGAGGCGCTCTACCGCCTGCTCCGCACGGCAAGTGCCGGCTCGGTAGCAGACGCGGACACCCGCGACCTGATCAACGCCGCAGCCGCCCGGCCGGGCCCGGTCCTCCACCTCGACGAGGCAGGCCGCCTCACCCGCACCGGGGGCCTACCGGCCGCGCTGACAGCGCTAGCCCAAGACGGCCTGAGCCTGCTCGACAGCCCCGACCTCGATCGTCTGACGTGGTGCTCCGGCCCCCGGTGCACCCGCGGTTTCATCGACCGCTCACGAGCCCGTAACCGCCGCTGGTGCGACATGACCGGATGCGGTGACCGCGCGAAGGTCGCCGCATACCGCCAACGACGACGGACCTGACCTGCTCCAGCGCCAGGCGGGACGGAGGGCTGCGTCCTGAAATTCAGCCCTCTGCTGTCGGACGTTGGCCGCGCTCGATGATCGGGGCGGGTTTCGGGCCGAGCCGGAGGTGGGTGACGGGCAGCCCTTGGCGGTGACGCGAGGTCTACCGGGTTCGGTGGCGGATGAGCGCTCCGAATCCGAGCGCGATGATCGCCACCCCGGCTGCGGTGAGGGTCGGGGTGGGTCCGAGGTGGTGGGTCAGGGTGGCGGCGGCGGATAGGCCGAGGGCTGCGGCGGCGACGACGGTGACGCGTTGGGCGGTGAACACGCGTGCGAGCAGCTCGGTGGGCACGGTGGCGGCGATGTGGGCGGTGACGGTGACGTTGGCCAGGGGGGGTGCAGATCCCGGTGGCCGCGGCGGCGGCGAGGAAGCCGGCCCAGTCGGGGGCGGCGGCCATGGCGGTGAACCCGGCGCCGGCGCCGGCCCAGGCCAGGCCAGGCAGGCCACGGTGATCAGGGAGCGGTCGCGGACCCGGGCGGCGAGCAGCAGCCCGGGCAGGTTCCCGGCGCCGAAGGCGGCGACGGTCAGCCGCCACCCGTCGAGCAGGTCCCCGAGCAGGGCCCGCCCGCGCCGGGGCCGGGCCCGCGGCACGGTCCGCAGCTGGCTAGCACCGAGGCCCGGATGAAGTCGGGTCAGGACGCCGGTGAGGCACGCCGCGGACACCAGAAACGTGGCGGCGTCAAGGGTGAACAGGTGGATCTCGGGGAGGACGGCGAGCAGCGCGACCAGCCCCGGCCCGACGACGCGGGCGAGCCGGTCGGTGCTGTCCAGCAGCGAGACCATCGCGGTCCGCGCGGCCGGCTCGACCAGGCGGGGAACGCTGGCCTGCAGCGCGGGAACGACGAAGGCGTCGAGTCCGGCGAGGACGGCGGCGACCGCGGCCAGGGCCGGCAGATTCAACCCGCCAGTGAGGTCCAGAGCCGGGATGGCCAGCACGACCGCTGCCCGGGCTAGGTCGACCCGGCGGACCAGCCGCAGCCCGTCGCCCCGGTTGGCCAGCCACCCGGAGACCATCCCCACCAGCAGGAACGGGACCGTCTCGGCGAGTGACACGGCAGCCACCGCGGACGGGGACCCGGTCGCGGCGGCCGCCACCCAGACCAGCGCGACCGCGTAGAGCCGGTCCCCGGCCGCCGAGGTCGCCTGACCGGCCCAGACCAGGGCGGGGACCCGGCGGCGGAGCAGTCCCCCGATTCCAGTCCTCGCCGTGGTGACCACGTCCACCACGCTCACTGACGACCGGGCCCTCGGGTAGACGTGAACTGGCGATGGGTGGCGATAGCGTCCGCTGATGGATGTGGCGGACCTGCGGCTGGTCGACGCGGTCGCCGAGCGGGGCAGCTTCACCGCCGCCGCGGCCCAGCTGCGGATGTCCCAGCCCTCGGTCAGCGCTCGCGTGGCCCGCGTGGAACGCGCACTCGGCGCGGTCCTGTTCATCCGGGATCCCCGAGGGACCCGGCTGACCGAGGCAGGCACGGCCTACCTCGGCTACGTCCGCCGCTGCCTGCGGCTGCTCGAGGACGGCGGCCGCGCGGCCGCCGCGCACTCCCCGGCACCGCCGTGGCGGATCGGGCTGCCCGCTTCGTACGCCCCCGCCCTAACACCGCTTCTGCTGGAGGCGGCCGCCGCCGGGGTGCGGCCGGTGACGGTGAGCACCGGGGACAGCCGCGACCTGCGCACAGCGGTCCTCGACGGCCGCCTGGACCTCGCCGTCGCCCACCCGGGCCCGCTACCCGTCGGGCTTGGCCGCCGGCACCTGCTCGACACTTCCATCGCCGTCGCCCGCCGTGGGACCGACCCCGGCGACCCTGCCACCGGGTTCGCGGTGCACCGCTGGGCCAGCGACGCGACGCGGTGGTCGCCGACCTGCTCGGCCACGGAGTCGACCGCCGCCGGGTCGCCCTCGTCTCACCCGCGACCACCGCCCTGGCCCTGGCCAGCCACCAGGGGTACGTCGCCGTCGTCCCCGAGCTCGCCGCGACTGACGAGCTCCGCGCCGGGACCGTGGCCCGGACCCTGATGACCCTGCCGCGAGCGAGCACAGCACTGGACTGGGTCCACCCGGCCACCCCGACCCGGCCCTGGAGCAGTTCCTCGGGCTGCGGGTCAGCACCGAACCGGGAGAGCCCTCGGGGGCGTGATCGCCCCAACCCCGGACGGCGTCGCGGGGGCAGCTCGCCGCCGGACCCGCCGAGGAGGGGTTCGGTGCGGGTAGTGGCGCAGCAGACGAGTCGCGACCAGATGAACGTCGGCGAGGAGTGGGCGATCCTGTGAGCGTGGATCGTGATTGGTCGTTGCGAGCGGCCACGCCGCAGGACGCCGAGTGGCTGGCCGATCTGAAAGCCGCAGCGATGCGCCCGGATCTGGAGCGGCTCGGTCGTTGGGATCACGGTCGGGCTCGGGCGCGGTTCCTCGAAACCTACGTTCCTTCCACGACCTACATCATCGTCTTGGAAAACGAGGACGTGGGATGCGTCACTGTCCGGCCCGAGCCTGACGCTTGGTGGATCGAGCACTTCTACCTCTGGCCCCGTGTGCAGGCAGGGGCATCGGTGGCCAAGTTTTGCAGCATGCGATGGCGACCCACCGGGACGGGCGGCCTTTCATGCTCGCCATGATGCGCGACAGTCCGGCGCGCCGCCTGTACGAGCGGCACGGATTCACCTACGACTACGACGACAGGAACGGCGTCGACCAGATTTTTCGGCGAAGCGGAGACGCCGCAGCCGCGTCCGCCAGCCGCAACCACTGAAAGAAGACCCGGGTTCAGCGCGGATCGTTGTCGATACTCCGGCCGCCGGCGTAAACGACGGCGTATCGAAAAGGTCTCTATTAAAACAGCTGCTTCCTGGATGTTTCTGGGCTTGGTCGGGCGGACGCTGAACGAGACCGGCCCGACGCGTTAGGTGAGCTGTCGGATGTGTCGTCTGATCCAGTCGATGTCGGAACGGTAGACGGCGACGTGGTGGGCGACCTGGTGGGCGCCGGCGGCTGCGCGGGCGGCGGTGAACTCGGCGAGGTCGCCCAGCCGGGTGGTGGCTGTGTCGAGAACGGCCGACGGGTTCGTGGTGATGCCGCTGGCGGTCGTGTATGCGTGGCAGAGGGTGGCCAGGCGATCGTGGCTGCGGTCGAGGTCCGGGGTGCCGGCGCCGGAGTCGTCGGCGCCGGTCAGCGGGACGAGCCGGTAGGCGAGGTAGGCGAGGTCCCAGATCCGCGGGCCGGGGGAGGCGACGTCGACGTCGATCCAGCCGGACAGCTGGTGGTCGGTGTCGAAGACCATGTTGTAGGGGGCGACGTCGTTGAGGCAGATCACCTCGGCCGGGTGGTGGGCCGGGAGCTGCCACGTGGCGGCGGTGGGGTCGAAGTCGGTGCTGGCCTCGTGGACCTGCGCCAGCCACCGGGCGGTGGTGGTGAGGATCTGCTCGGTCCAGACCCAGTCGGGGAGCGGGTAGGCAGGCACGGTCCCGGGCAGGTAGGTGAGGACCTCTCGGCCGCGCCAGCCGGCTCCCGCAGCCTCTACCGCGGTATATTTTTTGGCGTTAGGCAGCTCTTCCCCGGCAGCGGGGTGCCGCGGTTCGTGACCGCGGGGAGCGCGCAGGGACCCCCTCCGGTCGGTCGGAAAGACCGGGGCATCTCTCGACCGGTTCTCCGGTGCCGAGAGGTTTGCTGCGGCCCGCCGCCCCGTCAGTGCGGAAACGCACGGCTGACGGAGAGCTCATGGCCACCGCGCTGCTAGTCACTGCGTCGTTGAGCTGGTTGATCTACCGACTGGCGTATCTGCTGTTCTGCGCATGGGTGATCCACCGCCCACGCGATACGTCGGCACTGCACGACGTCGCCGAAGTCATCCGCGCACTCGAGCGGGGAGCCCGTCGGGGAGACGCGGGTCCTGACGCTCCACCGAGCGCGGGAGACTGGGTCCGGTGGAGTGGACTTGCCCTCACCGGCGCTGCTGTGGTGGGTCGCAGGCGAACTGCGCGTCCCGGGGGCCCGGTGGTTGCGTCGTCTGATGGGTGGGACCCATGCCCTCACCGATGTCGTGTGGACGGTCACGGCGAGGTGGTGGTGCGCCGGTTCGCGTCCGGTGACGACGCCGTCGTCCGGGAGCGGAAAGTCCTCGCCGGCCTGTCTGACCTGGCACCTCGGCTGCTGGCCGCAGACCCGGACGGGTCACAGACCGGGTCGCCGAGCATCGTGACCACGCTGGTCCCGGGCGTCGCAACCCTGTTCCCGGCCGACCCCCTCGAGGCCGGCGGCCAGCTCGGCCGGGCGCTGGCACGGGTTCACGCCCACCCCTGCCCGGGGACGCTGCCGGACCTGCTCACCCCCCCGCGGCCAACTCCGGGGACGGCGGACGCGCTTCGCAGCGGATGGGCACAGGCCCAGGCGACCCCGCGGGTGCTGTCCCACCGCGACTTCTGGACCGGCAACACCCTGTGGGTCGATGAACAGCTGAGCGGGATCGTCGACTGGTCCGGGGCCGGGCGCGGCCCCCGCGGACAGGACCTGTCCTGGTGCCGCCTCGACCTCGTCCTGCTCCACGGGCGAGCGGTCGCCGACGCGCCCGTCACCGCCTACGAGCACTGCGCCGGCGTTGGCGTCCACGACCTGCCCTGGTGGGACCGGTACGCCGCAGAGAACGCGGCGGACCGGGTCGAGGACTGGGCGCCGAACTACCAAGACCTCGGCCGCCACGATCTCGACGGCCCGACGCTGCGCGCCCGGCTCGACGCCTGGCTCGCCGAGCTCACCGACACATGACCTTGACGATCCGCCCTCGGCGCACTGGCGGGGTTACGAGTCCGGGACCCAGCCGACCCGCCACCAGGTCGGACAGGCTCGTATCCGATCGTTAACGGAACGATGGACGCGGGACGGCGACACACTGACGGCGGCTGTACCGGAAGCCGTGTCGAAACCGCTAAATCGAGAGATCGTTGCAGCAACGTTTTCGGGACGGTTACGGGAGGCA
>JAABUU010003920.1_pt1 | contig 18275 bp, 17 predicted proteins | sample 5559301 | NCBI WGS metagenome assembly JAABUU01 (sample SAMN10711884, study PRJNA513360) | rock metagenome | isolation source: Antarctica rocks | place: Antarctica: Victoria Land, Richard Nunatak white | reverse complement strand
TCCTGGTGTAGACAGGCACGCCATCTGGAGAGCGGTATGCCATGAAAGTGGCCTGTACCGTTCGGGAAGGGGCGGTTGGAAAAGGACCGATGTACGTCGGCACCTCGCTGGCCGCCTACTTCATCTCAAACGCCCACCGTAACGGGTGGGACAGGGGGAAGGGCGGCAGAGAGTCTATTTCAATCGACGGAGGTTGACTCGGATGAGTCAGACGATCTTAGAGCGACTGGAATACCTGCGCCACGCGAACAGCAACAGACAGTGGACGAACCATGATCTCTATCGGCTGCTGTACAGGACCGACCTGTACATCCTGGCCTATGAGCGCATCAAATCCAAGCCTGGGAACATGACGCCCGGAACGGATGGGGACACGCTCGACGGTTTCAGCGTGGAAACCATACACGCGATCGTGCAGGAGATGCGCACCGAGCGCTTCCACTTCAAACCGGTCCGCACCACCTTCATCCCGAAGGCCAACGGCACGATGAGAAGGCTTGGCATCCCTTGCGTGCGGGACAAGGTGGTCCAGGAGGCCATGCGCCTCATCCTGGACGCCATCTACGATAGCCCCGACGGCCCCTACTTCCGGGACACCAGCCATGGGTTCAGGCCGCACCGCAGTTGTCACACGGCGCTACGAGAATTTCGAGGGAAATGGTCGGCGGTCAATTGGCTCATCGAGGGAGACATCCACGCCTGCTTCGATGAATTGGACCACCACGTCTTAGTCACCACGCTCCGCAAGAAGATCCACGATGAGCGGTTTCTGAATCTGATCTGGAAACTGCTCACGGCGGGATATATGGACTTGCACGGGCGGACACAGGGAAGCCTCATTGGCTCCCCTCAAGGCGGCATTCTCACCCCTCCCACAATAGTGCAAAAAAGGCGTTAGAGTTCACGGTAGCCATCCCACGGGTCGAGTTACGCCCACGGTATGGCGACGGATTCGCCGGAGCGCCGATCGGTCAGCGCCGCCTGGAGCGCGCCGATGATTTGCCTATATAAAGGAGGCGACAATGATCAGTTTGGTACCGACGACGGGCCGAAAATGTTGGGTAACATTTTGGCGGTGGAGAGCCTTATGAAAAGGGACAAAATCACGCCCTCGCGCACAAAGCGTCAGCGCCCGGTTCTGGCGGTCCGCGCGACGTTCGAGGAGAGTCGGTTGGCGGCCACCTGCCTGGTCACGGCGTACGAGCAGGCCGTGCCCGTGCGACGCCGCAGCGCTACCGCAACGCACCCGTCCACGTCGCGCGATCAGGCGCGGCACACGCGCGTCGAAAGGATGGGCTCCTGATGGATATCCAAGCCGCCCTCTACGCGCGGGTGTCCTCGGAGCAGCAGGCGAGCGCTCATACCGTCGCCAGCCAAGTGGCCGCCCTGCGCGAGCGCATCGCCGCCGATGGACTCGTGTTGCTGGACGACCTGGCCTTCATCGATGAGGGTTACAGCGGCGCGACCCTGATCCGGCCCGCCCTCGAACGCCTGCGTGATGCGGCCGCCGCCGGTGGCGTGGACCGCCTCTACGTCCACTCGCCCGACCGTCTGGCGCGCAAATACGCCTACCAGGCGCTGCTCATCGACGAACTGCGCCGCGCCGGTGTCGAGGTCGTCTTCCTTAATCGCGCCCTCGGCCAATCGCCCGAGGACGACCTGCTCCTGCAGGTGCAAGGCATGGTCGCCGAGTACGAGCGGGCCAAGATCCTGGAGCGCAGCCGGCGGGGCAAGCGCCATGGCGCGCACAGCGGCGTGGTCAACGTCCTCTCCGGCGCGCCCTACGGCTATCGGTACATCACCAAGCATGAGGGCGGGGGACAGGCGCGCTACGAGATCTTGCTGGAGGAGGCGCGCGTGGTCCGCCAGGCGTTCGATTGGGTGGGCCGTGAGCGTGTGAGCATTGGGGAAGTGGTGCGGCGCTTCACCCAGGCCGCGGAGCGCACGCGCACCGGCAAGACGGTGTGGGACCGCAGCACGGTGTGGGCCATGCTCAAGAACCCGGCCTACAAGGGCCTGGCCGCGTTTGGCAAGACGCGGGCGACGGAGCTGCGGCCGCGCCTGCGCACCCAGCGGGGGCGACCGGCGCAACCACGCCGGGCCGTCTCGTCCGTCGATGTGCCCGCGGACGCGTGGATCGGGGTCCCGGTACCGGCCCTCGTCTCGGAGGCGCTCTTCGCCACCGTCCAGGAGCAACTGGTCGAGAATCGCCAGCGGGCGCGGCAAGGGCAGCGCGGGGCACGGTACCTCTTACAAGGATTGGTCTGCTGCGCCCTGTGCGGCTATGCGTACTATGGCAAAGAGATCAGCCCGAGCGCGGCCAAGCATCACGAGCGCCATTACGCGTACTACCGCTGCGTCGGCAGCGATGCGTACCGCTTCGGCGGGCAGCGCCTCTGCCACAACGCGCAGGTCCGCACTGATTTGGTGGACCTGGCGGTGTGGGCGGAAGTGCGTGGCCTGCTGGAGCACCCGCAACGGCTGATCGAGGAGTATCAACGGCGTCTGCACGATCCGGGACGGGAGACGGATCGGGCCGATCTGACGGCCACCGAGGCGCAAGTTCGCAAGCTGCGGCAGGGCATCGGGCGCCTGATCGACAGCTACGCCGAAGGGCTCATCGAGAAAGGCGAATTCGAGCCCCGCGTGGCGCGCCTCAAAGAGCGTGTGATGGTCCTCGAAACGGAGGCGAAAGACCTCGCTGAGAAGGCTTCGACGGAGAGCGATTTGCGGCTGATCATCGGCCATCTGGACGACTTCGCCACCACCATGGCCGACAACCTCGATCACCTGGACTGGGAGGCCCAGCGTGGTATCATACGGGCGGTGGTGAAGCGGGTCGAGATTGACCACAGCCAGGTGAACGTCGTGTTCCGCATCGGCCCTGGCCCCCTCATCTCAGGCCCTGATCCCACGAGTTTGCAACATTGTGGGCGGGGTGATCAGTCCCGTCTTAGCGAATGCCTATTTGCACGAACTCGATGAGTTCGTCGAAGGACTGCGAGCACAGCTCGACAAGGGACGGAGAAAGCGCCGCAATCCTGCCTATCAACGGCTCTCCCACCAGAAGAGTCGTCTGGTCAAGCGCGGCGAAACGAAGACCGAGACGTTCAAGCAGATCAGCCAACTGATGCGCACCATGCCAACGCTACAGGTGGACGACCCTGACTTCATCAGGATCAAATACCTGCGTTACGCCGACGACTGGATTGTCGGAGTGTGGGGCAGCCACGCGCTGGCCGAGGAGATCAAACAGGACATTAAAACCTTCCTGCACGACCACCTCCGCCTCACATTGAGCGAGGACAAAACCCGTATCACCCATGCCCGTACCGAAGAAGCGTTCTTCCTCGGCACGGTGCTGAAACTGGGTGGACAGGGAGAAGCCAAGCTCACCCTCCAAACCAACGGGTCTGGAAAGGCGTTCAAACGTCGCTCCACCGGCTGGGAAACAGTGATGAAAGCCCCGCTGCCCAAGCTGCTCAAACGCTTGAGTGACCGAGGCTTCTGCACCAAGGAGGGGACACCCACGCCGAAATCAGGCTGGGCCTACCTGGACGTGGACCAGGTGATACGCCTGTACAGCGGCATCAACCGCGGCGTACAGAACTACTACCGCTTCACGGACAACTGGGCGCACCTGCAAAGAATCCAATACATCCTCCAATTCTCGCTGGCTATGACCTTGGGGCGAAAATTCAAGATCTCGACGCCCAAAGTCTTCAAACGCTTTGGCAAGACCCTCACCTATGTCATCAAAGACAAGGAGGGGAAAGAGAAGAAAGCCGTCTCATTCTATCTCAACCACGATTGGGCCAAGGACAGGTGTAAATTCTAGCGAAGAAGTCAGCATGGATTATAGCGACGGAGCAACACATCGCCCGGACCGCGTGCCTGCCTTTTTACGCGCGTAGGCGGCTCTTTCCTCCTTGTGTGGAGGGCCTGAAACCTGCTGCCTTCCCCGCTAGAAAAATGCTGAATCCTCCGATGGAATTTACAACAGGGACGCTTTCCAGAGTGGGAAGCAGACCAACATTGACCTCATCTGCACCGAGATGTCGATGAGATCGCGTTCCAAGGTGACGCACCCCTGTTGCACCTGCGGCGAGACGATGGACACGGCGCACATCGTCATGCATCACGTCCGCCACATTCGGAAGTTATCCGCGAAACGGCAAGCCACCGGCTTCAACCGCATCCTACGGATGCTTAACCGAAAGCAAATCCCTGTCTGTACGGCGTGCCATGACAACATCCACCGTGGGACGTACGATAGCCTCAAGCTCTCGGACATGGCATACCGACCACGCTGACAAGCGAGCGGAGGGACTCTTGGAGAGCCGGATGCATCGAAAGGGTGCACGTCCGGTTCGGCGGGGAGGGGTTGGTGCTCTTGGGCAACCAAGACCTGGCCTCTTACCCGACAAGGGGCATAGGTGTCTGCGGTGGACGGGAGGAGAGGTATGCGCAATGCAGATCGCCATATCCTTCTGAAAACCAACCACAGTGGTGGTCGTCAGGCACTGGAGAGCCGGGTGCAGTTATAAGCTGCATGCCCGGTTCGGAGAGGGCTGGTTAGAAAAGGGGCACGTATGTGCCACCTCGCTAGCCAGCTACTCTACCGCATGCTGCGTTTGGAGCGGGGGAAAGATCGCAAGATCCTACCTATCGCTAGATAAAGAATGAGAATCCTCGGGCGATTTCGACGCTCAACCGATTGACCGACTCTCTCAAACATTATCTGACAAGCTATAGTAGATATGCATCGACAACGTGTTCAGCGCTGCGACGTTGCTGGGACTGCGCCACAGCATCTCCGCGTCAAGCGAAATAGCGCTAGGCCTCCCCTTCGACCGCAAGAACCCCACTTACGTTCTCTCTCCAGTTGGGTTCCCCGCGCTGATCGAGCGCATCGTCGCGTGCGAGAGCCGCGATAGGCTGTGCAGTCGCATCCCAAGACCGCTAGACTGTGTGGACATGCGTGTCCTCAGCCGGGAGGTGCCACGACTGGTGGCACGGCACCCTCCACGACGTCATGCCCTCACGCTACATTTGCGACTCACGCTACGTTTGCGGCGGCGAGCGACCGACCGAAGTTACCCTTGGGGTGCAGCGCCAGGGCCGATCGTGACCTCCAGGGCGTCGCGATCGGGCAGGGACGGGAACGCGGCGTGCGGCTCGGCCTGGTACCAGTAGGCGGTGCTGGCGATGTCGTCTTGCAACGGGAGATACCGACGCCCGGAGCGCCAACCGAGCGCCTGGATCGTCACTTTCAGATCCTGCTCGAAACGGAATGGGTCCATGATGTGCCAGCGATACATCCCGAAGCGCTGGTTGGCGACGTAGAGCCCGTCCGGCTTGATCACCTGAGGTAAGCCCATGAACGGCGCTGAGAAGACCCCATACGCGCCGCGCGGCTGCTCGAAGTCCCAGGCCCCGCCGAAGTAGTCCTCGGTGCCGGTGCCAGCGATGGTCGGGTATTCCGCGTCACCGTCAAGGTAAAACTTGATCTCGCCCTCGCCCCACCACCCGTTACTGTTGGCCTGCCAGGCCAGGTAGGTGCCCACGTAGTGCCCCTGGCCTTGAACGCCGTCGAGCAGCGTATGGACCCCTTTGTACGGCAACGCGTGGGACCGGCGGAACTGCGCGTGCAGATAGGCGCAGTCCTCGGGCACCTCGGTGAGCGCGTAGGTGATCTGATAGTAGAGGGGGCAGGGCTGGTCCCAGAGATTCTCGATGGTGATGCGCGCATGCCGCCGGAAGGGCATCTCCCAGAATGAGTTGAGACCGCCCTTGGGGTTGACCGCGATCGGCAGGGAGGTCACATTGCACGGCTGGCACCAGCCGTTGCAGAAGAAGTCGCCAAACGGCACCTCGATACTGGGTGTCGGTTCGTCGTCCCAATACACCCGGAGGATGAGCCAGCGCCACCGCTCGGCGACCGTGGCGCTCCATATATGCTGAATCGCGCCAGGGCCACTGATATCGGCCAGGGTGATGGTCGTGCCTGGGTCAAGCATGATGCTGGGCGATACTTTCCAGCCCTGGCCCAGGTCGCGCGCCGCGCTCGCCCCGGTCCCCTCGGTGGCCATGGCGCCGCGCCCCTTCTCCCCCGTCGGGTTCTCCGCGCTGATCGAGCGCGTCGTCGCGTGTGAGAGCCGTGATACATTGTGCAGCCCCATGCCGAGACCGCTAGACTGTGTGGTCATGTCTGCCCTCCTACTGACTATGGAGCGTGGTTGACGAGGGGTGGAGCACACCTCGCCAATGATGGAAGAACAGATCCGCCTTGTGTGTTTGGCACGAAAGGTCGGGAGGCGCGCGGCGCTCCCACGGATGACGCAGTCCTTGACATCGTGCCGAGGTGGATCGCAACGGCTACATCATTGATCATCTCGCGATGCGCGGATCAGATCAATAGGCGGTGTCATGCCCCCCACTTCTCGTCGTCTCGTTATCGACCGGTCAAGCCTGTTAAGGCAATCCCCTGGACGAAGTAGCGCTGAAAAGCGAAGAAGACGAGGATAACGGGCAGTGTCACGATAATCGAGTAAGCCATCACCAGATCCATATGGACCTGATACTCGCCGAAGAACTGGTACACGCCTATCGCCACGGTAAAGTTCTCCGTCGAGTGCAAAAAGATTAACGGCGCCAAGAAATCATTCCAATGCGCGACGAACGAGAACACGCCGACAGCGGCCAGAGCCGGCTTAATGAGCGGTAAGACGATAGACCACCACGTACGCAACACGCCCGCCCCATCGATCTTCGCGGCATCTTCCAACTCCACGGGTAGGCTAAGATAATATTGCCGTAGCATAAAAATATAGAAGGGCACGCCGAACCACCCCGGCACTATCAGCGGCCAGAAGGTGTCAATCCAATGCACGGTGCGAAACATGATGAATAGCGGGATGATCAAGACGACATAGGGCAACATCATTTGGCTGACGCAGAGCATAAAGAGCGCGTTGCGTCCGGGGAAGCGGAGACGCGCAAAGCCGTACGCGACGAGCGACGAACTTAACAGTTCCCCGACGAGCGAGCCAAACGTGATGATGGCGGTGTTCTTCAAGAACGTGAACGTCGGCACCGTATTCCATGCGGTAACGAAGTTATTCCACACGATCGGCTGAGGGATCCAGCGTAGCGGGAACTCGAACTCTTGCCCGTATGGCTTGAGGGCTGTACTGAGCATGAAAACCAAAGGGATCAGAGCCGTCGCGGCCAAGACGAGGAGGGCAAGATGGGTCGCGATGCGGACCAGGCGACGCCGCGTCGATTGGCGCTCCAACACGTGGCTCGCCATCCCTACCGGGGAGCGGCGCGTGGTGGCGGCATGGCTCTCCCCATGCGGGGGCAAGGGGGCGACCCTCTCCTGGCTCATTTTGCCTCTCCTTCGTAGTAGACCCAACGACGCTGCAGCGCAAACTGCCCCAGCGTTATTGCAAGCGTGATAAGGAACAACACCCATGACAACAACGAGGCGTACCCCATTCTGAAGTACGTGAAGGCGTTTTGGTAGATGTATAAGACTAACATCAGCGAGGCATTGCCCGGCCCCCCCTGCGTCATCACAAACACATCAGTGAAAACCTGGTAGGAGGCAATAACCCCTAACACAATGTTGAAGAAGATGATGGGGGAGAGCATCGGTATCGTGACGGAACGAAACTGCGCCCAAGTTCCAGCGCCATCGATCTCAGCCGCCTCGTAGAGCGACGGCGGTATGCCTTGTAACCCGGCGAGGAAAATAATCATGGCTCCTCCAAAAGACCAGGCGGCCTTGATGATGAGAGCCGGCTTGACCATGGTCGTGCTGTAAAGCCACTGCGATTGCGGCAGATGTAGATGGAGCAGTAAGTCGTTAGCCAACCCGTACGTCGGACTGAAAATAAGGAACCAGAGAATGGCGGTGGCGACAACGGGGAGTTGAGACGGTAGATAGGCCAGCAGGCGGTAGATGTTGGTCCCTTTGACACCCTGATTGAGCAGCAACGCGGCGCCCAAGGCCATGACCAGCCCGGCGGGCACGGCGAACACCGTGTAGAATGTTGTGTTCACCATTGATGTCCAGAAGAGGTTATCGGTGACGAGCGTGTGTACGTTGCCAAGTCCGATCCAACGTGGTGTGCCCAGCAGATCCCAGCTCGTACCGGCCAGATAGAGCGAGTAGATCATGGGGAAAGCCGTGAAGAGCAAGAACCCGATGAGCCAGGGGGCGATGACGGCATACCCGACGAGCGCCTCACGTTGACGCAAAGATCGGCGCCGACGATGTCGGAGGGTTGCTCCAGCCGGGGCTGAGGTAGTTGCATGCATGAAAAACTCTCTCATCCACATAATCGCAGGAGTTAGGATAAGGAGCGCCCTGGCGCTCCGACGGATGAACATGTGGCTGGCAGGATAAGTGAGGACATCCTTCGCAGCGCCAGGACGCCCCCACTTACGCGGCACCCTGACCGACGTACGTCAGGGTGCCAGACGGACAGGCGTCTACGCGCCTTGTTGCAGGATATTGTTAATCTGGGGGACCATCTTCGCTACAGCTTGGGCCGCAGTCTCGTGGCCGAGTTGTACCAACGGCAATTCCTGATCCCACACGGCTTGGGCCCGCTCACCGCTCGGGAAGTTGATCGGCGGCGGTGAGCCGTACTGCAACTCCTCGATCCAGGCGGCCGGGTTATGATTGTCAAAATGGACGAAGCGCGGCATTTTGTCGACAGCCGCTATCGCATCGAGGCTCGATGCGCCGAACGACTGGAGCCACAACGTATGGAAATCTATTTCCCCGAGCCACTTGACGAATTGCCACGCCTCCGCAGGGTGAGCCGTCTGCGCCGATACGCCCCATTGGTCGGTGTAGACGGCGGTGGCCGTCCGATGGGTGCGCGGACTCACCGGTGTTGTGACCACATCCCATTGAAATGGCACCTTCGCTTGGGCGATGGCGGGTCGTTCCCAGGGGCCGACGATACACATCGCGACCGTCTGCGCGATCCATTGATCGCCTGCAAATGACTGGGCGGGGGGAAGAGAACCGGGAGGCGGCACGACCTTGTACTTGGACTGGAGATCGAAGAAGAATTGCAAGGCTTCGACCGTTCGCGGATTGTCCATCAGGCATGTCTTACGATCGGCGCTGATGACCTGGCCACCATTGCCGCCCACGAACGCAATCCAGTTGAACAAATTGTTGACCATGCCAAAGCCCCATTGATGGTGCGCCGGATTGGTCAGCTTCTGTGATGCATGCAGAAAGTCGGACCACGTCCAGCCGCTCTTGGGGAATGGCACCCCCGCTTTCTTGAACAGAGTCTTGTTGTAGAGCACGGCATGGGTGGACAGGAAGCGCGGCGTGCCGTAGATCTTGCCCCCATAGGAGATGCCGGCGCGCGTGCCCGGCAGATATTGGCTCATATCGACATGATCGCTCTTGAAATAGGGATCGAGAGCTAGCAGCGCGCCGCGTGACCCAAAAGCTTCAAACTCGCCGGTATTAAGCTGCATCACGTCAGGGGGAATGTTGCCGGCGATCAACGTCTCGAGCTTTTGCTGGCCCCAGTTCGGACCCGTCACGTCGACGTATTTAATCTTAATATTTGGGTGTTGCTTCTCAAACCGCGCAGACACAAGGTTGCGAAACACCTTGAGCTCGGGAGCGGACATCCAATATGAAAAGCGCAGCGTGACCGGGGAGCGCGGGAGAAACCGACCGACCTGCGCTGCTGCTGGAACGACCGGGGCTGCGGCGCTCAGGCCGGCAACGGCCGCCGCGGTAACCCCCGCCTTAATCAAAAGATCCTTACGGGACGTGGTGTCGCCTCGCGACACATCAGAGCTTTGGTCGTCCATAGGTCCTCCTTACGATAAGATGGTCGGGTGTGCAGCTATGCAAAATGGCGGCATCAGTTAATAGCCGCGAATAATAGCCGCGAAACTAATCCGCGCGAGCCGTCCTCGCGCACGCCGGGTTAGGGTCAGCTACTGGTGTGCCTGTATCGATACGCTCCCCCCGTTTCTGACAATCAAGCCAAGGAGATGGCCATACCTCCGCAGCCCCGTCCGTACACGCCGTAACAACTGCTAGACCTGTATACCTTTTATACCTTCACGCGACGGCCATGTCTACATGCATGTGCAGCATGCCGTCAATCCGTAGCGGATCCTGGATTTAGACCAAGAAAAGGTTTTCGGGACTAGTGGTACCAATATAGCGTAGCCCTCGGGATATTGTCAATAGCTTTCGCTCTTAGAGGGTGTATCTCAGAATTATGAAGCTCATGCCTGGTGCACGAGGCGTCTGGTGATACCCCAAGTGCGCATCTCACTTTTCCGGGGCGCACCCGCTCTTAGGGCAGGGCAATCGCGTCACGGGTCTTTGTAGAGCCGCCCTTATTGACGGCCCTGTGCCGTTCAGGATAAACTCGACAATAGAATATCCACGGCGTCGTCCTGCACGCAAGCAAGAATACGTTTTCATAGTGATATCAAAATAAAGCTGCTCTTGGCTCTCATGCGCCCTTAGAGCGTGATGGTGATGCGCAGTAACGAAGGAAGGGAGCAATGCTTCCCAAAAGAGTGACCATTCAGGATGTGGCAGCACAAGCTGGTGTGTCTATCGCGACCGTATCACGCGTCCTTACCGGGCGTGCCTATGTTGATGGCGACAAGGCCGAGCGCGTACGGGCGGCCATGCACACAATGCAGTACCGGCCGAGTCGCGCAGCCCGAACGATGCGCGTCAATCAATCGGCTATCATTGGCCTACTCATCAGCGACATTCGCAATCCCTTCTTCACTCATCTTATCCGCGGGGTCGAAGACATTGCTCAGCGCGAAGGTTATAGCCTGCTCCTGTGCAATACAGACGAGGATCCGGACAAGGAGCGCCAGTACGTCGAGGTTCTTTGTTCCGAAGAGGTGGCGGGAGCGATTGTCGTGCCTACGCGAGAGCGGCAGCAGTCATTCCGACTCTTTCAGGAGCGCGGCATCCCTGTGGTGACCGTCGACCGTCGTATCCTAGGCAAGGAGGTCGACGCCATCGTCGTCGACAACGTGCGTGGCGCCTATGAGGGCGTCATGCACTTGATCGCCAACGGCTATCGGCGTATCGGACTGATCACCGGTCCGGCAACGACGATGACGGGGCGTGACCGGGGGGTAGGCTATCGCAAGGCTTTACAGGACGCCGGGATCGCGCATGATCCCGCCTTGGAGCGCTCTGGGTCGTTCAAAGAGTTAAGCGGGCGTCTCCTCGCAGCTGAGTTGCTCGCCCTCACCCCGCCCATTGACGCCCTGTTCGTGGCTAACAACCTGCTCACGCTCGGTGCGTTGGAGGAAATACACACGCGTAACATGCATGTGCCGGATGATGTCGCGGTCGTCGGCTTCGACGAGATGCCTTGGTCAGCGTTGAGCGCGATCTCCCTGACGACGGTGACGCAACCGGTCTACGAGCTTGGCAGCACAGCGGCGATGCGGTTAGTGCAACACCTACGAAGTCCCGAGGCGCTGACCTACCAAGAAATCACTCTTGCGACGCAATTGTACCCTCGGGCCTCGTCGCGCTCACGCTCGTCGGCTGTGATCGGGACAGTATCGTACGAGGACCCAAGCATCAGTGCCCAATCATGAAAGGAGAGAGTACATGGCTACAGTCGGCATCCTGACGTTCTCGGATGGGCGCGCGTTCGTCGCACGCGAGACTGATACAATGAACCGTAACTATCAGGGGATCCTCGCGTCACGGCTCGCCGCCGACGGGCATCGTGTCGTGACCGGTGAGGAGATCATTTGCACGAATGAGCAGGCGGTGCGCGAAGCCAAGCGCCTGGCCGCGACGGGGTGTGACTGCACCATCTTCAACTTCGCCGTGTGGTCCTTCCCCCACCTGCCCGCCCTGGCCTCGCGCTTCGCGCCCGGTCCCCTGCTGCTGTTCAGCAATGTCAACCCCGAGTATCCCGGCCTCGTGGGCATGCTGGCCAGCGCGGGCGCGCTCTCGCAGGCCGGCACGCCCTATGCCCGCGCCTACGGCGAGATCGAGGACGACGCCGTCTATGCCACGGTGCGCGCGTTCGTCCGCGCGGCCAGCGCCGTCGCGCGCCTGCGCGGGCAGACCTTCGGTCTCATCGGCGGCCGACCCATGGGTATGTACACGACCACGGCCGACCCCGCGCAGTGGCTCAAGACGTTCGGCGTCGACGTCGAGCATATCGACCAGGGCGAGATCGTGCGCCTCGCCGCCGAGGTCCCCGACCGCGTGGTCGAGCCAGCCTTCACATGGCTCACTGAACATGTCGGCCACATCCACTATGACGGGAAGCAACTCACGCCCGACAAGCTCAAGACGCAGATCCGCGCCACCGAGGCGATGAAGCGGCTGATCCGCGAGTATCGCCTCGACTTCTCGGGCATCAAGGGCCAGCCCGAACTGACCAACAACTTCTGTACGATGGATGTGACCGAGGCCTTCCTCAACGACCCCTACGACTGGGACGGCCCGCACGAGCCGCACATCTGCGCCACTGAGGCCGACATGGACGCCGCGCTGACCATGCAGATCCTCAAGCACCTGGCCGGCGTGCCGGCCCTCTTCGCCGACGTGCGCCACTACCACGCCGACCTGGGCATCTGGGACCTGTGCAACTCCGGCGAGCACGCCACCTACTTCGCCGGCCGCTCCTTCGACCCTAAAGAGAATCTGCCCCACGTCCATTTCTATCCCGAGAGCTTCTACTTCCCCGCCGGTGGCGCCAGCGTGCATCACCTGGCCGCCCCCGGCGACGCGACATTCGCGCGACTGACGCGGCAGGACGGACGCTACCGCCTGGCTATCCTGCGCGGCGAGTTCGTGCGCTTCGACATGGACAAGAACGTCGCGCTCATGAAGCAGACGACGCTGGAGTGGCCGCACGCCTTCGCGCGCTTCACCTGCTCGGCTGAGGAGTTCATCGGCAGCTACGCCAGCAATCACATCCACGCCGTCTATGGCGATTGGACCGCCGAGTTGCGTCTCGTGGCCGGTCTGCTCGGGGTCGACGTGACAGTGTACGGGGAGGCGTAGGCGATGGCGGACGGAGACCTCGTCTTAGGGATCGACGCGGGGACGGCCGGGCTGCGCGCGGGTCTGTTCGACTTACAAGGCCGGCCGCAGGGCTTTCACGATCAGGCCTACCCCACCCGCTACCCGCGCGCGGGGTGGGCCGAGCAGTCGCCCGCCGCGTGGTGGGACGCGCTCGTCGCCGCCGTACGCGGCTGCCTGGCGGCGAGCGGCGCCGACGGGGCGCGGGTGATCGGGCTGGCCATCGACGCGCCCTGCGACATCTTGCTCACCGACCGCGACGGCGCCCCGCTGACCGACAGTATCATGTGGATGGACCTGCGCGCGTCGGCGCAGGCGCGCCGCCTCAGCGCGACGGGCGCGCCTGTGCTGCGCTACTGCGGCGGCGAGGTCCCGGCGGAGTGGCCTCTGCCCAAGGCGCTCTGGCTCAAGGAGCACGAGCCCGCGCTGTGGGAGCGGGCCGCGTACCTCGTGGAGCAGATCGCCTGGTTGACTCAGCGTCTCACCGGTGACTGGGTCATCCCACTCAATACGGCCGCCGCCAAGTGGCAGTATCGCGCTGGCGCCGACAATGAGACGCCGCGCGGCTGGCCGACCGCGTTGCTGCGCGGCGTCGGGTTGGAGGACCTGCCCAACAAAGTCCCAGGCCCGGTGATCGCGATGGGCGAAAAGGCGGGTGAGCTGACGGCGGAGGCCGCCGCGACGCTGGGGTTGCGGCCGGGCGTCGCCGTGGCCATGAGCGGCATCGATGCCCACGCCGGGATGGTCGGCATGGGCGTGCTCGCGCCGGGCGCCCTTGCCCTCATCACGGGTACCTCGACCTGCCAACTCGCCCAGTCGCCCGGTCCGGTCTTTGACGCGGGGTTGTGGGGCCCGTTCGAGGCCGCCGTGATCGGGGGGGAGTGGACGCTCGAGGCCGGTCAGTCCAGCACGGGAGGGACCGTGCGCTGGCTGCTCGACACACTGGGCGGTCATCTGGCGCCAGGCGCCGAGCGCTACGCCGCCGCCGACGCGGCCGCGGCCGCCATCACGCCCGGCGCCGACGACCTGACCGTGCTCGATTTTTGGCAGGGCAGCCGCACGCCGATCAAGGACCCGGCGGCGCGCGGGACCATCTGGGGCCTGACGCCGGCCCATGGGCCGGGGCATCTGCTGCGCGCCGTCTACGAGGGCACGGCCTATGGCAACCGGGCCATCGTCGAGATGTTGCGGCGGCTAGATGTCCCCACCGATCGTGTCCTGGCCTGTGGCGGGGGGACGCGCAGCGCGCTCTGGCTACAGATTTTGGCCGACGTCGCCGGCCTGCCGCTGACGCTGACGGACGCGCCCGACGCCGTCGCGCTAGGTACCGCTATGTGCGCGGCGGTCGGGGCCGGCGCCTACCCGGACCTGCGCGCGGCCGCGACGGAGATGGTGCGCGAGACGCGCACGGTCGAGCCCGACCCGTCGACCCGTGCCGTCTACGACGAGGGCTATGCCCGCTACACGGACACCTACGCCGCGCTGGCGCCGCTCTTCCAGCGCGCCTGAATGAGCCGCCGCATGGGTACGTCTACGGATGCACGCCACCTTTTCGCGGCGGCGGTCCCAGTGGATACAACGCGCGACATACTGGCGCGCCCTACGTCTACCCGCATAGGTAAGTTGAGGGGAGGGGATAATGGCAATGGCAACTGATTTTTCGTTGGAGGGTAAGGTCGCGGTCGTTACCGGAGGCGCGCGCGGCCTGGGGCTGGAGATGATGCAGGCGCTGGCCGAGGCCGGCGCCGCCGTGGCGTCGGTCGACCTCCTGCGCCCACAGGGTGAGGAGGCCACGCGGGATATAGCGCGCGACTACAGAGTCCGCGCCGCCGCGTACACGGCCGACGTGACGGATGCGGCGCAGGTTACCGCGACCTTTGGAGCGATCGAGCGGGATCTTGGGGCCATCGACGTGCTCGTCGCGGCGGCCGGCATCGTGGAGAACGTCGCCGCCGAGGATGTCGATGCGGCGGCATGGCGGCGCATCATCGACGTCAATATCACCGGCGTTTTCCTATGCGCGCAAGCCGCCGGCCAAGTCATGATCGCACGGCGTGGCGGCAGTATCATTCTGATTGCCTCGATGTCGGGTCTGATCGCCAACCGCCCACAGAAGCAAACCGCCTACAACGTGTCCAAGGCGGGCGTCATCATGATGGCCAAGAGCCTGGCGGCGGAGTGGGCCGATCGCGGGGTTCGCGTCAACGCCATCGCGCCCGGCTACATGCGCACGGCCTTGACCGATCAGGTCTTGACGGGGCAGGAGGGCCTGCGTGAGACATGGGAGAGCCACATTCCGCTGGGGCGTATGGGTGCCCCGCCGGAACTGCGTGGAGCGGTTGTCTATTTAGCGTCACCGGCATCATCGTACGTGACGGGGCATGCCCTCGTTGTCGATGGTGGATACACCGTATGGTAGGGAGAAGGTAATCGCTTAGGTGGAGGGGGTATGGTCGGGATCTTGCAGCGAGGCTGGGGCATGAGTGAGCGACCGCTGGGCGGGATCAGCGCAAAGGACTGGGCGGCGACGCCGCTGGTCATGCGAGCGTTGCAGGGGCAGGTGACACGCATGGAGCAGCGCGTGCAGGTGCGGGGAGAACAGGTGCGGCAGTCCTCCTCGCAGATAGGCATGTGAATTCTCGTATTGTTGCCAGGGGCAGCTCCGTGTGTTACTGGTTCGGGCCTACCGATGACGGTGCTAATAACCTTTAGTGCTAGTTGAAATCACTGTTTTTGTTGCGCCTTTGGCGATTTAAACTTATTGATGACGCATAGATGCCTAAAAGGAGGTCGATCGAGCTATCGAACAGGTCCTGATGGCTTTAACTCCCCCGTATGCACACTGTTTGGCGCAACATAGAGGTGCTTTAGCTTTTTCCGTAGCATCAAAGACGTTGGAGAGCCAAAAGCTGCTGCTGGCGAACCTCGATAGAGCCCTCTTGGCAGGTCGCTGTCACGCGTGACCACACGCAGTTTGACGCGTCCGAAACTCGTGACGGAGGGTTCGCCAGCAGCATCTTTCCAACTAGCACCAAAGGTTAATAGATCACGCCCGCCACCAAGATCACGTTGGAATAGGGCACGAAATCACCCGTCCGGATCACAGCGCGCACGTCACGCGCCAGGAGCTTGAAGTCGGCGTGCGGGACCATATCATGGGGGACACCAGGTAAAAGATCGAAGATCTCGGAATAACGCTGCGGGCTGGCCTCCCGCGTTTCACTGGCAAGGATGAATCGCTCGACAGCTAGGTCTTCAAGGAGAACACGCACCACATCGGGGAACGCGGGGAGATTTATCGTGACCGCGAGATCAATCCGCCGGACGCCCAGTGGCACCGGAAATCCTGCGTCACAGACGATGAGCCGATCTGTATGCCCCATGGTGGCGATGATCTCCGCAACAGGTGCGCTCAGGAAGCCGCCCTTCTTCATCTGCTCCTACCTCTTGTTGTACGTGTATACTGCCGATCAGCTTGTTGAAGTTACTTGTGGAAAACCCGTATCCCTAGTGGGATATCCAGATAGACACGATTTCGTTGGGTTTGTGCCTGATGTGCTCGAAATGCGTTTGGTTCGGCTGCTGTCGTATGTGTCTCGCAACGCCCTTTGGGGCTTCCCAAGTAGTCCTTCATGGGCTTGCGGCCCACCACCGTCCATGAAACGGGGTATTTTCACCCCAGGGCCCCCGCGGCGCGCCGCGACCAGCGGACATGAAAAGAGCGGGTCTCAACGCAGACGCAGTGCCCTATTTTCAGGCGAGTCGAAGAGCTAATAATGCCATTACCTGGGACCTGCGCCGAAGACTTTGCGCCACGAATATAGCAAGTTGGCAGAGCCGAGCGGAGCTGTTCGGATGTGCCCACGTCGTGTGACGACGGCGGCTTTATACGCAACCTGCGTGATGGCTTCTACCACCCGTGCGAACTGACCGGCGAGCCACACATCCCAAACGTTCCGCAGCTAGCCCGCGTCTGCGACGATCTTACGCAGATCCTTGCCGGGACATACCCGCTCCTATCAACCACCTACGACGACGTTTTCGGATCGGTATAGGGCTTCTGCCCTCAGCACGACCAAACGACACCCCGATGATGGCTGCAAAGTGTTAAGAGAGACGTCAACCCCGCCTCCATGATTGTACAAGAACGCCACGCAGTGATGCACCGTTTCAGCCCTGCCCGGCCCATGACGCATCGGCGACGTCATGCCAACGTGCGCGGATCCCATCAATCTGCGTTGCGGTCAATAGTCCTGCCTGCAGTAGGTCTACATTCTGCGATAGACGTTCCGGGTTGGTTGTGCCAACGATTGCTGAGGTGACGCCGGTCATGCTAAGCGTGAACTGTAGCGCCATAAATACGGCGTGCGGGACATCGCCTTGTGTCAGAAAGTCATAGTCCAGGCGCTTGAAGCGCTCTGTGTAGACATCGGTGTAGCCGTTAGTCTAGTAACGACGACCCAGTTCACCCTCGGGCGTTGACCCCGTTTTCCAAGCCATATTGGCAAGCGGACGCTTAACGATCACGCCCATACCGCGTTCCACGGCCAGGGGAAGGGTAAGGTCGATCGCTTCCTGGTCGGCGATGCTGAGTGAGGTCATGAGGACGTCGAAGAGACCCGACTGCACGGCGACGCGCGCGTGCTGACTGTCACCACTGTAGCCAATAAATCGTGTCTTGCCCGCATCACGCGCACGCTGAACCACGGTAATGATGTCCTCATCGCGCAAGATTTCTTCAGAGCACGAGTGCAGGAGGAGGACATCGATATGATCTGTGCGTAGTCGCTGTAGACTGCGATCTATGCTTTGCTCCAACAACTGCGGTGTCCAGTCGGGGAGATCAAAGCCTCGGGAGTGCCCACATTTAGTGATGAGATGAAAGTGGTCGCGACGGCTTAATCGTGATAAAGCTTGTCCAATTGCATCTTCGCTATCAGCGTAACACTCGGCCGTATCGATAACATTAATGCCCGCATCCAATGCATTGCCAAGCAAGCGATCAAGGTCGTCCGGAGTGATAGGGGCGTAGCCGATTTCAGATCCCCCAAAGCCGAGGACGCTAAGGGCTCGTTAAACAATTAGTTCCCGGTTTGGGAGGGGTGTGGCAGGGGGACACGCGGCACCGGAGCGGGGTTGGATGGTGTAGTTCCAGGAGGGGCAGACGTCATGGGTGGTGAGGTTGAGC
>JAABUU010003918.1_pt1 | contig 18279 bp, 19 predicted proteins | sample 5559301 | NCBI WGS metagenome assembly JAABUU01 (sample SAMN10711884, study PRJNA513360) | rock metagenome | isolation source: Antarctica rocks | place: Antarctica: Victoria Land, Richard Nunatak white | reverse complement strand
TTGGGCAGCGGCGCTTCGTGGGCTGCACACTGGCCAGCGGCCTGGCGTTCGCGGCGATGTTCGCCTACATCGCCGGCTCACCGTTCGTGCTGCAGGACATCTACTCGCTCTCGCCGGCCCAGTTCAGCGCCGTCTTCGCCGCCAACGGACTCGGCATCATCGTGGCCGGGCAGCTCAGCTCACCGCTGATCGCGCGGGTGGGGCCGCGTCCCGTCCTCGGCGCCGGCCTACTCACCGGCGCCGCCGGCGGCATCGTGTTGCTGGCCGTCGTGATGCTCGGCGGAATCGGGCTTGCCGGCATCCTGCCGGCGCTGTTCCTGGTCGTGTCCAGCATCGGACTTGTGTTCCCCAGCGGGACCGCCATCGCACTGGAGGGCCACCCGTCCACGGCCGGCAGCGCCTCCGGGCTCCTGGGCCTCGCGCAATACGCCGTCGGTGCGATCAGCGCCCCCCTGGTCGGCGTGGCCGGCAAGAGCACCGCCCTGCCTATGGCGATCGTGATCGTCACCTGCGGCCTCGGGGCCGTCGGCGCCTTCTGGCTGCTCGTCCGGCCGCAGACCACCTGACATCGCCGGCCTGCGGGGCGACGCAGCCCCGACCAAAGTGTCAGGCTCCCGCAGCTGACGCTCAATCATGACCAGGGATCTGTTACAGGTCGCCGTCTCACTTCCATGCCTCTGCGACGACACCAACTGAGACACGCTCGAACAGCATCCGGCCCGGTCGGGTCGTCGCAGAAGATGGTCCGAAACCCGGCGCGTCGGACCCGGTGAGTACGCCGAGTTCTGCGACGCTCACTCACATGTCGGTCATCGGGTACGCGCGGGTCTCCACCGACCACCAATCCCTTGAAGCCCAGCACGACGCGCTGACCGCCGCCGGGTGCGAACGGATCTTCACCGACAAGCTCTCCGGGGCCCGCGAGGACCGGCCCGGGCTGGTCGCACTGCTGGACTATGTGCGCGCCGGCGACACGGTCACAGTGGTCGCTTTGGATCGCCTCGGCCGCTCCCTGTCCGCCGTGATCCGCACCATCGAGCGATTGACCGAAGACGGGGTTCTGCTCCGGTCGCTGCGCGAGGGCATCGACTACTCCACCTCCACCGGGCGGATGCTCGCCGGCATCTTCGCCGCCCTCGCCGAATACGAACGCGAACTCATCCACGAACGCGCCGCCGCCGCCCGAGCAGCCGCACGCCTGCGCGGGCGCCACACCGGCCGACCGCCCCGACTCACCCCCACCCAAACCCGTCAAGTCCGCTCCCTGCGAACCGGCGGGGAGTCCATCAACGAACTGGTCCGCACCTTCGGGGTGTCCCGCGCCACCATCTACCGGGCCCTGCACGCGAGCGAACAGGACGAAACCCCGCATCTGGCCACCCAGCCGGCCGGCACCTAGCACCACAGTCCAACTGGGTGCGCTGGGCACTGCAGGTGATCGTCGCCATGCCGCCCCGGCCCAGAATGAGGCGATGTACCCCTCCGGCGTCACAGCCCAGGACGGTGAGATCCCCCAGACCACCGGAGGCTGGTTCGCGCTCGCCGCCTACGCCACTGCCCTGGTGATCATCACCGGGGTCGTGACGTGGCGCCGTACGCACCCCGCCCACGTCGCCGACCGCGCCACCGCCCAGCAAGCCGCCGCCCGCTGGACCCTGCACCACGACAGCGGAGACCGCTACACCCTCACCAACCAACGCGACGACGACGCCCGCAATGTCAGCCTGGCCACCACCCCACGACACCGACCCTGGCTCGCCACCGCCCTCGGCATCCGCACCCCCACCCCAGCGACACCGGTCCGCATCGCCAGCCACCACACCGCCGCGACCGTCCCCGGCGGACACAGCATCCCCATCAACCTCCACAACCACCGCCCGCACGGATGGCTCGAAATCGACTGGACCCAACCCGACGACGCCCCTGCCTGGGCCAAATACCCCACCACCCGCACAAATTGAAAACGCCCCGTTTTGCGGTCCCCAACCCGATGCCGCGACACGTCAGCGGAGCAACGCGCCCCGCTTGGCCTGGTACGGCTATCCCGAGTGCGGCCGAGTGCCGCTCGCCGCCGTATGGATGACGCGACCGATGAGTGCGCCCACCTGGGGCCTGTCGTCAAGGTTCCGCCGTTGACCCACCGCCATTGGTGGTTTGAAGGCATTGGCCTGTCGAGCGGGGGTTAGTCTCCAATCCGGGCTGGCAGAAGGGATCGCCGCTGCGGAGAGACGGATGATGAGTTGGCGTCGGCCGGAGAGAAACTGGCGAAGGGAGGGGACGCGGTGACAATCCAGCCGGTCTGGAAACCTGGCGCTGCCGCCGCGTTGCTGGGTATGGCTGTGCTCGGCGGCTGCTCCACCAACAACCCCGCACCAGCCGCCGGCCCACCCCCGAGCACAGTGACGCTCACCTCGTCGAGCTCCCCCTCGCTGACCCCCACCGCGTCACCGAGCAGTACCCCGACGGCAGCATCGAGCAGCACCCCGGCCGCGACGGACGGGGTGCCCACCAGAATGGCGCCATCCCCTACCCATGGCTGCGCACCAACGCCAAACGGGAGGCCCACCGGCGCCGCCACCGAGGCGAGCGTCAAGCAGATCATCGACGTCGACGGGGACGGGCGCCCGGACACCGGATGGATCGGCGGCTCAGGACTTTTCGGCATCACCACCGCCTCCGGCGCCACCTTCAGCACTGTGATCAAATCCCCGAGCCCCAATCCACCCTCCATGCTCGTGGCCAACATCGACGGCACCATCGTCGCCCTGGCCTCCGACCAACGAGCAGCCGCACTGCTGTTGGTCAAGAACTGCGCACTGGTATCTGCACAGAACGCGCAGGGCAGCACCTACTCCTTCGACCTCGGCGCCGGCGTGAGCGGCACCGGCATCGGCTGCTCCCAGGTGGCCGGCACCCAGGGCCGCAGCCTCGTCGGACTCAAACTCATCCGCGACAGCACTGGAAACCCACAGTCGGTGGAGCGGACCCAGATCATCATCGACGGCACCCAAGCGCGTAACGGCGCCCACGACACCGTCTCAGCCACCGGCCCGCAAGGCGCCGCCGCAGCCGCCTCAGCGACGCAAATCAGCTGCGGCGACCTCACCATGGCCGCCAACGGAGTCCACAGCGGTTGATAGCTACACCGCTCGGCCGACCCGACCGCGGCGCTCTTTGCCTCCCCCAATTTGTCCCGCTCTCCCCAACGGCCTGGGCATTGGCCATCCTCAGCCGCAGCCGGTGTCAGATTGGGGCCTTGACCCCGCGGGACATCTCCGAAAGCTTGCTGCACCCGCGTCGACTTGACGTCCCAACGGCCCCTGCCTGACGTCTGGTTGGGGTGTACCCCAGACGGACAGTCCCAACCGACGCCGTACCACTCTCCTCGACTCGGCTGAAAAGGGATCAGGCTTATTCGTGCTGTGGTGGGGCGAGCACGATGCCGAAGAGCATATGGTCGGCCAGGAATACCAGTCGCTCCACCGGCCGCATATGCCGGGCCTGAGACAGCCCCAGCACTGGGGCGATGCCCGCCTCGAAACTGGTCAGCACCACTAGACCGTAGACGGCACCGGCCCAGCGCGGGCGGCGCAACCGGATGGGCAACAGCGCGAACCCGGCGCCGGCAACGGCACCGAAGGTCCAGTGCGCCAACTCGGTCACCGCGGGTCGTTTCTCCCGCGGGAATTTCGCCATCAGAGCTGGGGCCTGCTGGTGCAGCACCGCCTCCGGTGGGGTTTGATCCACCAAGCCGAGCGAATGCGTCAGCGCGCGCGTCCCGGACATGGCCATCGCCGCGACCACGCCCCGCACACCAGAGTTGATCACCCGCTGCGCATTGCCCATGATGCACCTACTCGCTGCCGCTGTATCGGCGATCCTCGGTCCTGGTGCGACCACCCGTCCCCCGGTGAGCCGCGCACCTCACGCTACCTCCGACCACGCGAGACGGGGCCGCCGGAGCTGTCGCCGAGGAACGGCTGCCGCTCTGCGGTAGGCCGTGGGTACGTACTGACAGTTGCTCGCTCCTCGGATTGGGCGAACCGTCCCGGTAGCCGGACACGAACGATCAATGACCGTCCACTGAATGGGGGCCGGGATTGCCCACTCGCAAACGGAGGTCATTTATGGCGAAACTCGGGAAGAGTGTCCGCATCGCCGGAGAGTCTCGCACCCAGCTGGCAGCCGACCTCAAGGCGCAGTACGAGCAGGGAGCCAGCATCCGTGAGCTAACAGAAACGACTGGTCGTTCCTACGGGTTCATTCATCAGGTGCTCAGCGAAGCCAAGGTGCCCCTGCGTGGTCGGGGGGCGCCCCCGACCTCACCCTGACCCACGCCCATGACCTGGCCCACCACGCCGAAGCACACCTGCTCGACCAAGTACGCCGGCTCACCGCGGCCACCGTGCACACCAGCCCTGCCGGCACCCACACCGATCACCCGCAGCTCCTCGGATAGCCGAGCCGCACAGACAACCGCTAGCTTCCCAAAACGGGGCCAGTTCGACCCGTCACACCGGGGCCAGCTTCGGTTGACAGAATCACTAGCGTGCGGTGAACGACGAGCGAACCCGCCCGCCGCGCACACGCTCAAAGGGGATTCTCCATGGGATTCGGCACCGCCATCACGCGGACCACCAGCACACTGACCGCCGCTACGACCTCCCTCGGCGCCACCATCGCCGGGGCCACCACCTCCGCCGCCGGCGCCGCTAGCGGCGGGGCCCTCGGCGCCACACTGGGCGCCCTTCGCGGCGCTGCCGACGGCGTCCGCGGTGGAGCGGAGAAGGGCAGCCGATCACCCACCGCCGCCGCACTCACCGCGGTAGCCCTGGGTGCCACCGGCATCCTCGACTGGCCGCTCCTGCTCACCGCCGGCGGCACCGCCCTCGTGGTGAACCGACTCACCTCCCGCCCCGATATCCAAACCCGCAACTCCACCACCACGTCACCCGCCCCAAGCGGGGCGAAGAGCACCATGAAAACCAAAGCCCCACGACCCCGCGGTGCAGCAACCAATCGGCCACGCACAACACCGGCACCGGCAGAAGACACGTAGATCGGCACTGCCCGCCATCCGCGTGCAGTGCCCGGTGGTGATCGCCACCGAATGCGCCGCACCACCGAAATCGGCGAAGAACACGATGCCCGGCCCGGCGAGAAAATAGCCATCCCACATCCTGAGCCGTGGTCGCCCTTCGCTGCTCGAACCCGGTCGTGATCGGACCGCGCGGCTCGGCCCGCCCCGGAATCCGGACGCCCGCATCGCTTCGTATCCGCCCGCGACGACTGACCCCACGAGCGGGGGGAAATCACCATCAGGGCAGTCGTTGGGTGAGGACGAGCGCGGAACCGGCGGAGGTCAGGGCGAGGAGGGTACCCAGGATCAGCCAGGGCCGGCTGGCGTCGCCGGACACCGTTTGGTAGCCGATCTGCTCGGCGAGGGTGCTGTAGATCGTCTTCAGGTCCGAGACGCTGGAGGCGGTGTAGAAATCACCGCTGGCGATCGTGGCGATCTGACGCATCGAGGGCTCATCGACAGGCACCGGCGCCCGCCTCCCGTCGATGTTCACGGTGCCATAGCGGGTGCCAAAGGAAATCGTGGACACCGGAACACTTTTCTTCTTCGCCTCCGCCGCCGCCGTGAACGACCCACGAGGGTCGTCGGTGAACTCAGGCACCGTCTGCGCACCATCGGATAACAACACGATCCGCGCCGGCGGCGGCCCACCACCACCGGGCAACACCACCGCGACGGTATCGATGGCCTGCAAACAGGCGAAGATCGCCTCCCCCGTCGCCGTCCGCTCCGCCAACTTCAGATTGTCGATCGCCGCCTTCGGGGCGGCCCGATCAGCCGTCGGGGACACCAACACCGTGGCGGTGCCGGCGAAGGCGACGACACCCAGATTCACCCCCGGACTCAGCCCGTCGATGAACGCCTTGCCCGCCGCCTGAGCGGCCTGCAACCGGGTCGGGGCCACATCGGTGGAATTCATCGACAGCGACACGTCGATCGCCAACATCACCGTCGCCCGGTTGCGGGGAACCTTGTGCTGCGCGGTCGGGCCGGCCAACGCCACCGTCAACCCGGCCAACGCCACCAGAAACAGCGCGGTCGGTACATGCCGGGCCCACCCCTGCCGCTTCGGTGCCACCCGCTCCAACAACCCCAGGTTCGCGAACCGCAACACATAGCGCCGACGCAACCGCAGCACGATCAGGTAACCCGCCAGCAACGCCAACACACCGAACAACAACAGCAACCACCACGGGGAGGTGAAGCCGGTGATGCTCACCGGACCGCATCCAACCAGCCACCGTCCTCAACCATCCGAGAACCATGCCACGACCCCCGTGCGCACACCGTGAGCAAACGATGCAGCAAGGCGACAGGGTGCCAGCCTGGATGTACCCCAAGTGGACGCACACTGGGAAACCGACCGTCCGAGATAGTCATCACTTCTCTGTCGGCGGGGTAGCCGACCGCTATGGATGCAGGAGAGTTCGAGTGCGCGAGGTGGTCCTTCGAGAGGCATCTAGCATCGCCAAGAATTCCTCACCGACGCGCCACCAAGATCCTGCGTCCCCTGTTGGCAGAGCAACGCCCACGGTGAACCGATCCCGAACCCAGAAGTCCTCACCGTCCCGCCGGTTCCCGAGATGCGATATCAGCCGGTTCCACATTGGGGCGGTGCCGCACGTATCGCGGGGTGGCGGAACGTCCCGGCTTGCAAGGCTGTGTCCGCGCTCACTTCCGCGACCACAGTGGGGTCGACGTGTGCGATGGGCACCTTCTCACCGCTGCCCCCGAAGTGCCCCGACCCGATGACCTCAGGCCACGGGTGCGGGCCCGGTGGCCCGAAGTACATCCTTCAGGGAGCGGCCCGCAGCGGGCACGGTGCGACCGACGATAAGGAGTTGGGCGACGCTTCCTCCAGCGCGGCTGACCGATTCGCTGCAGGCAAACTCAGCACCGGCTGGGCTCGGCGGAGGCGGGTGAACGTGGTGAACACCGGATCCAACGGTGGCCTTACCCGGCCTGGCAGGGGCTTTGACCTGCCGGGCCGGGTACGTGCTGAGTTCCTAGTTTGTGCTCTCGGCATCCTCGGACACGCCGTCGGCTGCGGTCTTGCGGCTGTGCTGGTAGGCACCGGCCGCGGCGACCGCGCCGACAGCAGCAACCGCACCGCCGACCAGCAGCTCGGTGTCCCGGCCGCCGGAGGTGCCACCGGCACCGGTGCCCGCGCCACCGGCCGGGGTCGCACCCGACCCGGTTCCGCCGCTGCTGGCCGAGCCACCACTCTGGTTGAGGGTGCCGTTGACCCCGTTCGGGAAGAAGCCGCCGGAGGTGACGGTGCCCGGGTTGAGGTAGACGATGTTCAGGACGTGGCCGGGTGTGCGGCCGAAGGCCAGGCCGTTGTCGTCGGAGGGCACGATGTTCGAGGTGCCGCCGACGCTGATGCCCTGGTCGTCGCTACCCACCCCGTCCAGGCTGCCGCGGGCCTTGGAGATCGCGTTCGCGTCGTTCTGGGCCGGGATGCCCATGCCGTACAGGGTGGTTCGGATCAACCCTGCGTGATAGGCCTCGACGGCAAGCACGCCCGCGGCCGCGCCGAGGTAGGTCTTGTTGCTGATCAACGGTGCCGCCCCCTTGAACGCGGTGACACCCACGTCTTCGAAAACGAACGCGGCCCGCAGGAACGCCTGATCACTGGCGTAGGGGTCGAAGTTGTCCCCCAGACCCGCGGCTTTGGCCGCGGCCTTGAAGCTGGCATCCAGGTTGATCGCCGGTTGTGCCACCGCAGCACTGCCCAGTGCCGAGCGGAAGAACCGCACGTGCTCCATCTCGTCCTTGGCGATCTCGGTGGCGAACGCCTTGATCTTCGGGTCGCTGAAGGAGACCTGGCGGCCGCCCGTCACCCCACCCTGGGTACCTGTACCACCGAGGATGTTGGTGGGCAGGCCAGCACCGCTGGTGGCGATCGAGTAGAACTGGGCCTCCAGGTACTCCAGGTTCAACGCGAAGTTCAAGATCGCGGCGTCACTGGGACCGCCGCTGTCGGCGGCGAGGGCCTCCGGCGCGCCGAGTAGCGAAGCCGCCCCGACACCGACGCCGGCCAGCCCGGCCGCTTTCAGGAACCGGCGCCGATCCAGTCGGTTCTCGGCGCTGCGGTTGATGGCATTGGTGATGAACTTGGACTCGAACATGGACACTCCCTTATCTCTGCCTGTGCTGCGGTGCGCATCACGGCGTGGCGTCTTCCTCACAGAGGGTCCGTCCCGCGGTCACAGCAGTCACAGCCACCTCAGCCGCGACGTGGATCACTCTAAACCGGCGCGGCAAAGAGCGGAATACAAAAGCAAACAACTCACCAGCCGCAACTGCGCTGGCGCCGGGAACGTAGCCGCGAGCGTTCCCCGGTGCCGCGTCGCTGTGTCGGCTTAGGCGTTCATGCTGGACACGAAGGACCAGTGCCAGCTTGACCGGCGAGCACGTCGAGCGCATCCAGCACCCAACCCAGCGCCCGGGTGGCCTTGCGCTTTCTTTTCACCGCCTCCCAATAGCGCAACACGCCACGGCGACGCCCGTTACTTCCGGCGGGTCAGGTGGTGGGCCTCAGCCCGCGCAGCAGGCCGGTGATCCGATCAGCGGGTCAGCGCCGCCGATACACATCACGACGGTGCTCGGCCGCAAAGACAGTGACCACGCCAGCCTGCTCGTCGATGGCATACAGCACCCGATAACTGCCCCGGCGTGCCGCCCAGCGGCCCGCAAGCTCACGTTGCAAGGGCTTCCCGACCCGACGCGGCTCCCGCAAGAGGTCACCGGTGATGAACTCGAGCACCGCCGCCGCGACCGCCTCGGGCAGGCCGTTGGCGATCGCCCTCGCGGCCGGCCGGGCAATCTCCAACCGGAACGGCCGCCCCGATGCCTCGGGCATCCCTCAACGTGCCCGCTTCGCCACCAGTTCCCGCAAGCCCACCTCGTCGATCACGTCACCAGCAGCCACCGCGGCCTCGCCCTCACGCAACTGCGCCATCGCCACCGGATCCGAGAGCACGTCGAGGGACTCCTCCAGCCCCTCAAGATCCTCCGGACTGATCAACACAACAGCCGGACGGCCGTTGCGCGTAACCAGCACCCGCTCATGAGTCCCCTCGACCCGCTCCACAATCGAGGACAACGTGCTACGAACGTCACTCAACGGCAAAGTCTCCATAAGTGTCACTGTACAGAATGACGTGCAATAAAACATCATCGTGCTGTCACGGTTGGCGATCCGCCGATCGTCGAACAGGCGCAGTCACTCGAAGTTCTTGGCCATGAGCATCGTTGCCGGCCCGAACCCCGCGCGCTGATAAAACGGCACGGATCGTTCACTCGGAGACAGCACGATCCGCACGGCGCCGCACAGGCGTGCGTGGTTCATGACTGCCTTGAGCAGAGTGGATCCGACGCCTCGATCGCGGTGCTCAGGCAAGACAAAGGCGTTGCTGAGGTAACACCAGCGTGATCCGGCTTGCTCGGGCCTGGGCATCCGCTCGAAGACCACCAGGTTCACCATGCCGACCTCCAGACCGCCGGCAAAAGCCACGAACATCACTCGGCGTGATTCCTCGGCTGCAGACCACAGCGCGAATCGTTCCTCGAAGCCGTCATCGTCGAGCGCCCCACCTGCCAGCTCCTCGGACCACGCGCGGCGCAGCACTGCGAGGCCGGCGCTGTCACGACTACTGACCTGCCGGACGAACACATCGGATGTCGACGTCATGGGGTCGATCGTCTCAGAGAGCAGTCCGTAGACCGATCGCTCTCCGGGCACAAGGCGCGCACGCGGCCGTGGTCGTCTCCGCGATCGACCGAAGCGAAAAGGCCGGTGGACCGCTCACAGACGTCGACATCGAGACCCGAGCCGTCCTCACGCGAGACCAGCTCGCCGCCTACTGAATGAGAGCTAGACACACCTGCCGTCGACCCTGCGGTGACACATGCCCCTTGTCGCGCCGGCTGACTACGTCGAGCCGGCGACCCGGGGCATCGGCGGGCGCTGGGTGGGACTGACGACGCGTTGCGGCAGGATCGGTGGCATGGCGGAACTGAATGATGGTGAGGGCGCGCTCGCCTATGGTGACTCGATCCTCGTCGGTGAACGGGTCCGTTTGCGTGGCCTGCGGGATGACGGGGGTCGAGGATGATTCGTACAGCCGTTAGCGCTAAGCAGTTCGGAGCGTGGTCACCGCATGCGGCTACGTTGTGCCGGTTCGGATGTGGCGGTAGATGGTCATCGGGCTGACCGCGCAGGATTGGGCGATCTCGGCCATCGTGAAGCGGTGGGAGTCATACATCCGTTGGGCCTTGTTCACCAGCGCCGGGGTCATCTTCGGTTTGCGTCCACCGTGACGGCCGCGGGCTCGGGCGGCGACGAGCCCGGCCTGGGTGCGTTCCTTGATCAACGCAGCTTCGTATTCGGCCATCAGCGCGAACATGCCGAACACGAGCTTGCCGTGGGAGGTGGTGGTGTCGATGATCCCGTTGGTCAGTGACTTCACCCCGACTCCGCGTTCGCCGAGGGTGGTGACGATGTCGATGAGGTCGCGCAGGTTGCGCCCGAGCCGGTCGATTTTCCAGAGGACCAGGGTGTCACCCCGGCGCAGGTCATCCAGGCATGCGTTCCACTGGGGCCGGTCGATCTTGGTGCCGGTGGCCGTGTCGGTGTAGAGCTTCAGGCAGCCTTCAGCCTCCAGCGCGTCCAGCTGCAGCCGAGGGTTCTGGTCGACGGTGCTGACCCTGGCGTACCCGATTTGGTCTCCCACAGCGCCAGACCCTATCGAAACTCACCGACAGAGCAAGTTTCGTGAGGTTGATTGTGGGGTGCGATTGTGCGAGTCCCTCACCTGGGCGAACCTTCGGGCTCGGTGTGGGCGGCGCGGGTCTACCGCAATCCCTCGCTTGCGATAGACGCCCATCGAAAGTGCAGGGTGCGCCGTCGCTGCGGGAGAAGAAACGCCTGACGCAGTGTTTCTAAACAGAAGACACCAGGAGGGGACCCATTAAGAGATCGGCTCAAGGTCGACGAGGACTCCGGCGTCGCGGGTCCATGGACCGTGAGTGGGACGCCTCGGTGGATGTCCCTGCCGTACGATTAGTCCTCTGTGCCACGCGGGGTTGCGCACTGTAAGTTTGCTTAACTCGACTGTACCGTAGCTGCGGTATTCTCCATCCGAGCCAGGATAGCTTGTCCGAGTGATTATTTGAGCGCGCCGAACAACACCCGAGGTGACAATGACATTTGGCGAAACAGTCCCCAAGTTGGCTGCCCACAGTTGCCCACATATCCGTACAGCATCGTGAATCAGATTTATTTCGGTGTAGAGTGCAGTAAACCCATCACCATGGATATTCATCATGTAGGTAGGTGCGCCTCGCGGGCTTTCGTCGTAATTCAATCCCTGCCGAGGGTTCCCCTCACCAAGCGGTTCCACGACGACTCTTAAGTCGTTCGACAGGCGATCATCGTCGTCAACGCGGCCCGAATAAAAGACAAGCGGGTACTCCGCCGTGTGGCCAACGACCGGAACCGGATAGTCTCCCTCGGAAATCCGAGACTCTGGCACTACAATATGCAGCATCGTTACTCCTCGCACTTCGAGGTACAGGCTGGCTTAACGAGTGGCAAGCGCTTACGGCGCACGTCATTGCGGTTCGGCAGGCTCGGTGGTCAAGCCGATAACGCCGGTGGCGCGGGGTAGTGAGGACATGCTGCGAGCTGCTACTACAGACCCTAATCGGTCTAAGTTGTTAGTTATGGAATGTAACATTAGGGTCAGGCGGGTAGCTCTGAAACCGCAAAAAGGGTGAGGGAAGTCTCTCAGGGCACAGCGTAATTGGGTTCTGACTTTGGTCGGTGCAGTACGCAGTCAAGATGCCCTGGTTGTAGGTATCGGGGTGCTCGGGATCCTGCGCCTCGGCTTGGTTGACTGCGACTCTGATGCCCGTGACGATCTGATCATCAACTGCGTAATTCTCACCGTAGATCGTCTCAGAGTTGTAAACATATCCGTTAGGATCGCGGTCCGGTTCGTTGACAGCGGGGGTATCTTGGATGATGAGTTCGACCCAGCGATCTTCGACATAATGCTTTGCAATATAGTGGTAGCGACCAAACGCACCCTTTGAAGCTTGGCGCCCTTCGCGCAGTCCGACCGTCGTGCCACTAGGGTCCAAGTAGACCGTTAGGCAGTTCCACGGCGTGAGATCGACAGGGTCCGGCGGGTATGCGCTCGTACCGGGTGGACAGCCAGTGCGAAAGTTTGGGGTGACTTGCCCCGACGCGGCGGGGGCTGGCCGGTTTGAGACGTACTGGGCGGCTGTGACAGGTCCCTGACCAGCCGACATAGAAGCCCATTGGCCGTCGTGAATCACGCCGTTGCCGTAGTAGATAGATCCTGATTGAAAGTCATTCCGGCGCGAGCCCCACTGCGCCCACGGCCCAGTGTTGTCGATCTCGTCGGTCGTTGGGTAACCGTGTTTGCCTGTTTCGTAGCCATCGTTACCCCATTTATCAAAGATGGCTCCTCCGACCTCTGAGGCCGGGGTGGTGGGTGACCAGTAGATGTGGTCGCCAGCGTTCTGGAAGGAGTTGCGCTTACCGCCGTCGGGGTTGGTGATCTCATCACTTGTCGGATACCCCAACGCACCAGTCTCGTATCCGAACTGGCCCCACTTGTCGAAGATGGCGCCACCGATTTCGTTGGTACCGGTGCTCGGGGAGTAGTAGATGTGGTCGCCAGCGTTCTGGAAGCTGTTGCGCTTACCGCCGTCGGGGGTTGGTGATCTCATCACTTGTCGGGTACCCCAACGCCCCGGTCTCGTACCCGAAGGTGCCCCAGTGGTCGAAGATGGCTCCGCCGATTTCCTGGTTTCCGGTGGCCGGGGACCAGTAGATGTGGTCGCCGGCGTTCTGGAAGCTGTTGCGTTTGCCGACACCGTCGGGGTTGGTGATCTCATCGCTAGTCGGGTAGCCGAGAGGACCGGTTTCGTAGCCGAAGTCGCCCCAGTGGGTAAAGATCGACCCGCCGATTTCCTGGGCGCCGGTGGCTGGGGACCAGTAGATGTGGCCGTTGTAGCTCTGGAAGGTGTTGCGTTTACCGCCGTCGGGGTTGGTGATCTCATCACTTGTCGGGTAGCCCAACAAGCTGTTCGGGCCGCCGAGGGCGTTGTAGTGGTCGCGGATCGCCCCGCACACGCTGTACCCGGTTTGTGCGTAGAAGTCGCAGTTGGGATCACCGGGGGCCGAGTTGGGTTGGGCGGAAGCGCCTAGTTTCGGTGACACCGTTGGCTTCGGACTCGGACTCGTCGCCGACGGCGAGCTTGGGGTTGGGGTTGGGGTTGGGGTTGTCGCCGACGGCGAGCTTGGGGTCGTCGACGTCGTCGGGCGCGGACTCGCCGGCGCAGCAGGATTAGGCCGGACCGTTCCCGCAGGCTGCTGGGGTGCCGGGGTCGTGGTCGTCGTTGGCGGCGGCGCTACTGGAGTCGTTGCACCAACCGGGCCTGCCGCGAGCAGAGCACCGATCACGCCAGCGGTCGCAACAACAGCCACACTGGATGTGCGAGTGCGTAGGCGAAGTTTCATGTAGGCCAAGCCTTTCCCACCCTGGCCCGCAACCCCCGGTCACGCCCCAACCCGAGCAAGCGAACTGTGTCATAGATCATTCATCGTGCGCAAGGGTAAGCACTAAGTCACGGAGTGGCAGAGCTGGGGGGCTGTGATCTGCTGTCCCAGTGTCAGGGCGGCTCGGCCACGTTGTCGGGATCGCGGAGGGGGCGCAGGCCGGCGTCGGGGATGTGGGTGGGGAAGGTGTAGCGGCCGAGTTCGTTGAGGTGGGCGTGCCCCAGCGGGGACAGCCGCACCGCGTCTTCCTCCCGCACCGGGCAGCCGTGGGTCTCTAGGTGGGTGCGGGCGGCGTCGAGGTAGCGGGTGTTCCACAGGGTGATGGCGTTGATGACGAGGCCCAATGCCCCGAGTTGGTCTTCTTGGCCTTCCCGGTATTTCTGGTACACCTGCCCGTGTTTGCCGTGGAAGACTTTGCGGGCCAGGCGGTGGCGGGATTCCTGCACGGTGGTCTGGGTGTTCACGGTGCGCCGGTGGGTGTCATCGATGGGGTCGATCATCGCGAGCAGGTGCTGGGTTTTCGCGATCCGCCCGTACTCGGCGAACGCTTGCCCGAGCGTGCTGGGGTGCCCGGTGCGGCCGAGCATCCGCAGCACGTCGTAGGCCCGGACCTCGTGGGTGATCAACGACCCGGCGACGCGGAGCATGTCCGGCCAGTGCCGGATGACCTTGGTCAGGTTGACGGGGTTGCGGGCGATCGCGTTCAGCGCCCCGTAGTCCCCGGGGACCTCCCCGGGCCAGGTGGCCCGCCAGTAGCGGGTGTCGCCGATGTCGGCGATGCGCGGGGAGAACCGGTAGCCCAGCATCCGGAAGACGCCGAACACGATGTCGGAGTAGGAGGCGGTGTCGGTGGCGATGAGGTCGGGTTTCGGGCCGGCGTCGAGGTTGAGCAGCACATCGAGGATGTGCAGGGAGTCCCGTGGGGTGCCGGGAACGACTTGCGCCCCGATGCCGGCGACCTGGTCGTTGACGGCGTTGAGCCAGGTCAAGCCGCGTTTGTAGCCAAAGTATTTCGGGGAGGGGCCCGGGTCAACGCCGGGTTGTTCGAGTCGATGACCGGGGACAAACCCACGTTGCAGGCCTCGGCGATCAACAAAGCGGCCACGGTTACCGAGAGATCGGTCATCCGCGGTGCAGCGCCGGAGGTGTGGGCGTAGGCGTTGAGGAACCCCGTCCAGACGTGGACCTCCAGCAGCAGATCGGGCAGGTCGATGCGGGGCAGCATGGCCGCCGTCCGTTCCCGTAATGCCACCAGGCTCTCGGGGACCTCCAGGGCGTCCAGGCGCTCCACCGTCAACCGCATCCGCCCATCCGCGGTAGGGACGATGCGCACACGGGATTCATCCCCGGACTCGTGCAACCGGTCGGACAATTGCCGCCACCCCGCGTCCAACGCCATGGTCAGGCCCTGTAGATGGGTGTGCACGGGGTCGGTGAGACCGAGGCCAGACAGGATTTGCGGGCGTACCGCCTCCCATCGGGTCCCGGTGAGCAACTGGGCGCGCGGGTCACCCCAGCGGTGTGACGGTGTGGCGTAAACATCCCGCACGCGGAGCGCCTTGTGCAGCTGCTCGAGCACGCACAGGACGTAGGCGTCTCGGTCCACCACCCCGTCGGGAAGCTGCTGGTTGTGATAGACCGCGCGTCGCCACATCGACGGCACCACGTCTCCGTCGATCTCGGCCGGTTGCAGTGGTTTGGTCTTCACCTTGCGGGCTACCACCACTGCCGGCAACCCGTGCAGCGCGGCCAAGACCGCCTCACCCGCGGGTGCCGCCGCCAGGGGCAGCGCTTCGGCCAACAACAGCAGGAAGGGGCGCACCGTGCGGTACCGCTCGGCGAGGACCACGCGCACCGCGGCCTCGGCGTTGCCCTCGTCGGGGACGAGCTCCTCCACCGTGCTGATCGCCCCGGACAGTTCGGTGCGGGGGGCAATTCGCTCCAGCGCCGCCCACACCGCGGTGACATCCACCCCACCCTCGGTGTTCTCCAAGGTGGCCAGCAGTTGTCGGTTGGCCCTGGCCAACATGCGGGAGGCCCGTTCCAGGCGGGGCAGGGACGCCAACCGTTCGGTGTTCGACGCGGTGCGTGCCGGGTTGACCAGCTTCGTGGCCATCAGCAGCGCGAACAGATCCAGTGCGTCGTCGACCGCGGCCGCGTCCAGGTGGCGGGTCGTGGCCACCAAGGTGGCGGTGCGCCGCGGCTCGGCCAACGCCCCCAATATCGGTGCCTTGCTGCTCAGCCCGTAGCGGGCCATCGCCGCGATCCGGTTCGCGGGCACCGCCGAGCAGTCCACTTCCCGCACCCGCAGCCCCGACAGCTCCGCCGCCCGGTCCAAGGCCCGCACCATGCCCGGCCCCGACACCCTCGTGGGGGCTTGGCGCCAGGACTCCAGCTCCGAAAATCGGGCACCCTCCGGCACCGCCAACGAGGAACGAAGCCGTCCCGGCAACATCGGATCCAGCTCCATGGCCGCCGTTGTCAACATGGTGTACGCCCGCTCAGCAGCCGTCTCCCGCACCGTGCTCACCAACCGGGTCAGCACCGTGATCCCCGGCAACAGGACCCGATGCCGGCGCAACCAGCCCACCCCGTGGTCGAACAACGCACCCGGCCCCTCCGCGTGCGTCCATCCCCGACCGTGCAGGAACGCACCGAACTCGGCCGTCGCCGCGGCGTCCTCAAACCGCCGGTAGCCGTAGGCGTTTCGGATTTCCGTGGCGTGCTCATAGGCGGTCATCGCCCGCTCGGTGTAGCGCTTCACACACGACGGGTCGTCGACGTCCAGCTGCGCCGCCAGGTACTGCACCACCGGCCACGGCACCCCCAGCGGGTCCTCCAAGAACACCCCCAGATACCGCACGGTCGTGGCCAACAGGCTGAAACCCAACCGGTTGTGATCACCCCGCCGCTTGCCGATCAACGCCCGATCAGCATCATCCAAGACGAAGAACCGCTCCAGATCCGCCCACGACGGCACCCCATCGAAACGGCCATACCCCGCAACCTGCGCCTCAGTCAGAAAATCAAGCGGCATCCCAGGACGGTAATGCCCCTCCAACGGTCGACTTCATCAGCTCCGCAGCGACGCACCAGCCGACCCCCGCCTGCTTAGCGCTAACGGCTGTACGAATCATCCTCGACCCCCCACTGCGCCCACGACGTGCGCGTCCCAGTCCTGGCTCGCACTCTCACCTGACTGATTGGCAGGACCATGGCCCCGGCCGAGCTGATCATCTGCGGCGTATCCGGGCGATGAACTCAGCGCGGGCGGCGTTATCGGCGCGAATCTTCTCGGCTTTGCCGGCGGCTGCGGTTTGGATGCGTTGGGTGAGGATGTCCCGCACCTGGTGGTGCGCGTCCCCGTGCAGGGCCGCCCGGCCGGCGTCGCGGGCGGCGGCGTCGGCGGCGCGTTGGGCGGTTGCCGCGGCTTGGCGCTGGGCGGCCAATTCGGCTTCGTAGGCGGCGTAAACATCGTCCATGGCGCAGGGTCGGTTGGTGAGGTCGATCTGGTTGAGCAGCCAGGACAGGTAGGCGATGGGGTTGTTCGGATGGGTGAGCACACGCCGTCCGCTGGCGGTGTGGTCTTCCAGCAGGCGGTGCAGATCCCGCACGGTCCAGCCGTGCCGAGCCGGGAGCGCCAGCAGGGCTGCCCAGGTGGTGGGGGTCTTGTATCTGGCCCAGGGTGGGGAATCGGGGTCCTGGCACCACCTGGTGGCCAGCAACACCCCCCGAGCATCCGGCACCGCCCGCCGACGCCCGCTCTGGCCTCTCGTTGTTGGAGCTGGGCGCGGAGCGCCTCGATCTTCGCGTTCTGCACCCGTAGTAACCACCTTCTGTTCGGAAGAACGGGGGGAAAGAGGACCACTACGTGGTGGGGTGCCATCTGGTGTGTGAACTGCGCTAATACCCACAAAGTTATCCACAAGATGGGTGGTGGTGTGGTGCAGGGCGTAGACGGCGGTCCAGCCGCGGGCACGGTCGCCGCGTTCCCATGAGTCCAGGCGCTCTGTGAGGGTGCGGTGGCGGCCAGGTTGGACTTCGGTGGCCACCCCGGCCAGGCGCAGAAACGTCCGGGCCCGGGTGATGGTCCGGGCCCCCAGCCCGGTGGCGGCGGTCAATCCCCGCTCTCCCCCGGTCTGTCCCAGTACGGGGCGACTGTCCCGCCCGGTGCCGAAATCCGCCGCCGCAGCGTGCGCACCGGCCACAACCAGCACAGTTGGCAGGGAGATCCCTCCCCCACTCACCGCCACCAAGCGAGGTCGCAGCAGCAGGTAATGCCGGCGATACACCCGCTCCACGTGCTCCAACCACCGCTGCCGCGACCACCAACACGGCACCGGGGCATACACACCCATCGGCACCGGCCGGCGCAGCGGCGGCCGGGACACCAACGGGTGCCCCGCATCCCGCCGTTGCGGCGGCCGCGACCCAACGGGACGCCGACGTGGACGTTGCCGCTGCTCAGCGACACGCGGGGGTAAACAAAGATCCAGATATGGACCGGGTTCAGGGTAAGAGGTACCCTCAGACCAGGCGAGCAAGCCAAGTCCCTTCGGGGCAGAGCACCAAGCCAGCGAGCTACCAACTCGACGGCCCTAGC
>JAABUU010003911.1_pt1 | contig 18299 bp, 13 predicted proteins | sample 5559301 | NCBI WGS metagenome assembly JAABUU01 (sample SAMN10711884, study PRJNA513360) | rock metagenome | isolation source: Antarctica rocks | place: Antarctica: Victoria Land, Richard Nunatak white | reverse complement strand
ATTGGGTCGGGGTCGCGCCTTTGACCAGCTGCAGGTAGAAGGGCAGCATGCTGATGGCGCCGAACATGCCGAGACCGATGAGTGCGTTGACACCAAGGCTCAGGCTGAAGGTCGAGTTGCGGAACAACCGCATCGGGATGAGCGCCTCGTCCTTCATCCGGACCTCGATGAGGATGAAGGCGATGATACCGACCACAGCCAGCGCGAGAAGGCCGAGAATACGGGCAGAACCCCAGCCCCAGCTGTTGGCCTGTTCGGCGACGATCAGTAGCGGAACGATTCCGACGATCAGGGCAAGCGCTCCCCACCAGTCGATGCGATGGTCGCGTCGGACGTGCGGAATGTGCAGGAACTTCCACACCACGATGAGCGCGACGATGCCGATCGGCACGTTGACCATGAAGACCCAGCGCCAGCCCTTAAAACCCAGAATGCTGCTGGACCCCGCGAAGAAACCGCCGACCAGCGGCCCGATGACAGAGGACGTGCCGAAGACGGCCAGGAAATAGCCCTGGTACTTGGCGCGCTCGCGAGGCGGCACGATATCAGCCAGAACGGCGAACGCCAGCGAGAACAGACCACCGGCTCCGATTCCCTGGAACGCCCGGAACGCCGCCAGCATCGGCATCGAGGTCGCGAACGCGCTAGCGAAAGATCCGATGATGAACAGCGAGATGGCCAGGATGAACAGTGGCCGCCGACCGTAGATGTCGGACAGCTTGCCGTAGAGCGGCGTGGTCACGGTGGAGGTGATCAGGTAGGCCGTCGTCACCCAGGCCTGGATGTTCAGTCCGTGCAGGTCGTCGCCGATGACTCGGATCGCGGTTGAAACGATCGTCTGATCCAGGGCGGCCAGCAGTAGCCCGAGCAGTAGTCCAACCAGGATGGTCATGATCTGCTTGTGACTCAACCCCCCGTCCGTGGGAGGGGCCGCGGTTTTCGCGGCAGATGTTTCGGTGGTGGTGGCCATCAGTTGAACCTCTCGATGCTGGTATGCGGTTGTGATGTGTCGTGGGCCGGTTCCAACCGAACCTGCCCGTGTCTGCGTGTCATGGTTTCCTGTACTTCGTCACGGCGGGCCTCTAGGTCGATCGCGTAACGCTGCAAAAGACGAAGGAAATCGGATCTTTCGGCCGACGACCAGTCGGCGATCACCGGCTCGACGGCGTGGCCTCGGTCACGCAAGTACTCCCGGACCCGCTCCACTCCGAAGGCTGTTGGAACCAATAGCGAAGCGCGCCCGTCGTCCGGATCGGCGCGGCGCTCGATCAATCCGGACTTGACCAGAAAGGCAACCTGCCGAGAGACGGTGGATTGATCGGCGCACATCGTGTCCGCCAGATCCTTCGCCCGCTTCGGCCCGTCCTTCACCAGCTGGATCAGCAAGAAGATCGGAACCAGCTCCGGGTCGGCCGCGTTGGCCAGGCGGCTCCGGATGTTGCCGTAGAACCGGATCACCGTGATCAAGGCGTCCGCGATGTCGGCTGTCTGCTCGCTGGTCTTGTCGCCGCTTGTCCGTGCGCCTGGAATTCCCACCGCTGTGCGGCCCGGATCGGCTGTCGAGACAGTCTGTGCGACGGCCGTCAGATCACTGGACACTCGACCACACCCCTGACTTGAAGCGCTTGCTTGCTGAATGCATGTACTTGCACCCTGCAATCATGCATTATCGAGCGCAGATCCGCAACCGCGTTCCCGACTGTGTCTCCGTCGTTGTGCACGGCGCTATTCTTGCGAGCGGCACCGACAGCCCAGGAAGTCGGCGCCGACAGTGCGCTGCTCTTCGGGTCATCCGACAGGTGACGAGTAAGGCCTTCGGAACCGGTAGGCTCACCGTTCGGTCGCCTCCATCGGGGTTGCCAGGGCCTCAGGGCCTCAGGGCCTCTAGCTCAATTGGCAGAGCAGCGGACTTTTAATCCGCGGGTTGTGGGTTCGAGTCCCACGGGGCCCACTCGCGCGGCTGGCACGGCGACTGCGTCCGGGCATCCCGGCGATCACTCTCTCGCCCAGGTCCGTTGCACAGGAGACCCGGGTACAGCCATCTCGGCCCCGGGCGGCCCCGATGCTGCTCATGAGCCTCGACAAGGTGGCCGTCGAAGGGAACATCCGGCCGCCGATGGGCACCCGGCGGGGAACGGACGCTCCGCCCGTTCCCGGCGAGATTTGGAACACCGTGCGAGCGGTCAGGACCTGACCGCGTACCGCAACCGGACGTCTGGTCCGAACCGATGCACGGCTCGCAGCTCTGCGCGGTGTGCAGCGGTCAGCGTGGGAACTGCCCCGTCATCGAAGACCGAGCGTCCGGCCCCCAGCACCAACGGCGCGATGTAGACCATGATTTCGTCCACCAACCCGGCGTCCAGCATCGACGTCGCCAGGATCGGACCACCCTCGAGCAGGACGTGACGACGGCCCCGACGGTACAGCTCCGCGAGAACCGCCCGCAGGTCGACGCGCATACCGTTTCCGAACTGGGCGGCGTCGGCGATCAAAGTTTCCGCGTCCCCATTGCGGACCTTCGCATTCGACGGGGTTCGCCCCCGTGAGTCGACGACGACGCGAAGCGGTTGCTCCGCCGCCGGACGGCCAGCTACATCGCGCGCCGTGAGTAGCGGATCGTCGGCCAGCACCGTACCGATTCCCACCATCATGGTGTCGACTCGCGAACGCCACCGGTGCACGTCGACTCGCGACTGCTCCGAGGTGATCCACCGGCTGCTGCCATCTGCCGCGGCGACCCGTCCGTCGATCGTCATACCCGCCTTGACCGTCACGAACGGTCGTTGCCGCCTGGTCGCCGTCAACCAGACTCGATTCACGTCCTCGGCGGCGCTGTCTTCGCTCACGACGACGTCGACCCCGGCAGCCACCAATTTTTCGATGCCGCCGGCGGCAGCGGGCCACGGATCGCGCACGGCCACCACCACTCTCGCGACGCCGGCAGAAATCAGGGCTGTCGAGCAAGGGCCGGTTCGACCGGTGTGGTTGCAGGGTTCCAACGTGACGACCGCGGTGGCTTCGCGGGCGGCTCCACTCGCCGCGGCCAACGCGACGATCTCGGCGTGCGGTCCACCGGCGTGGTCGTGGTGACCCTCTCCGACGACTCGTCCGTCGGGCGAGAGCAGAACGCAGCCGACCACGGGATTCGGAAGCACCGTGCCGGCGCCGAGTTCAGCGAGCTCGACGGCCCTGGCCATCGCTGCGATTTCGGCAGGAGTGGATCGCTGGGTCACCGGTTCAGTGTCTCAAATCCACCGTGCTGAACATACCGAAGCTGTTGAACGGATCTCGAGCGCTGCAACCGGCCGTGGCGCTCCACGCCAGAATGCGATCGAAACAGCACGGGCATCCGCCGGGACAGCGCGCGCCAACATGTTCGAGCCACTCTCGGACTTGCAGCTACTCCAATTGCGAGAGATCTGTTCCACCGTGCTCGACCGGCTCCACAGCGAATATGAATTCCCGATGGTGATCGGACTACTGATTTCAGGGGCTGGTCGGTTGACCTCCGGACCAGTCGATCCGGTCGAATGTATTGAGCAAGCGACGGCCCTGCTCTGCATCCAAAGAACCGATCCAAGCGATGCGGCCACGAAGATGAGCACGAAAATCGTTGAGTTGCAACCTGTTCTGGCTCGCCGGCCCGTCGCGAACACAATTGTGCAGGATGGCGCGAAGTAGGTCGTACTCAGGTCTCGGGACTCGAGTCGCGTTGTTGACTACCACTCCGGTCACCAACTGGCGACTGTCCCGCCCGCGCACCCTTGTCTTGCCGGAGTTGACCACGAAGCCCTCTTCGGTCACGATCCGGCTGATACCTCCGACGATTCCGCGCTGATCGACAGCAAGACCCGAACCGGAAAAGGTGAGGTCGTCGGCGTAGCGGGTATATGTGGCCCCGATCGCGGCCGCGTAGGCGGTCAGCCGTCGGTCCAGGCGGAAGGCACACAGATTCGCCAGCCGGGGCGACGTGGGAGAACCCTGCGGAAGATGCGGAGTGGCAAGCCGACGGCGCAACCGGAACGCCGCGGATGAGTCTGCGACAACCGGCATCTCGCGCAATACGCGGAGAGGAGTCGCGTGCGTGCTCAGGCCGGTCAGCAGGTGGGCGACGGGTTCGGGATAGCCGGCCGACCGCCAGATCCCGTAGATGCGGCCACCGGTGATGGAGGCGAAGAACGATTCCAGGTCGACGCTTATCACCCACTGCGCACCGATGTGCCTGGACGCATTGGTCTGCACGGAATGTCCCCGGACGAAGCCATGAGCCGATTCTGAAACCGGAATGGGTTCGAGCAATTCCTGCAGCATCTGTCGTTGAATTGCTCGCAGCCGGATCAGCGGTGCTTCGAGCAATCGGGCGGTGCCGCGGGGGGTCGTCACCCAACGAGAGCGGTAGTGCTGCAGTCGCTGGGACGGGGCTCTTCGAAGCATGCCCTTCGTATCGGCGAACCAGAGCAGTTCGGGCTCGGAAACGCCGAGCAACTCCGCGAATGCGCCGGCGTGGTCCAGGACCGGAGTCAAGAACGGCCGGCGGGTCGTCGATGTGGGCTCCGTGAGCCACCGAACAGCCACCGGGAAGCGGCCCGTCCTGCGCTTGCGTCTTTTCAGCTCGACGAAGGTCTTCGTGCTGGCGACGAAGTGCAGGAGCTCGCGCGGGCGATCGGCGGGCGCTGATCGATACCCGGCGACCACCTCGCCAGCCAACCGCCGGGCCCAGGCATGCCGCCCGGCCAGTACATGATGAGCGCGTTCCCGCATCCCGGGCGCCGTCCAGTCGCCGGCCAGGAAAGCGTCGGCCAAGATCTGAGCCAACCGGTCGTGCGGTTTCACTCCACCCCCCGAGTCCGGCACGTCGGGACAGCGGGCGACCTGTCCCTGCCTGGCGGGCACCCTCCTGCGCGGAGCGCGGGGCGGTGCCTGCGAAGTGCTGCGCTACTACCGGTACCTGCCCCGGGGTAACCCCGGGGCAACCGATCGGTTCTCGTCGGAGAACTCGAGAGCCGGTCGGCGTTCTCGCCCGCCGTTCCCGACGTGGAGGCCAGCGTCTCACATTCCGCCTCGAAGATTCTGGTCGCCTCATCCGTGGCGGTCGGGTCACCCCCACCGGCCGCTGGCGGAGACGCAGCTTGCGGTGGTGTGAGTGCTCCTGCGGCGTTTCCGCGCTCGGGTGGCCGACCTCCATCGCTCGCGCAGCAGGCCCGCTTTGGCGATCCGGCGGCGCTCCAACTGCTGTCCGTCGGCCTCGCCGGGGCCGGGCGCGCCTGCGTCGACGGCATCCGCCCACCTGACCCACTCGGCCGTTGGTTCTGTCGGTTCGCGCCGTCAGACCTGCCCAGTAGACGGACGGAATGGACGAAGAATAAAACCTATCGTCGACCTGTTACGATATATCGGAGACGGATCAGAAGGATCCGTTCCATAATCTCTTGAAGGAGACACACCATGCGTACGACACACAACACACCGTTTGAAGCAGGCAGGCCGGACCGGGACGAACCACGCGGCGAGGACAGAGGTGGTGGCCGCAGGCACCACGGCGGTTTCGGCGGCCCCGATCGGGGATTCGGCGGACGACGCGAAGAACGCGGCTTCGGCTCACCGTTCGGCGGTGCCCGCGGACAGGGTCCCCGAGCCCGCAAGGGCGACGTCAGAGCCGCCATCCTGTCGCTGCTGGCCGACACCCCGTCAAACGGGTACGGCCTGATCAAGGCGATCGATGAGAAGACCGATGGCGCTTGGCGACCGAGCCCGGGATCGGTGTACCCCACCTTGGCCCAGTTGGTCGACGAGGAACTGATCGCCCCAACCGGGGCCGTCGGACCCCGCAGCGACTACCAACTCACCGACGCGGGCCGTTCCTACATCAGCGAACACGCCGGCGACATCGCGGCTGCTTGGTCGGCCGCCACCGGAGACCACAGCGAGCGGGAACCGCTGATCGGAGCTTCCCGGAAGCTGATGGGCGCCATTCGTCAGTTCAGCACCGAAGCCACGGTCGACCAGCGCCAGCAAGCTGTCGCCAAGCTGGACGAAGTCCGCCGCGAGCTCTACCGCATCCTCGGCGAGTGACAGTGCGGCGAAGCGAGCCGGTGACCCATGGTTGTGACCGGGAAAATGGTTGTGACCGGGAAAACGACTCCAGGCCAGCGGGAAGCCGCTGGCCTGGAGTGCTGGAGCCCCTTTACGGAATCGAACCGTAGACCTTCTCATTACGAGTGAGACGCTCTACCGACTGAGCTAAAGGGGCAACCGGAACAGCTTAGCGGCTGGAACGGACCTTCCGGTACGGGCAAAGGAGTCCGCCCGACCGCATGCCCGAGCGAATGTAAGAGCCTGCGCTCGCGACAAGCCCGGACCGCGCGGCGAGGCCGTCGAATCAGTGCAGCTGCGGCGGGCTCAGCGCTCCGAACGCGAGTCGTATGCCTTGCGCGCGCCGCAGACGGACGCCTTCGGGCAGACCTGCTTGGTGCCGTCCGAGGCCAGCCGGATCACCACCGACTCCCCCGGCACGGAATGCGCAATGACCGTTCCCGGCCCGGCGGGTGAATCCACCGGCTCGCCGACGGCCGGAGTGGTGGCCTTAAAATCCTGGTACAGCGGATGTTCATACTTCAGGCAACACATCAATCGGCCGCATGCCCCGGAGATCCGCATCGGATTCGCCGGCAGATCCTGATCCCGCGCCATCGCCAAGGTGATCGGCTCGTAATCCTTGAGAAACGTCGAGCAGCAGGTGTCCCGGCCGCAGGAACCGATGGCGCCGGTGACCCGCACCGAGTCGCGAGCCGCCAGTTGCACCAGCTCCACCCGTGAACCCAGAGTCGCCGAGAGGTCACGGAGCAACGAACGAAAGTCAACCGTTTCAGGTGACGAGTAGTAGATGACGGTCTTGTTGTTGTCGGGCTGCGGATCGACGGCGAGCACCTTCATCGGCAGCCCGTGCTCGCGGATCAGCTTGCGGCTCGCCACCAGGGTCCGCGCCTTCACCGTGCGCGTGGACTCCTGTGCTTCCAGATCGGCGGAGGTGGCCGGACCGAGCAGCACCGGAAAGCCGTCGGTCGGCTCGGAAGAATACTCCGCCGCCCACATCACGCGCGCCACGACCGGGCCACGATCGGTCGGCAGCAGCACGTGGTCGCCGACCTCGGGGCGGAGTTCGCCCGGATCCGCATAGTGCAGCTGCCCGTTCGCCGTGAAGGTAACCGCGCAGAGCATGCCCATGAGGACAAACGCTACCCCGACGGGCTCCGTTGGTCAGCGCGCCCGAATCACCCGAACGCGCCCCGACGCCGTCAACCGCGGTAGAGCTTCATCATCATCGCCTCGACCGCAATCAGCGGCTTCACATTCTGCTCGATCGCCTCCCGGCAGGCCAACACTGCATCGAGTCGCCGCAGGGCGCCGACGGCGCCGAAGCGGGCTGCAGCCACATCGACGTCTCGCTCGAGATCTGGATTCGTCAGCGCAACCTGCGCGCCCAGGCCACGGGCGATCACGTCCCGATAGAACCCCGACAGGTCCACCAGTGCGCGGTCGAGCACGTCCCGCTCCGTCCGGGTCTTGCGAGAACGCTGCCGCCGCTCCAGGTCCTTGACCACACCCGCGGTGCCTCTGGCTGCACCGACGGCGCCCTTGCCGGTGCCGCCGGCACCCAGTGCGGTCTTCAGTTCCTCCAGCTCCGCACCGTCCCGGCGCTCGGACACCGACCTCGCTTCGCCGGTCGCGGTAGCGATCAATTCCGCCGCCTCGGTGAACACATCGGCCATCGAACGCAGCGCACCGGGCAGCGAGAGGGTCCGGCTGCGCTGGGTCCGCGCCTGTCCGTCACGGGCCAGCCGCCTGGCCCGGCCGACATGCCCGGCGGCGACCGACGCAGCCCAGGCGGCCATCTCGAGGTCGATGCCGTCCCTGCGGACGAGCACCTCGGCGATCGCCGAGGCCGGCGGAATTCTCAGCGAGAGCACTCGGCACCTGGACCGGATGGTCACCGAGATGTCCTCCGGGTGCGTCGAGGGCGCACAGAGCAGGAACACGGTGCGGGGCGGCGGCTCCTCGACGGCTTTGAGCAACGCGTTGGAGGCGCCCTCGGTCAGCCGGTCGGCGTCCTCGATCAGCACGATCTGCCACGGCCCGGTCACCGGACGGCGAGCGGCCATCTGCACCACCGCGCGCATCTCCTTGACCGAAATGGTGAGCCCCTCCGGCACCACCGACCGGACATCGGCGTGCGTTCCGCTGAGCACTGTGTGGCAGTGGCTGCAATGCCCGCAGCCCCGATCCGGGCACTCAAGAGCGGCTGCGAAGGCCCGCGCCGCCACCGACCGGCCCGATCCGGGCGGACCGGTGAACAGCCACGCATGCGTCATCGCGGCTGCCGGAACGTCGGAATCACCGTGGCCGGCGGCCGCCGCCGCACGCAACACCTCGATCGCTTCCGGTTGCCCGATGACGTCGGCGAAGACCCCGGACTCGCTACCGGTCATGGGCCGACGGCCGGCAGTGCCCGACCGAACGCGACCAGCGAATCCAGGCGACCGACGTTGGCTCGGGCCAACGGCGAGGAGACCACAGAGTTGATCACCAGCCCCGCCCGCGCCGCGAGAACTCGCAGCGTCGTCGGAGTGAAGTGCCAGATGTGCTGCTCCGGCTTGAGGGTCCACCATCTGGCGCCCAGAAGTCTGCCGGGCACCGACGAGATGTACGGAACCGACAGCGCGAAGACCCCGTCGTCGGCCAGGCGTGCCCGTACGGCACGAAGAAAGACCAGCGGGTCCGGCACGTGCTCGAGCGTGTCCCAGAAACACACCACGTCGTACAGGCCGGTGGTCGGAATCGGAGCGTCCTCCAGTTGGCCGCAGAAGACGTCCAGCCCCAGCGTGCGCGAATGCGCCGACCCGGTGTGGGACAGCTCTACCCCGGCCACTTCGTAGCCACGGTTGCGGGCCGCTTCGAGGAAGAAGCCGTAGCCGGAGCCGATCTCCAGCAACCGGCCCCGCGGGGCCGCTGCGCGCACCTGGGCAATGCGGTCGAGGCGGCCACCCACCCAGGCGCGCTGCAGCGTCATCGCCGGCGAGTGACGTGTCGTGGTGCCGTACACGCCGCCCTCGAAATAGGCAGGCTCGTCGTAGAGTCGTTGCAGTGCCTCGGAAGTCAACCGCGGGGAGATGAATCGCAGATCGCACACCGGGCAGCGGACCAGGGCGAACGGTGCAAGATCGGTCACCAGTAGGCCGTCCACCTTGCACAGGCAGCATGACACTCGTTCGGTGTCCGCGGCCGTCCAGCGCGAGCGGGCGGTCCCTACCCCGGCGCCGGCGTCGCCGACCGCTTCACCCACGTGTTCTTCCTCCGACCCTCGCGGCAGCCACCCGAGGCGGAGCCTGTTCATGAACCGGCGGGCGTGGTCCGCCGCAGCCGCTCAGCAATCTGCCAGTCAACCTAACTCACGACGGGAACACCCGTGACGTCATCGGGAACCAGCTGGTCAGGTACGCGCTCAAGCGTCGATCGCACGGGTGCTCTGCTGCGCAACGCCGAGTCGATCCGTCCTGCGGCCTCAACGGGCAACGACGTGTGATCGGCCGGAAGCGGATGGACGATGAGATACCGCTCGGGGGCGGCGGAGGCCCGGTCGCGGAAGGCGTGCACCGGATCGGGCAGCGGTTCGTCCTCGACGGAAGCGGCTTCAACGGGATCGGCAGCGGAGCGGTCGGCAGCGCGGTAGTCGGCAGCGCGGTAGTCGGCAGCGAGGTGGTGGGCAGCGAGGTGGTCAGCGGAGGTGTCGCCGGCATCGTCGGGAGGCATCGCACCGAAATTCGTTGCTGCGCCCGCATTTGTCGACGGCTCTGGTTGGTCCAGGTCGGCGACGACCGGGTCGATGGTGTGTTCGGGCACCGCGGAGTTCGGCGGCGAAGCATCGACCAACACGGTCAGATCCGGACGCAGACCGCCGACCGCCCACTGCGCCATGCGGAGCAATCGTTCCTCGCCCATTCCGGACTGGACGCCGTAGCGCACCACCAAGTCATCCACGAAACCGCAGGTCAGCACAACAGAACCAGCCAGCAGATCCGGCCGGATGTGGTCCGTCACCAATTCGGCCAGATCGGCTCCCGCCCGCAGGGCATGAGCCTGACTGTCGGTGATGCCGTGAATGGCCAGTGCCCTCTCCTGAGGCCGGCGGCCGAAGTCGGTGGCCGGCTGGCCGACGTTCCGGTGCACCACCCGGTACCCCTGGGCGCACAGGTGGACCTCGGCGGCCGCCGCGTACCGGGCCACCTCGACGAGGTCGACACCTTCCACTGCGAGCAGCACGCCGGGGTGCTCGGATTCGTCGATCAGGTCTTCCGGGCGACGATGACGCAAGACCCGTTTGAGGAATCCACCCGCCACTCCGCCGACCTGGCGGGCGGCGTACCCGGAGACCAGCAGTGCGATCACACCGCCCACGGCGAGCACGATGGCCGCACCGGACAGGCTCCAACGGAAAGTGCCGATCAGCACCACGTGCGAGCCGACGGCGCCGGCGACGATCGGGCCGACTGCGATGGTGGCCAGCAGGGTGAGCCGAACCGAGGACATGACGAACGCGAAGACTCGACCTCGCAGTGCGTCCGAGACCTCGTGGCCGATCATGGTGAATCCGTTGATCCAGGCCATTCCGGCGAACAGGCCCATCACCGCAGCCGCGATGGAGGCGCCGAGAAAGTCCTGCAACAGGCTCATGGCGATCAGGACCAGGCCGGCGGCTCCGATCGAGGAGGTGAACACCATCCGGCGCGGCAGCGTCGGAAGGACCTTGGGCCCGACGAGCATGCCGACTGCCAGCCCCGTGAACACCGATCCGAACAGGATGCCGTACCCCGCATTGCCGGCGCCCAGACTGGAGACGTAGGCCTGCGCCACCCCCGCCGTCAGGCCACCGGCTCCGAACGCCCCGAGGATCCCGATGTAGATAGCCCGCATTACCTGGCTGTTGCGGACGAAAGAAACGCCCTCCTTGATCAGCGAGAAGATGGACTTGCCCACCGAGCGCTCACCGAGGAACGACGGAATCATCCGGCGGGACAGGAGCACCGTGCCCGCGACGCAGAAGTAAGATCCGGCGTCGATCACCAGGGCGATGTCGATGGCCAACGAGCTGGTCGGCCCGCTGATCAAAGCGGATGATCCTGCGACCGCGCCTGCGGTCGGTGCGCCGAAGAACTGTGCGGCCGTCGACAAGAACGCGAAGAGCAGGGCCGCCACCGGAACCATGCCGTAGATCGACACGTAATTGAGCTGGTTGGCGACGGCCAGCCGCTCACGCGGCACGATGTTGACCACCATCACCGACTTGGCCGGGCCGGAGAACAAGCCAACTGCCTCGACCAGGAACTGCGCGATCAGCAACCACGTCAGGTTGCCGGCGAACACGATGGACAGGTACAGCAGGCCGGCGAGGACGTCGCCGAAGACCGCCACCTTCCGGCGATCGATCTTGTCCACCAGTGCGCCGGCGACGGGCCCGAGGATGAGGTCGGGCAGCAGCCGGGTCAGCAGCACCCCGGACACCGCGGCGCCCTGCATCAGGCCGGACGAGTTCTTGGTCAGGAAGGCTGCCAGCGCGGTGGTGGCGAGCAATCCGAGCCAATCGCCGAGGCTGGAGATGGCGATGGCGGCCCACAGCCGCCGGAAGACCGGAATCCGCAGCAACACCCGGACGGAGCTGGGTTGCTTCTTCATCATCGTCGGATCGCGGGCTGGAATCGAAGGGAACTCATCTGCGCTGCAGAAACTCGGTGAGAACCGCAATGATCTTCTGCCCGGCACCGGTGGCGAACAAGGTGATCGCGAGAAAGACCAGGACGCCCCATGCGCTCGATCCCTTCTTGACCGGGGTGGTTCGCCTCATTGGAACGGTCGGGGCCGTCCGGGCTGGGGCGGAGCCACTGGGTGGTGCCCACGAGTTGGGGGCCGGCGAGTTGGGGGGCGGCGAATTGAGAGCCACCGAGTTTGGGGCCGGCGAGTGGCCCTGCCGCGTCCGCTGGAGTGCGGCCCGCACCTGTGCCATCCCCTGGTTCTGCGGAAGATAGGCAGGCGGCCGCAGCAGATTCCCCTGAACTGGCGGGGAAACGTATCCCACGCCGGCCACCGGACGCCGGCCGGACGGCGGCGCCACGGCCGCCGGCAGATACGTAGAGGTCGAAGGACGGGCGAGCCGGCCAGGTGGTGCAGACCCGGGAGCGCGCACGCTCGGCGACCACACCGGAGGGAGCGTATCGGCGCGACCGGTGCCGGAAACGGGCGGCCGTTGGCGCTGTCGACCTCCGACACTCAGCCCCACATCTGGCCTTGGCCGAACCGGGTCGACAACCGGGCCCGGCAATGGCTGCGTCGGAACCGGAACGACCATCAGAGGGGCGGAAAGGGCGTCCGGAAAAAAATCCGTTCTTCGGCTTTCGAACAGCAAAGGCTGGTCCACCGGCTCGGCGAGGCCGCCGGACCCGGCCAGAGCGTCGGTGAACATCGGCTCCGGTTCCCAGCCTTCGCGTGATGCCATGGTGAGATCGTAGGCCGACGGCCCGACACCCCGACAGTGCCGGCCACCGACTCCAGGGAAGAACCAGGGTCGCTCCCGGGACGCTGCCGGGGTTCGGGCCGGCCGGTCAGTCAGTCCGTCGCGTTCGTTTCCTTCGCGGTGGTCCGCGGCCTGGCAGTGGTGCTCCGGGCCGCCGTTCTGGTCGAACCTGAAGCCGTGGTCGCCGCCGTTTTCGCAGGTGCAGACTTCTTGGCTGCCGATTTCTTGACCGCTGCCGATTTCGTTGCCGCCGGCTTCTTCGCCACCGGCTTCTTGGCCACCGCTCGCTTGGGCGCCGGCCCGCGGGCGCGACGCTCGGCCAACAACTCTGCCGAGCGATCGACGGAGATGGTCTCCACCTCGTCTCCTTTTCGGAGGGAGGCGTTCGTCTCACCGTCTGTGACGTAGGGGCCGAACCGCCCGTCCTTGATGACCATCGGCTTGCCGCTCACCGGATCTGGCCCCACCTCGCGGAGCGCCGCGGCCGCGGCCGCCTGCCGCCCTCTCGTCTTGGGCTGCGCATAGAGTGCGAGCGCCTCCTCGAGAGTGACCGTGAACAGCGCTTCCTCCGACTCGATGGACCGGGAGTCGGTGCCCTTGCGCAGATACGGCCCGTACCTGCCGTTCTGCGCGGTGATCTCCTCGCTCGTCGCCGGGTCGGTGCCGACGACGCGAGGCAGAGTGAGCAGCCGTAGGGCGGCCGCCAGATCGATGGTTTCCAGCGACATCGACTTGAAGAGCGAGGCGGTGCGTGGCTTGATCGCGTTCTTGCCCGTCTTCTTCGCCGGCGCCGCCGGATCTTCCGGCAGCACCTCGGTGACGTACGGGCCGTAGCGGCCGTCTTTCGCGACGATCATGTTGCCGGTGACCGGGTCCGGTCCGAGCTCGTTGTCCCCGATCTCGGCCTGCTCGAACAAGGCCTCGGCGACCTCCGCAGTCACCTCGTCCGGCGCCAGGTCCTCGGGTAGATTGGCTCGTTCGGTCTGCGGCGCGTCGTCGGCCGGCGGCTCCACTCCCGACAGCAGTGCGGGGCGTTCCAGGTAGGGCCCGTAACGGCCGACCCGAACGGTGACCTGGCGACCCTGTGAATCCACCAGCAGCGGCAGTGAGTTCACCTCACGCGCATCGATCTCCTCCAGTCGTTCCCCGACCAGCTTCTTCAGCCCGCCGGAGCGGCTCACCGACCCTTCAGGACCTGTTTCGCCACCGAAGTAGAACGTCGAGAGCCATGCCGTCCGGCCGAGCCGACCCTCGGCGATGGCGTCCAGTTCGTCTTCCATCGCAGCGGTGAAGTCGTAGTCGACCAGCCTGGAGAAGTGTTGCTCCAACAGCCCGATCACGGCGAACGCGATCCACGACGGGACCAGCGCCTGGCCCTTTCGCCAGGCATAACCTCGCTCGGTGATGGTGCGGATGATCGAGGTGTAGGTGGAGGGGCGCCCGATCCCCAGCTCCTCCAAGGCCTTGATCAGCGACGGCTCGGTGTAGCGAGCCGGCGGACTGGTGGAATGGCTGCCCGGGGTCAACTCCTTGATGTCGAGCTGCTCGTCGACCCGCAGGTTCGGCAGTCGACGTTCAGCGTCGTCGGCCTCGCCGCCGGCCTCCGCGTCGACCGTTTCCACATACGCCCGCAGAAAACCCGGAAAGGTGATCGTGCGTCCGGAAGCGGTGAACAGCGCCTCGTTCCCGAAGCCGCCGGCATCGTTCAACGGAGCCGTGATCCGCAACGACAGCGTCAGGCCGCGAGCATCGACCATCTGCGAGGCGATGGTGCGCTGCCAGATCAGCTCGTACAGCCGAAACTCGTCGGCGCCCATCTGACCGGCGACCTGGCCCGGCGTGCGGAACTGCTCGCCCGCCGGTCGAATTGCCTCGTGTGCCTCCTGGGCGTTCTTCACCTTGCGGGTGTACTGCCGGGGTGCCGGCGGAACGTATTCGTCGCCGTAGAGCTCGCGAGCCTGGCTGCGGGCAGCATCGAGCGCAGTCTGACCGAGGGTGGTGGAGTCGGTCCGCATGTAGGTGATGAAGCCGTTCTCGTACAGGCGCTGGGCTGTGCGCATCGTCCGCTCCGAGGAGAACCCCAGCTTGCGGCCGCCCTCCTGCTGAAGCGTCGAAGTCATGAACGGCGGATACGGCCTGCGGGTGTACGGCTTCTCCTCGACCGATCGCACTGTCGCGGTGCCGTTCTGCAACGCCGCCGCGACGGTCCCGGCGCCATCCTCGTCCAGCAGCAGCACGTCCGAACCGGACTTGAGCAGCCCGGTGGCCTCGTCGAAATCGCGCCCGACGGCCAACCGGCGGCCGTCGATGGAGTTGAGCGCGGCGGTGAACTTCGTCTTGGCCTCACCCGGTGCCAGCATCGCGTCGATGCCCCAGTAGGTGCCCGACCGGAACGCCATCCTGGCCCGCTCCCGCTGGACGATGATCCTGGTCGCCACGGACTGCACGCGCCCGGCCGACAGGTTCGAGCCGACCTTCTTCCAGAGCACCGGTGAGACCTCGTAGCCGTACAGCCGATCCAGGATGCGCCTGGTCTCCTGGGCGTCGACGAGGTTGTCGTTAAGTTGGCGGGGGTTCTCCGCCGCCGCCCTGATCGCGGCGGGGGTGATCTCGTGGAAGACCATCCGCTTGACCGGCACTTTGGGCTTGAGGGTGTCGAGCAGGTGCCAGGCGATCGCCTCGCCCTCGCGGTCCTCGTCTGTCGCCAGGTACAACTCGTCCGCACCGGCCAGCAGCGACTTCAGCTTGGCGACCTGGGCCCTCTTCTCCGGCGATACGACGTAGATCGGTTCGAAATTGTTCTCCGTGTTCACGCCGAGTCGGGCCCACGGTTCGCCCTTGTACTTGGCCGGCACGTCGGCGGCGTTGCGTGGCAGGTCCCGGATGTGACCGACGGAGGACTCGACGATGTAGCCCTCACCGAGGTACTGCGAAATGGTCTTGGCCTTGGCCGGCGACTCGACGACGACCAGGCGCACGCCGCTGTGGGCGGCTGCTTTTTGTGTGGCCATACTTCTCACGTTCTCCTCTATATGGCGGAGCAACTCCTTGGCCGGGTCGCCAGAGGTCGGCACGGCAGCTCCGAAACGCCGGCGGGTTCACCGATGGGGCGAACCTGGCGTTGGACTGCAGGATGCCATGGATCGTCAAGTCGGTCGTGGATCGCTCCCTCGGACGGGGCCGGGTGCGGCGGTAGGAGGAACCTGCAGAAGCGGCGACCGGGCTCGTCCACCGATGGTCCGCAGAGCCGTAGACCTGCTGGAACTGACCAACAATCGCCGGTGGCTCAATGCTCCGCCCGGGGAAACGCGGATGCCGGTGCTTCTGGTGGAGGTGTGCCCAACAGCTCAACCAGCCGCGCGTGGCGCCGATGTCCGACGATCCGCAGTGCCGGTCCACCGGCGCGGACGCCGATCAGGGCTCCGGCGAGCCCTGCCCCGGCGCACGACGAGGCAAGCGCCTCGTAGGTATCCGGCGCATGCCGGTCCAGACCCAATCGGAATCCGGCCTCGTCCGGACTGCCGGCCGCCAGTGTCCAACAGCGCAGCAGCCCGGCACCGGCCAAGAGCGCAGGCGGCACCGATTTGACCGCTCCTCGCGTCCACGCCACTCCGAGCTCGTCGAGGACGGAGGTCCGCGCGCTCCGGAGCAGCACACCGGTCAGGCGTCGACCGTCCGAATCCGAGCCCGAATCCGAGCTCTGATCGCTCGAACCGGGACCGCCGTCTTCGAGTCCGCCGGCCAGCGCCTCCGCAGCAGGCAGCAGCTCGGCTTCGACGCCCCGCACCCTGAACTCGCGGAGAAGTGCATGCGCACGCCACTCCTGCGCCAGCAGGATGGACAACCGCGTACCCGATCCACTTCGCGAGATCTGCCCATGGGCCGCCAGCAATCCGCCCAGATCGTCCACCTGCGGCGGCGTCAGGTCGGCGGAGAAGAGCGAGAGCTGGGACACGAGACATCACGGTAGCGGGCGGCTGTGTCTTGTCCGGGACCCGCACCGCGCCGGCAGCACAAAGCCGGCCGGTATCGCTTCATCGATCAAGCGGTACCGGCCGGCTTCGAATCCGCGGGATCCGTCAGCCGCCGATCGACTGCAACTTCTTGCAGGACGGAATCGCCTCGATCGCTGCCTGCGTCTGCGGGGTGATCTTCAGGTTCTGCAGATCGCTCAGCGACGAGGTGACCGACGTCATCGGGCCGGTGATGCCCGACAGTGCAGTAGCCAGTCCGGACGGATTCTTGCTGACGTCCACCGCGGCCGCCTTGGTGGCAGCCTGGGTCAGGGCCGACCCGAACTGGGTCATCACCGGAATGATCTTGCCGGCGAAGGCAGTACCGCCATTGAACGTCGGCGGGGGCAGGTCTTTCAACGACTTCCCGGTTGCGCTGAAGGCACCGCCAATTTTCTCGAACGACGAAACCACCGCCTTCTGGGCGACCTTCGGATCCTTCGCGCCGGTCATCTGTGCCGACATGTCCTTCAACCCGCCGAAGGACGCGAACCCGGTGCAGAACGTGTCGAACCACTTCGTGGACGCGGAATCCAAAGCGCCCGAGGAATCGCCGATCGTCGTCTTCGCGGTCGCCGATCCGCTGACCTTCGCCGAACTCCCCGGCGCGCTGACCGAGGGCGATGAACTCGCCGTTCCGCTGTCTGCGGTGCCCGACGACACAGGTGCGCTCGAGGCCGCCGTTTCACTCGAAACTGCAGTTCCACTCGAGGCCGCTGTTCCGCTCGAGGCCGCCGCTGCGCTCGACGGGGCTGCGGAGCTGGCGGCGCTGACCGCAGCGCTCGTGGACATGGCAGCGCTGGCGGACGGAGAGGCCGCCGCCGCCGACGAGGACACCGACGGAACCGAGCTGCCGGTAGAGGCCGTTCCGCTGGTCGAGTTGCAGCCGGCGACGAGCATCGCGGCCCCGCCCAGTGCGGCGATGATGGTTGTGCGCTTCATTCACGTTCCCCTTTACAAGACAAATGCCCGCAGGCGTCGTTCGGTAGTCAACGATCGCCGGTATCGGGATCGCTGGATCGGCGCCGTGATGCTACGGCGAAGCTACGTCACTCAAGGTAACAAGCTGCGGCGGCCGCCGCAGGTTTTTGTCGGAGTCGATCTCCGGAAGTGAGAATCACCGCAGCCTGCTGACGAACGCCAGCGGGCCCGTCCCATCTACGGAGGCCCGCTGACGACGTCGACGCCCGTCAGTCCTGCAGCACCGAGGCCCGGCGCTTGGAGATGACCACTGCCACCACGATGACCGCCACCGCGACGAGCGCGATCGCGATGCGCAGACCCGTGTTCTGGCTGTCGCCGATGCTCAGCGAGACGATGGCCGGAGCGATCAGCAGTGCCACCAGGTTCATCACCTTGATCAAGGGGTTGATGGCGGGGCCGGCGGTGTCCTTGAACGGATCGCCTACGGTGTCACCGATGATGGTCGCCTCGTGCGCTGCCGAACCTTTACCGCCGTAGTTACCGTCCTCGACCAGCTTCTTGGCGTTGTCCCACGACCCACCGGAGTTCGCCAGGAAGACGGCCATCAAGGTGCCGGTCGCAATCGTGCCGGCCAGGTAGCCGGCCAACGGGCCGACACCGAGACCGAAGCCCACCGCGATGGGCGCGAAGACCGCGAGCAGACCCGGGGTCGCCAATTCGCGCAGCGAATCGCGGGTCACGATGTCGACGACCTTGCCGTACTCGGGTTTGTTCGTGCCCTCCATGATTCCCGGGATCTC
>JAABUU010003905.1_pt1 | contig 18320 bp, 20 predicted proteins | sample 5559301 | NCBI WGS metagenome assembly JAABUU01 (sample SAMN10711884, study PRJNA513360) | rock metagenome | isolation source: Antarctica rocks | place: Antarctica: Victoria Land, Richard Nunatak white | reverse complement strand
CAAAATACAGTTCTATATCTTTAAAATTATCTGTTATAAATGTAAAAAAAAGTATTTTCACAAGTTCTGAAACTTATTTTTCATTATTATTTATATAAAAAGCAAGTTTCTTTCATCTACATCAATTATAATTGTCAGCAGCAAGATCTGCACAAAATAAGCTTTTAAAAAGATATTATTTACAGTAAGAAAAAGATGATATTATTAAAAGAAGTAATTAAACTGTATTGAGTACACAAAACAGTGTTTAAAGTTGTCTGTAAGTAGTGATTAATTTAATAATAAAAGAAAAGAAAACTCATCAGTTACTAAATTAATTATAAGATTTATGTACATTTTAGAAACTTATAGATATAGCTTCTATATATAGATTGATAACAGCTAAAAGCTATATCATTAAACTTTTAAATTATTATTTAAAAGTTCTTATCTGATCTACTGAGCTATCTTATAGCTCATTATCTTTTTAAAGTGAATTCATAGACAATTTATAATATTATGAAACTTAATAATTTTCATAACACATAAATATCTTAAAGCAGCCTTCTGTGCTCAGCTCTGACTGCAGAAGACTGTTTATTTTTATACATTTATTTTAATGTAGATGTGTATCTTCTTTAATGTTAATATAATTATCACTTTATTCTTTAAACTTATTCACATTCTTTATGTGCAGATCAGTACACAACATTTGTATATGATGTGTGTTGAGTGTTTTATTGATGTTTTGAATGCAAATTTAAGAAAGAAAGTATCAATTAACATAGTAATTGATGTAAAAACAGAACTTACTTGTTCTTAATAAATTAATTGTTTATAATCTTGTACAGAATCTGTCAATTAAGAAAGACTGCATCTTTTGAAGAAGTAGACAGCTCTGATAAAGCTGACATTATGATGTGATGTTGATGGTAGTGAGGTGAAAGTGTGTGAATGATAATGAGGTTGAAACACATTGAATGATGAATGTAAACATCAAATGCTTGATGACAGTGATGTGTTTACTATAGACAAAGAATTAGCGCTGAAGTAAAGTCTATCTGAGTCTTTTTTATGGGCTGACTACCATCTGAGTCTTTTATGCAGTCGCATGGACCAGCGGAGTCTTTTACCCAAGAAACAATGGCCTTCATCTCTGATCGGCTGGCATGTATCATTTTTAGCGCTGCCTAATGGACGGGAAAACGGTTCTTTGACCTACCAAAGCGCCTCCCTTGCAATTTGTCAGGTAAAGTTGTATTGTGTCAGGTCAGGTAGGTTTCGACAGCAACATGACATTCTGCAGATGCGGTCATATGGCACTTGTTGTTGACCCGACGAGTGCAACCTCATCTACAGTTTCTGAGATGGCCAGAATGACTTGAAAACGGACACATCTATATGTGTCTCCAGTATACAACAAGGTAAGGTAGGTAAGGTAGAGATTGCCTTAGTCAGGTAAGCCAGCGCAACCACCGCAGTACATAAGCGGGGTAGAACAACAGAACACCCCACAATGTCTCATGATGTTAGGGTCCGAGTGTTAGGCAAGGTATCTGTACCTTACCTTTAGGTAGCTTCCGTCAGAGATTGAGAGGATGTGGTCAAGGGAGAAGGAGTTCGGTACGGATACCTTAGAGAAAAGGTAGGTAAGGTATCCATGCTCGGAGATGAACAGTTGACTTGCAAGCACGAGGACAGGCCAAACGCCCAGATGGAACAAAGGAGATGCTCGAAAACAATGACAAGTCGAGATGAACTGAACATGAGAGATGAGAGATGAGGTGTCCTTACCTTCCGAGAAAAGAAGGTACTAAGATAAAGTTACCGTGGATACAAAGACCTACCTTAAGATAGGCCATATGGCATGATGCATTGAAGCGATGAGAGATGACACGTTGTCGTATTACCCTCAAGATTAACACCTCAGACTTCAAGCTTCCGTTAATTGATGACGAGCATGAGACGCTCGCCATGCAGCCACAACCGCCCTCTAAAATAAGGTTAACGTCAAGGCCAAGGCTTGACCCTTCACTTTCAGAACCGTGGTAAGATACAAAATAGGGAATGTAACTTACTGTATCTCCAAACCTTGCCATGACCCTTAGTTGTGGAGGTCATTGAAGATCATCCAGTCGCCCAGTCGGTAGTACCGCGTAGTGTCAGTCGCAAAATGAATGGAGGAAATATACGCCATACAACCCCAGGATTTGTTTGATCGTGATGCCCCTTATACTACGGCAAACTTGCGCGAGCGAGTGGAAGAACGGTGCGCATCCCGGTCTTAAGTGGAGTTTTGTTGGCTCGGCTGACTCGGTCTCATGGGGACGAATTACCTACGATAGCACTTGAAATCTGCAGGTGTCGCTCTGAATGGTATTCACAACCGAGGACCACCGCCAAAGTCATTTCTCGCCCTAATGACAGTTTGCTGTTGAAATCCTTCGGTGAGATGTCATCCCCGCCCTGCCCAGTACACCGTGGGTGCAGTCTGAACGACCTCGGAACAGCAACTTCCCTCTTGGTTCTCCCACCCTGGCGGCAGCTCGCTAGACACGTTTCGCCGGTAAGGTACATTCGAGGCAGGATTCCGCATGAGGAAATCGGCCGGGCGGAGGTGGACCTCGTGCTACTTCATCCAGGACGGGCGGACCTTCACGCGCGGGTGATGTGTCAAGCCGAAGACGGTCCAGACGACAATATCCTCGGTTTCCACGTTCCCGTGGCGAGCAGCAGCATCAGTGACGCCGTCACCCTCGGATTCGGATTGATTGGTGAACTTTGCCCCTGCCAAATACTCTCTGTCGCGGTATTCTTCACCCATACATGGTGCTGGGCAAACTGTGCTCGCTTATTGTGCTCGCTTTGCAACGACACTGTTGGGTTGTGCGAGAAAAAGTTGCGATGGTGAGGTTGTGAACTTGTAGCTTACGGATTTGCCGGAGACTCTTGAACATGCTCTTTCAGAGCGTGAAACTTCTAACCATTCAAACGTGGTGATGGGTTTCGAGACGACTAGATGGCCGCTACCTCAAGGTTTCCTGTGCTGTAAGAATGGAAGTGGTAAGGAATCTTCTTGGGGAACCGTGTCTCGCGCGCCATCTATAGCTGGATCGATACGGAGACAAACCAGGTGCTGGGGAACGACGCCCGGCGCAACGACAGTACCCCAAGGTGATACTTTGCCACGATCAATGTTGCCGACGGAGACGATACCAGTAGCTTGGGTTTCGATGGTGATGCCGCCCGCTTGGTCGAATTCCTAGCTGGAAACGTATTTATATGATAAACTGAACGACCAACGCTCTGAATCTAGCAACGACTCGTCTGAGAGCGGAAATCAATCTTTCTGAAAGCCCCCATTGTCCTGCTCGGAGTTTCAGCCCACACTCTTGGAGATCGTGGGTTGATCGGATGGTGTAACCAACACTGCATCAAGGTTTTGTAAAGCCCCTTGACAGTCACAGCTGAGTTGAAAGGTTATTTGCAGTACGCCCAGCGCCACCATCTCGAAAGCGAAAGCTTGCTTGCACTGAAACGGTGGCCGTGGATCACCGTAGGGTACGATTGTCTCGCTGAAGCTAAGATGGTGAAGCACGCTGCGGCCGTCGGAGCGGACATCATGAATTGTTGCTCCCTCATGTGGATTGATTCCGACCCTAAACAGCCAATTTTGCCATTCCACTAGACTCTTGTTACTGACCTTGAATCGTGGAGCTTCAGGCTGCACCACCTCAAGATATTTCAAATCCGTCCGCATGCCCCCTTCCACGAACTCCGGTACATACTCTGAGGGCACACAGTGGTCCAGGACATTCGGCGCTACCGCATCGTATCAGATGCCGTCGTCCTTCCCAACAATAGCCAGCTTCTCCACTCTCACTACCTCAGACGTGTGGTCTCCATTCGTGCGACAATGGGAGGCGAAGAGCCATAATGAACTAAGTCGGGATTGCCATTCCTGGTCTCGCGGGCAAAGCAAAGTCCCTGAGTATAGCGCTGATTGTCTTCGCCGAGGTCGGGTCCGCCATATGGCCAAGGATCAAAATAATGTTGATCCCTTTTTTGAAAGTTTGAAGTTTGCGATAGCTTCTGTCACAAGGGACGACGCAAGACAAGCACTCTCAAAGACACAGAAACTTTCCAAATTAAGTAGTCATCCTCAGACTAGACTGATGGGTCTTATCAGCGAGTCTGTGCAAAATCTTCCTCTTCCTATTAAGGTCGACCAGGGACTCTGTGTACTCATGGCCCTATCCGTACGCACCAGATCGTACGGTACTCTTGCGACCGTGCTGGCCTTTGAGTTCGGCTCCTTACAAAGCCATTGTGTTCAACATCATAATAGGCCAGCAGTTCGGTCAAATTGAGGTTTAGGATTTCGCGAGCGGCATCCAGCCTTGAGGAGGGTCGCGGAGAAGTGAAGAGGTCTAGGTACCGACGGTAGTTCTACAATCCCGGAATAACGCAGTGCCATACATACTGGCGAAGATGCGGTCCATCGTGTAGGGAATATTGATGTTGATTGATAAGCACTATACCTAGGTAGGGTTGGAGGTGAGTTCAGCTCGGCCAGGTAGGTCAACGCTAGGGGCCGCGAACGGCGCTAAGCCCTATCAAGCATGGTCCTCCACTTACGCAGAGGGTTAGGTTATCCCCAGGGCATGAGGGTAGAAAGATCAAGGAGAGCGTGAAAGTAGGTGGTAGGTAGGTATGATGTCGAGAGAACAGAGTTCAATCCCTTTCCTTCAGCATATTGGCATGAAACATTTACTTTGAACCTTTCTTGGTCTGGCTGCTTTCTTGGAAATAGGACAGCCTGATCCATGCAGTCCGTTGGTGCCTATTCCTTACATCGCTGCGATCCTCTTTTAATTCATCGCACTTGATTGTGAACAACTCTCTATTACGTTCTCTGCAACGCATCCCTCACATGTGAATACTGAATTCTGGCATGCTCGATAATCGCTGTGTGGATCCATAAGGAGCAGAGCGAGCTAGCTAATAATACAGACACGTAAAGATCACCTCGCCCGTTTCCGTCTATAAGTTTCACTTCTGTTATCCTGCCAGACCAAGCCAATAGAGTGGGCAGGGTATGGCTTGGCTTGCACTCTTCGGCCCACTCGCTGAGCTCTAGTATGGAGTCAGAAAAAAGAAAGAAAACAGTTCGCCAAGCCAGAACAGAACAGGGAGCTACTGAGAACTGAGAAGCCCAACCCCATCCACGAATACTCAGGACCAAGAAAAACCCCTCGACCCATCAGCCATCAGACACCTTTGCGAATCCCCCCGTAACCACCCATGCTTTTGGCGCTTCAGGTATCGGCCTTCCCCTTCTTTTTCTGCTCAACTTTGAGCAGCAGTGCCCGATTGATATGCGGCAAGACCCCCCCGAATGCAATGGTCGCTCGGATCAGCGTGTCCAACTCCTCGTCGCCGCGGATGGCTAATTGCAGGTGACGCGGCGTAATGCGCTTGACTTTAAGGTCTTTGGCCGCGTTGCCGGCTAGTTCGAGCACTTCGGCCGTGAGGTACTCGAGCACAGCGGTAACGTATACTGCGGCTGCTTTAAAGTTAGTGGTGGTCTTGGTTCCGGTCAAAGGGGAATGGGAGGGTTTCGTACCTTTGGCGCCGACGCGCATCTTGTTCTGAGTGTTATTCCGGAGAAAGCGTTTGACACGACCGCAGGGGAACTATAGATCATTACTGTCAATATTATAGTTTGAGCATATGTGAGAGACTGTGCTTGATGATGAGGTAGTGATGTAATACGCCACGGAACGTAAAAGGCCCAATCTGGGAAGCGAAATGATACAGTTGTCTGTACGTGTGATGACTAGAGCAGATGTTTCTGCGAATTAAATGATAATCAAAGACCTTTCCAACGCCGAGGTGTGTAACTCGAACGGCGTTATCACGAAGTCAGTGACGCGCCCATGCCAGCCTCCTCGTGACGTGATCGCAAGTAGTCTGGGATAAGGGGAACGCAAGTAGAGAGTGTTCACCGACCTGTAATCCAGCCTTTGCGCTGTGCGACGTTTGACTCTTGCCCGTCGTTTCCTTCGGTCCCGCCTTTCCACCCGTGGATTTGCCTTTACCACCTGCCATTTATGCGTTATCGAGGCTGATGGGTTCGATGTCGTTTTCGAAGTATCAAACGGTTGAATGCGATTGCGATGATGGTAATGGCGAGGTTGGAAAGTCGTGGCGTTGTGGAGTTTTGGGTCTTATCGTCGTGGGGTGAATGAGAATGAGGCGATGTTGTTGTGATTTCGGGATCGCGTTCTTCATTGAAGAACGGCCCGGGCTAGTAGCCGGTAGCGCCGTTTGTAAGTCGCACGTGACTCATACCGGGCTTGGCTTAAGATGGAAGACGGGAATGATAGGGCTTAGAAGCCGAGCCACGGATTGTGGCACGGATAGTCCGGCTCTTGTTGAGTGGATCATCAGCATCCCTCTCATTTTCCAACATTCCAGCTGTCGAAGATTCGTCAAGGACAAGTCCAACCGCTACAAATGACAGCGGAGCTTGTACCATCGTTTGTAAGGGGCCTCTCTATTAGACTCCAATTTGCCGTGTGGTAAGTCGTATTGCGGTCCGGGTTAAGACCTCTTGTGGGACGAGCCACAGTGTTGTATTCAGACTCTTTCTTCTTGACGATTGTAATCAAGCAGCTGCTATCGTCTATTGTGCGTCAGTGATGTACGATCGTTTACCTAAAGTTACCCAGCACGAGGATATAAACGGATGAGTCAGCAGGTAGGAAGTTACGGCAAAAGCAGACACAGCCTCATTGGTTTGAACCATTCGTAAAGAGTAATATTATGATCATTATTATTAAGTGGAAAGCCGCTTTCTTTTATAGCTGCTGATAACCACACTGATGCTACTTCAAGAAATCTTCTTGATTGGGCTCAGGACTTTACATAAGCCTTCACCACCGCATCCAACGTATCCACCGTGAATTCGTTGACTTCTAACATCAAAGCTTTCATATCTGGTCGGCACAAGAGCGCTTTCACATTCTCTCTCACAACTTTGCGAACAATATCTCTTAAGCCGCGGTCCGAATCAGGCGTTGAAGTGTATATCTCTCTGATCGCCAAAGGAAAGCCATCGTCCTCCCACCCCTTATCGACCGTCCCGTCAAACTTCTCCCGGGCAAGAACCTTGAGACTGGGAATGTTGTATTTTTCGGCAATGGTGTAGACTTGAGCATCTATGAGAAGGGCAGGGTGTCCGCCACAGTCTAGCGGTGCGTCGGAGTAATCAAGCTTGTAAAGATACCCTATCATCTTTTCAACGACGATGGGATCATCATCTGGGAGGGGTATTTCCCTGGATGCCGCTTCCTGTGGTGCATAATCAATACAACAGTCGCTAACGGCAAGGCAATCAGAGTCTGTTGCCGGGTCATGTACTCCGCACTGCGATTGCTCTTCTTGCTACTCCAGATGTGAGTACATCATGGCAAGGAGGGCTATAACATACCTTGAAGCATCCGTCGCAAGCAGCAGCGAAGAATGTGGAACGCGGACAGACCACGGCACGGTGGACTTTAAAATCACGGTCCCGGCAGCGAATGGTCAAGTCGGAATACTTTGTGGAGTCGTAGACGCTGCTCAAGCTTAGTAGTTATCATCCCACATCGCGATACATGGTCACTTACCTTGCTAAACCAGCCATCAAAGCATTCTTAGAGCTTTGAGACATGATGGACAGAAGATGTGGGTACGGAAATTCGAAACGACTACAGGAACTGAGCTTTAGGAACCAGTGATAACTTATATGGAAATATCCTGGTCGTGCTGGAATTGATACAACGAATGACTGAAGTCAACCCAGACAACCCAGATCTAGAATCGGTAAGATAGAACACGAACACCAGCACCATCAGCGCCTTGGACTTCTTTCACAGATCAAAGCACTCTTTGAGGATGCAGAAAAGGCCAAGCGCAACAGCTTGGTCTGTCAAGTGAGACCAAAGATGTCACATCTGAAAGAATTGGGACTGCCACGAATGACCGAAAGATATACGGGATAAGATAAGTACCTTAAGGTAACCTTTAAGGTAGAAGCGCTGACTAAGCTACCACAATGCCTTCAAGGTAAAAATAATCAAGGGATGACGAAGTGCTGGAAGTACCATAAAGTTGTGTAAGGTAAGGAACAGTGTCTGTGAGCGAGACCTTGACTAATTGACATCAACCCTTTGCCAATGTGTTGCATCAATGAACACCATGTCACCATATGTAACTGATGAAGCCTAGCATGACTCTCTAGCAGTCTTTCTTTCGCGCAGGTAACACATCGATTGACGATATGCCCTCGTACATGTACGCTCTGTCATCAACAACCATCGAACAATTGCAGGCCAGGAGCGCTTCTCAACCCAATCTGTGGCTTCCCGAATCATTGTAATTCAGGACGGACAATACTCCTTTATACAGGCCGACAGTCTCACTTTGGGGCCTGGAACAATAGATTAATCCGGAACATCCTCATACCGCCATCCATTGTCGAACACATTCTCCTCAAGTGCGCCCGCTCCGATCTGGCACGTTAAATCGTCTGCCTGCCGCCTATTCTCCTGTATACACCGCCGCTCTTTCCTAACCCTCCCAGAAAGTGCGAGCTTGACTGCGGAGATACCTGCTGTTGAAATCTATCAAGCTCCAGTACAAGCCCGAGGGCTGCGGGCTGGCAGGAATTTCAAACAGCGGTTACCAGGAACAAATCGACACCAGCGTTCAGACTATTAGATTCACTACTGACGATAAACACTCCGTCCACACATCATCGTCGACAGTTATGCCCCAGGCTGGCACTCGGAAGCGACCAGCCCCCGGAGCCTCGCCGCTGATCCAAGAACAGTCGATGGACTTTCCATCCAAGTCACCTCAGCTATCCAATGATCAGTTTTTCAGATGGGGACATAACCTCCCGGTAAATGAGACGTCAGCCTACCCCGACCCTACGGCAACTTATACTCCCAGCATCTACGCAGGCTTAAGTCAACCCCAGGGGATATCAGCCTCCCAGTCTAATCAAATCGCACGACGACCTCCGAACCAGCAGTTAGTCGCTAGAGGACGGACGATAAACGATACAAGCAGTGATCAATGGCTGGGATTGGGTGATGTCACGACACCGTCCTCGACTGATGGCTGGGCGAACAATGACGAGGACTTGGAGCAAAAAGCATTGATCGCGAAGAGAGATGCTCAGGCCAAGAGAAAACCCATCCCTCCTTTTGTGCAGAAGTTGAGCAGGTAGGTTTATCTTTCTACACTGGCGTTGCGTTGCGCTAACTAGACCTTCATCCAGTTTCCTAGACGAATCAAGAAACACAGACTTGATACGATGGTCAGATAAAGGCGACTCGTTTATCGTTCTGGACGAAGACGAGTTTGCGAGAACACTCATACCCGAACTCTTCAAGCATAACAACTACGCCTCATTCGTCCGGCAGCTCAACATGTATGGCTTCCACAAAAAGGTAGGGCTCTCCGACAACTCAATGCGAGCAAGTGAGCGGAAGAACAAGAGTCCCAGCGAATATTACAATCCATACTTCAAGCGCGGACATCCAGACCTGCTATGGTTGATTCAAAAGCCCAAAAATCCCCTTGGCCCGGGAGTGAAAGGGACGGGAAAGGGGGGAGGGAGAGTCAAAACGGAAGACCGAGATGGTGTTCTGGAGGATGAAGGGGATGAAATCTTTGATGCTGGTAGTCCTGCACCATTGAATATGGCTACGGGGGACAGTGGGCAGCATCGGGCCGAGGGTGGGAGGGCTGGGCGAACTCCACTGTTAATTAGTCAAGGTGTCGGCAGTCTTCCACAAGAGCAACTCTCGGCAGTCCACCAAGAGTTACAGGCGATACGACATCAGCAGCAGGTCATTTCTGGTGCTATCAATAAGATTAGGAGGGAGCATGAACAGCTTTATGGCCAGGCAGCCGCTTTCCAATCATTACATGACCGGCATGAGAGCTCTATCAACGCGATCCTGACCTTCCTTGCGACTGTGTACAACCGAAGTCTGGAAGGTCAACGGGGCCAGAATTTCACAAACATGTTTGCTGGAGCTATACCCCATGACAATCAGGGACAAGGCAACATAGTCGACATCGCCGACTTTGGCAATCAGGAGCCGACTGAGCCGCAAAGACCGTTTCGGAAGCAGCCCTTGCTCCTCAAAGCAGCTCCCATATCAGATCATGGGAGTCAGGACGGTCGTGCATCTACCACTTCACCGGCTGCATCTGCATCAAGTCCACAGCCACAGCCACAGCCACAATCAAGAAATCTCGCGGAACAGACTCAATACTACCGGGATCAGACTAGGCCACGAGCGCAATTGGGGGCTACCCAAACTTCCTCAAGTACACAAGTTCAACTCCATACCCCACAAGATGATCTAAGACAAATACCGGAAGCAGACATTATGGCCATGATCAACAATGCCAACGCCAACAACAACAACACGCTGGGAGGCTCAATGGATTTCCCCGCCGCCCTATCACACTTCGAAAACTCCAACGGCAATTCCCCCCTTACCCAAGGCGAACGGGCCGACGTCCTGAAGCTGATCGCCAACGGGACCAACAACGCTCAAAGCGGCAGCAACAACGCGCTCACCTCGCCCAGCCCGCCGCAGATGCCGAGTATGCAACTGTGGCACAAGTCCCGCGACGAACTCGACAAGCTCGCCAAACTCCAGGCCGAACAAGACTCCAAGGTCCACAACCTCACCACCATCTTGCAGCCCCTCAGTCCGAGCGGCTCCATCCCCGGCCTGTCCGGCGATCAATACTACGGCGGCCAGAGTGGCGAGCACGGAGACGCCGGCCTGCTGGATTTCGATCAGATCTTCAACAGCGGCGATTATTTTACGGATCAAGGTAGTGACAATGGCGCCGGCAGTTTCGATCTCGATTTGAACAACAGCGGTAACAGTAACAACAACCACCTCAATGACGCTGGGATCGAATTCAGCTTCGACGACCTCGGCGCCGGGCCGAATGGCGTCGGCGAAGGCAACGCGGGCGATGGCATCGGTCGGATACTGGAGACCGTCAACAGCAGCGAGGCGACGAGTCCGGCCAACACGGCGGACGACGCGATGCAGGATGAAAGTGCGAGTCCGAGTAAGAGGCGTCGGCGGAACTGAATTGAGGATAGCTCTAGAACGCATTTGGGTTTGGCGTCGGTCATGGGCATGGAGGGAGGCAGGCAGGCATGGCGCGCTTTGGTGAGCGGAAACCTGGGACATGGATATGGATGTGAAATGTGGTAGATATGGGAAGGCAGCGTCTGCGTTGTTGTGCATTTTCCCTGGAGTTAGTCTCCTCATTAGCGGTGGGAGGTGGATTTCACGCAGATCTTCTGCCATAGAGCTCATGATGATGTGGCCTTTTCACATACCGGGTCTGGAAGGGCTAAGGTTATGTAGTAGTCAGCTTTCTCATTGATCCCAATCTAGATTGAGCTTGAAATCGTCTAGCCAGAACCCATCCACAAGCGCATTTTACCGGCGACGAGGACCCCGATTATGATGATGATGTACCTGGCCGTAAAAAGCAGCCAAGCGCACTCCAACCCATGCAAACCACCTACCCCCTCCCACCACCACCCTTCCTCGCCCTACGTCCCTCCTCCATGATCTCCCTCCCCTTCTCCCTCGGATCGATGACAACCAACTCCTCCTCATGTTTCCGCCGCCAAGTCAGATCCTTCCCCAAGCGATCCTTCTCGAAGCTCAGCGCATGCGACATCCAGCCCCCATCATCCATATCCTCGCCCTTCTCAGCCTTCCCACCCGAGTCGAGCGCGTGCGTATCCCAGGACCGGCAGGACTGGCAGTTGGCGATGAAGTGCAGGTCGCAGAGGTGCGCTTCCTCTTCCACTCCATCTCCCTCTCCCACTTCCACTCCCGCTTCAGCTCCTCCATCTGCACCGCGACCGGCGCCATCGCGCCCATTGACGCCAGATCCATTCACGTCCCGGCCGTCGTCCTCCCTCGGCGCGGCCTTCGCTTCCGGCGTGGCGCGATCGAGCTTCTCTCTGAAGGCGGTCAAGATGGCCAGCGCGGCACGGTCGTTCTCCGCGGTGCTGCCGCCGTGAGCGCCGGCCTTGCGTTTGCGCCCGCGCGTGGAGCCGGCGGGGATCATTGCCTCGAGGGCGGACTTTCGATGTGGGGATGCTGTCGGGGCGGAGTTGGTGACGGTGCGTTTCATGGAGGCTTTGAGGGAGGCGATTTGCGCGTTTGTTTGCGTGAGGAGGGAGGAGACTTTGGTGAGTGGTTCGGGGTCGGGAGAGGTGGAGGGGGAGCGGGAGCGGGAGCGGGATGGGATCTCGGGGTTGCGGATGGGAAGCTGGGTGCTTGGGGAGGGCTTGCGTGGTTGGTGTTGGGGTGGGTGAGGAGGGGATGGAGAGCTCGAGGTGTGGCCATTGCGCGATGTCTGTGGCTTGTTCGGTCGGAACTTAGTGGCCACGTCGTTGTTGGTGGATATCGTTCCATTGGGCTTCTCATCGTCGGCGACGACGAGCTTCGTGTTGAATTTCGCTTTCTTCGCGATCGGATTCGGAGACATATCCTCCCCCCCCTCCTCCTCCTCACCACCAAAACTAAGCAACGTCTTCGCAGCCCGCTTCTTCGGCTTTTTCTTCGCCTCCCCCTTACCCTCCACCACAGAAGAAGCAGGCTTCGCCGTATACTCTCTTCTCACCATATCCTCGAATGGATTGACCAACACCTCCGCCCCCGTAACCCTTGTCGGATACAGCGGCCTCTCGTTCCCCTCCACCTCCGCCTCGCCCATCCTCATCAGATTATAGATCGTCTCGCCCGCCACGCGGCCGAACAACGTATTCCTGCCGTTCAACTCCTCCGTCTTGCCCAACGTCAAGAAGAACTGGCTGCCGTTGTCGTCCTTGCGCCCCGTGTTGGCCATGCCCAGCAGGCCGCGCCGGTTGAATTTCAGCCGGCTGTGGAACTCGTCCGCGAACAGGCCGCCATCGTAGATGGCTTCGCCGCCGGAACCCGTGCCCGTCGGGTCCCCGCCTTGGATGACGAAGCCCGGCACCAGCCGGTGGAAGATCGTGTTCGTGTAGTAGCCGTCGAGACATAGTTGTAGGAAGTTGCGCGAAGTGAGTGGCGTTTGTTTGGCGAAGAGCTCGAGCTCGATGTCGCCGGAGGTGGTTTGGAGGAGGACTTTGGCTGTTGGCTGCGGTTCGAGGTTGTATAGAGAGCTCATGGCGTGTAAGGGGAAATTCTGTCCAGTTGAGATGTTTGATCTACAAGTACCGGACTGGCGATGTCTTGAGTGCTTACTAATCACGCTGGCGCTGTGTGTCGTTGCAGAGGCCCCTTGAGTTTATGAGTAGGTTTCCTCCATTTCTATTCTTGATTGTCAGATTTTCAGTTTATATTTTCATAGACTAGTCTTATGATGAGCCCGTTGTAGTAGTTCAAAGTTCATGCCGCATCACCGTGTTCCCCCGTGTTCCATCAACTCCACCCCATTCCTCACAACCCCCACCACACCCCCTGTCTGTACTACTTCTCCACCTCCTCCACTTAACCTATACTCGACCTCCGCCAGTCCCTCCAACCACGTCACCCTCGTCTGCGGCGGTACTTCCAGCTTTGCTAGCTCCTCTCCTAGGGCGGTCAGAATATCCGCCAACGCCAGTCCCTTGTTCGATTTGAGCGTGTTGATAGTGTTCAGGCACGATGTGACGTCGGAGGTGGAAAGGACGGTGTCGAGAATTATCTGGATATCTGCTGGGTGAGGGGCGGCTATGCAGTCGTATATGGTGTCATTGGTGATGAGGTCTCGTTTGATCTTTGACGGATCCGGCTTCGGCTGCCCCTTCACATGGAGCGGCGTACCTTGCTCTATCATTAGGCTCCCTCGGCCAACAAAGCTAGGTCAGAAGACGTACTGCTTGCATGACACGCTTGTAGAACATTGAGAGCTCTTCTCATGTCCCCTTTACTCAACCGGACCAAACTCTGCACCGCCTCCTCTTCTATCCTGACCCCCTCTTGCTCTATCACATGGTCAACTAACACTCTGATGTCCACTTCTTTCAACGGGCTGAATCTGAATCGTGTACATCTCGATAGAAGCGCTGGTGAGAGTTTATGTGTATAGTTGGCGATGATGCAAAAGCGGGTGTTGGCGGTATACTTCTCCATGATGCGACGGAGCGCCATTTGTGCGGTGGAAGTCATGGCATCCGCTTCGTCGAGGATGATGAGTTTGTAGTTGCCGAGGACTTGGAAGTCCCCCGGTTTCGGCGGGGCAGAGAAGATCTGTTTGGTGCCTTGAAAGGAACAAATCCGTCAGTGATGCAGCGCGATGGACAAGCTCTAGTCTCGATGCCTCTTGTGGGACGACGTCGTACTTGCAAAGGTCTTGATCTGTTCTCGAACCACGTCAATTCCTCTATCATCGCTAGCGTTGAGCTCCAGAACCATTTGCCGCATGTTTTTATTGCCATAGATTCGCCTCGCCAGGGCTAATATTGTAGATGTTTTACCTGAAAAGAAACACGTCAGTACACATGACTCTTTTCTGACTCGGGCCTGCGGCCCTCGCCAGGAAAGAGGCTCTTGCCGGTGCCTGGTGGGCCATAAAGGAGGAGATGTGGCAGTCGCTGATACGGTCAGCTTCAGACGAGTACCAAATATATGTTCCACATACTGACATTTGAGTCAATGAACTTGTTGATTGTGGCTAAAATGTCCTGGTGGCCCGATACATCTTCGAGAGTATCTGGTCTGTACTTCTCTACCCTTGCCGCCGACTGTCAGCTATGGAGCGGGATATTGTGACTGATGAATGTTATGTATGCTTACCATGGTAGGCTATCCTCTGCTTCTACGGGTAGGTTCGCCGCGGTTCTCTTCCCTTTTGCATTGGTGTTGTCTGAGCTGAACATGATGGATTCCTTGACCGGCGGCGCATCCACGTCCATTTCATCCTCGAAGTCTGACATGTTGGGCGGATATAGTGAGATCTAGGCTGGCTTAGCAACAACAATATGACGTTTTCGCCGACAGAATTGTAGCTGTTCTGTCATTGAATTCTGGCTCAATGGTTGACATCTACGCTAACTCCTCGTTTATCTGGGCAAACGCGGACCCATTACGCGATCGCGGAGCGCGTAAAGAGCTCCGGAACTTCCCCTGACAGCCCGCTGCCGCTAACCATATTTAGTTCAGCCCTATGATGCCCAGTTGACAGACCATATCAAGAGCCACACTTAAAGCATCCCAAAGAACTTGTACTTCACCATGCCGGTAAAACTTTCTCCGATAAGATCGATGTGATGTTCTATACTGACCTGTCAGGCATATCACTCCATCTTCCTGCAAGACCAAGACGTCCGCGTAATCGGTATCACTCCACCTCCCCCACCATCCGTCGCATCAACCTCACTACTAATACATCACCACCTCTCACAGGCAACTTCGCACTCCTACCCCTCAGAACTCGAACCCGGGGTCCCGCCTACACGCTCCCCCAACTCCCTGCCGGCACAAATGACCTCACCATCGATCCGGACAGCGAGTCCTACGACCCCCTGGACGAGGTGCTCAGCCTCTTCCGCGCCAACACCTTCTTCCGCAACTTCGAGATCAAAGGGCCGGCGGATCGGTTGCTGATTTACGGCATCTTGTTCGTCAGCGAGTGTCTGGGTAAGATCAGGAGTAGCATGGGGCAAAGGGACGCTGAGAAGGTGCGATCTGCCCTGCGCTGAAGATTGTGTTTATGATTTGCTAAAACATTGATAAATGTTGGGTTGGATTGCAGGCTCTTATGAATACGGCGCTGGACCAGTTCGCCATACCGGGGGACGCAAGCTTTCCGTTGAACCAGGCATTCGAGGCGCCGAGGGATAGGCAGGACGCGGAGACTTTGAGGCAGTAAGTCTTCGGCCTTATCTCTGCACTTGGAGACATCAAGAGCCAACAAAGTTCTAGATACATCTCGCAAGTACGGCAGGAGCTGGCGATCAGGTTGCTAACAAGGATCTACGCTGGAGGGAATGTTCCATCAAAGGTAGCCCTCGTGCTCATAAGTTCTGTGTCAATGGAGTCTGACTCTTTGAATAGTGGTGGTTGAGCTTCACGAAGCGGAAGTTCATGGGGAAGTCTCTCTAAGTTACATGTGTGCAGTCACGCTTCCAAGGTTTAATAAAGCAAGCTCTGTCAACCGAATGGTTCTACGGTTGACTTGTTATGTGACATATTCGGGTGCATCGCGGCCTACCACGGCCTCCCGGAGTTCTAGCTATGAAGCGTCCGGGGCTGATTGATCGCCCGGTGTTTCTTTATCAATCTTCCTTCTTTTGAACTTTCCCCTTGCTTCTACCTTCCCCTCAGCCGGTAGCACCCGAGTCGCAGTAAACAGATAGCATTCAGACCCTCCGCGTCCCGTCATAAGCGGGTGTGTTCTCCCCGGTAGGACCTGCCAGGGTTTGACTCTAGCCGTATGTATGGTTGGTGCAAGCAGCAGTGTTGGGTCAAGGCGGAAGTCTTCGTTGGGGAGGTCACTCGGATCGGGTCGGTTGGCGACGAAAGCAGCACGCCTGGCTGTGGAGTAATGGTCCGCGAGTTCCACGAGGGCCTCGATGGTGGGCGAGTAAACGACCACTTGCGCGGCGCCACGAAGAAGAGGGACGGTGTGCTGCAATATCGTTGTCGGGTTCATAGCTGATGCAACGACTAGGCCATCAAAGCCGCCTGCTCGCGTCTCGTCCACGACGGACTTTGTACGCTCCCAACGCCGGCGTTTACGAAAATATGTCCCTCGTTTGCCACTTTTCCATGTCTTAAGGGCTTCCTTGCTGACAAATTCAGGCTCCGCATACCCCACGTCTTCGCCAGGCGAGAGTAATTGTAGCCAAGAAAGGGTTCTTAAGTGACGGTAAAGTGGATGTTTCGATGTAGGGTTTGAGCTATCGAAGAGGAAGTGGCTGAGGAGTGACGTATTTGGTTGGGCGTTGGCATGGATTAGCGTAAGGGAATTGCTTCTGGCTGACATAGCTCTGATAGCATGGCCTGGGGGCACTGTGTTCTCAGAAGCTACCACTATAATCTCGACGGACTCCGCATCTGAGTTAGTCTGCTCTATCATTGATTTAGGATCCGTGTTGAGTTTCTCCTCTTCTTCTTCCTCTTCATCTTCGTATGGATATAAAACCCCCATTTTCTCAGCTAAAGATGCCACAACCAGTCCGCCAGTCTCATCGACCACCAGCCATCTACCAGATCCTTGGTTTTCTGATTCTTCGTCACCATGGACCAATTCGTCGTCGCAGCTGTAGTGTACGTTGGCCCAGCTCCCGATCAATGCCAGCATCTCTTCATTCAAATCTAGCACCTTCGCTGGCTCTCTTTCAGATATGATCCAACTCGCTAACGTTGGCACATCTAATGGTAACACCGTAAACCTACGCAGGTACTTCCTTGTCTTCCGGAGCGTATATTTTGCTAAGGAATACGCTGTCTTTTGATCCAGTGCCGAGTGAGAGAGCAGTATCTTCGTGACAAGGTCCTTGCCGGCACCCGTTCCCTCCTTCTTCAGCGCTTCAATTTCGTCCATAGACATTGTCTGCCGTGTCGAGTCATCAATAGTCTCCCTGTTTGAGCGCATAGACACCTCCCCGCCTTGTCCTGTCATATCGTAATCCACCCCATCTCCTCGGTCAATGACCCTATCCGGCGTAGAAGATTCAGCAGGTGTAGAGCCACCCTCATCGAGCACTTCTGCGTTCAACTCTGCCGCCGGTACCATTCGTAGCTTGCCCTGAAGTTTACCCTCATCTTTATCCAGAATCTCGAACGTAAGATTGTATGGCCGGCCAAGGATCTGGTTGGTAGGGAACGAGCCATATTTACCAATTGAAACTATACTACACAAGCAGAATGAGTAATGAACAAGCAGAAAGTGGGTAGCAGATTTTCGGACGCTCACTCAAGCTATATCACGTACGTATTTGGCACAAGCTTCAGAATCTTCACAGTCTCTGAAGGTAGTCGGAGAGCAACATACGTGTTGGGCTGTATGCAAGAATGCATTCCCGCTTTATGTGAATCTGAAGAAATCGACTGCGGGTGTAGATCTTGTTCACATCAGGGTGGTCAGAGAGAAGTGCAAAGTGAAAATGGAAGAAGCGTACTGGTGCCGCATCGGGAGCGCTTACAGTGCCGGTGGTAATTCTGGGCCACGCAGAACGCTCACAAAAAAAGAAAAAGACCACTTTTTTTTGAAAGCTCAAAATCCTTAAAACACATAAATACTGTAATTACTTCACA
>JAABUU010003902.1_pt1 | contig 18345 bp, 15 predicted proteins | sample 5559301 | NCBI WGS metagenome assembly JAABUU01 (sample SAMN10711884, study PRJNA513360) | rock metagenome | isolation source: Antarctica rocks | place: Antarctica: Victoria Land, Richard Nunatak white | reverse complement strand
TGTCAATCACCACGAACGTCGTCACAATAAAATCGTCGTCCATGCGCCCCTCCGCTCAGAATCCGGTGCTTCAGCAACACCATTCTCTGCGGCGGGCGCACGGAAGGCAAACTAGCAATCACGGTATAGATAAGACGTTCCCTGTGTGAAAGAGGGGCGCGGGCATGGCGAAGCGGGGGCAGAACGAGGGGAGCATCTACAAGCGCGCCGATGGCCGCTGGTGCGCCACGCTCAGCCTCGGCTACAGCGACGGCAAGCGCCGTCGCAAGAGCTTTTACGGGGAGACACGCAAGGATGTGCAGCTGCAACTCACCGCCGCCCTCCGCGATCACCAGCGCGGCCTCCCGGTGCCGGTCGGCAAGCAGACCGTCGCGCAGTTCCTCGAACACTGGCTGGAGACGAGCGTGAAGCCGCCCGCGAAGGCATACAACACGCACCGCAGTTATGCCAAGCTGGTGCGCCTCTACCTGATCCCGCACCTCGGTAGGATCCCGCTCCAGCAGCTCGGGCCGCAGCAGGTGCAGGCGATGATGACCGCGCTCCTGACCACGGGCGGCAAGGACAAGACCGGCGTCTCGCCGCGCACCGTGGCCTACGCCCGCGCGGTCCTGCGGCGGGCGCTGAACCAGGCGATCCGCTGGCATGTGCTGGCCCAGAACGCCGCCGGCCTGACCGACCCACCGACGCAGCGGACGACCGAGGTGCAGCCGTTCGATCCCGACGAGGCACGCGCGTTCCTCGCCGCCGTCAAAGGTCACCGCCAGGAGGCGCTCTATACCGTGGCGCTGGCGCTCGGCCTGCGTCAGGGCGAGGCGCTCGGCCTCCGCTGGGAGGACATCGACCTCGACGGGCAGCAGCTTCACGTCCGCAAGCAGATCCAGCGCATCGAGGGGACGTTGCAGCTGGTGGACGTGAAGACCCCGAAGAGCAAGCGGACGATCCCCCTGCCGATCACCACGGTCGTCGCGCTGATGGCCCACCGGACGCGCCAGGCCGAGGAGCGTCTCTTCTCCGGGCAGCACTGGCGCGAGCACGGGCTCGTCTTCCCGACCATGCGCGGCACGCCGCAGGACGGTAACAACGTGCGCGTCCTCTTCCAGCGGCTGGTGAAGGGCGCGGGCCTGCCGCACCAGCGCTTCCACGATCTCCGCCACGCCTGCGCCTCGCTGCTGATCGCGCAGAACGTCCACCCGCGTATCGTGATGGAGATCCTCGGCCACTCGAATATCAGCATCACCATGAACACCTACGGGCATGTGTTGTCACAAGCGCAGCGCGACGCCGTAGATAGTCTGGACAAGCTCCTGAACGTCGCCTCGTGAGCGGTGGCTGTCGGGGTGGCTGTCAAGACGATCGGACGAACGGCGCTTTCGTAGCGTTGACAAGGAGGATCCAATGGCGTATATGGTGACCGGGCGGTATCGGGTGCGCCCCGGCCAGGAAGGGCGCTTCGTGGCGCAGATGGAACTGCTGGAAGATCTGCTGCGGCGCGAGGGGCGCGGCCTGCGCTACTGGGCACTCGCCCGCTCGATCGCCGAGCAGGGGGTCTTCAACAGCGTCGTCATCTGGGAGACGCCGGAGGACGAGCGCCGGATGGCCGAACACTCGATGCGCCAGGCGCTCCTGCCGATCGTGCAGAAGTTGCTGGTGGAGTCACCGACGGGGGTTGGCGGGATCATCGCCCTGGAGTTCAGCGGCAAACGCTGAGGGGCAGGGCGCGAGAGGAGCGGCGCATGGTGCAATGGTACGGAGCCTTCCGCCCGGCGATCATGGGCGGGCGGGCGATGGTCTCCTCGACGCACTACCTCGCCACGGCGGCGGGGGTCGAGATCCTCAAGGCGGGTGGCAACGCGGTCGATGCAGGGGTGGCCGTCGGCCTTTGCATCAACGTGCTGGAGCCACATTTGACCAACTTCGGCGGCGTCGCGCCGATCATGACCTGGGATGCCACCGCACGCCGCGTGGAGACGATCAGCGGCCTGGGACGCTGGCCCGCCGCGATCTCGATCGACTGGTATAACCAGCACTTCGGTGGCGACATGCCGGAGGGGATCGCGCGCACCGTCACCCCCGCCGCCGCCGCCGCCTGGCTCGACGCCCTCGCACGGCACGGCACGATGACCTTCGCCCAAGTTGTCGCCCCCGCCCTGGCCCTCGCCGAAGGGGGCTTCCCGGTCTACCCGCGCCTCGCCGCCACCTTCGCCAACGAGGCCGCGACCGTGGCCGGGTGGCCCGCCTCCGCCGAGACCTTCCTGCCGGGCGGGCGGGTGCCGCGCGAGCGCGAGATCTGGCGGCAACCGGCCCTCGCCGCCACCTTCCGTCGCCTCTGCGAGGCCGAGCGCGGCGCGGCGAACCGCGAGGCCGGACTGGAGGCGGCGCGGCGACGCTTCTACGAGGGCGACATGGCGGAGGCGATGGCCCGGCACAGCGCCGCCGAGGGGGGGCTGCTGACCGGCGACGATCTTGCCCGCTTCCGCGTCGGCCACGAGGCCCCGGTCAGCACGCACTACAACGAGTACGAGGTCTTCGCCTGCGGCCCCTGGTGCCAGGGGCCGGTGATCCCGCAGGCGCTCGGCATCCTCGCCAATGATGATCTCGCCGCGCTCGGCCACAACAGCGCCGATTATCTCCACCTTGTCGCCGAGGCGCTCAAACTCGCCTTCGCCGACCGCGAGCGCTTCTATGGCGACCCCGACTTCGTGACCGTGCCGCTCGATGGCCTCCTCTCCCCCGCCTATGCCGCCGCGCGCCGCGCGCAGATCGACCCGGCGCGCGCCTGGGCGGAGCTGCCGCCGAGCGGCGACCCGCTTCCCTTTATGTCACCCAACGGGCGCGATCTCGATGTCTCCGCGCGGCGTCCGGCGGCGATCACCGCGCCGCCCGGCCCCGACACCGCCTACTGCTGCGTGGTCGATGGGGCGGGCAATGCCTTCTCCGCCACCCCGAGCGACGGCGCGCTGACCGGGCCGCTCGTCCCCGGTCTCGGCATCCCCCTCTCCACGCGCGGCTCGCAGGGATGGCTCGACCCGGCGCATCCCTCGGCGGTCGCGCCGAACAAGCGCCCGCGCCTCACGCCCAACCCGGCGCTGGCCCTGCGCGAGGGGAAATTGTTCATGCCCTTAGGTTGCCCAGGCGGCGACGGCCAGACCCAGGCGATGCTGCAAGTCTTCCTCAATGTCGCGGCGTTCGGGATGAATCCGCAGCGCGCGATCGAGGAGCCGCGCATCATCAGCGAGAGCTTCCCCGATTCGTTCTGGCCGCACGGCTACGCGCCCGGTCGCCTGAACGTGGAGGGGCGCATCGCTCCAGAGGTGCGCGCCGAACTCGCGCGGCGCGGCCACAAGGTCAACGACTGGGTCGATTGGCACGCCGCCGCCTGCTCCGTCTGCGCGATCGTGGTCGATCCGGCGACCGGCACGCGCATCGGCGGCGCGGACCCGCGCCGCGAGTGCTACGCGCTCGGCTTCTAAGATTCGTCAAGGAACAACCTATCCGCCCTGCCCGCCTCTTTCCTCAGTAGGATGCCAGTCTTTGGTGTACGAACGGACGGGTTGTTCCTTGACGAATCCAAGTGCCGCGTTGCACGCAGACGTGGCGGGGGGGGCCGGGGCCGTCCCCGCCCTCCCTTGTGGGGCCATCCCCACCCTCCCCGCGTCGGGGAGCGGTTCTCCTCACGCTCGCCAGCGACCGACCATGCAGCGGAGGGAAATCATGCTCGTCGGCGAGGCGAAGACAGCGGCGCGGCGGTGGGTGGCGGCGGAGGCGACGGGGATACCGGGCTTCGCGGGGGCCTTCTTCCACGGCTCGACCAACTGGATGTCCGAGGACGAGCCATTCCCGGTCGGATCCGATCTCGACGTAATGCTCGTCCTCGATGGTGAGCCCCCGCCGACCAAACTTGGGAAATTCGTCTACGGCGGCGTGCTGCTCGAAGTCTCCCACCTGGCGTCGGCGCAGCTCGGCACCGCCGAGGATATCCTGGGGCAATACCACCTGGCCGGGAGTTTCAAGGGGCCGAGCATCATCGCCGATCCCGCCGGGTTCCTGACGCCGCTGAATGAAGTGGTGGCCTGCGAGTACGCGCACCGTCCGTGGGTGCGCGCGCGCTGCGAACATGCCCGCGACAAGGCGCTGTACAGCGCGTTCGATGCAGCGGCACCATTCCACGACCAGGTCGTCTCCTGGCTCTTCCCGACCGGGATCACGACCCATGTGCTGCTGGTGGCCGGGCTGCGAAACCCGACGGTGCGGCGACGCTACGCCACGACGCGCGCGTTGCTGCGCGATTATGGACAGGAGGCGTTCTACGAGACGCTGCTGGCCCAGCTCGACCCCGCCGCGATGACACAGGCGCGCGCGGCGGAACACCTCGCCGCGCTGGGCGCGGCCTTCGATGGTGCCGCAGCGGTCATCCGCTCGCCCTTCTTCTTCGCCGCCGACATCAGCGCCCGCGCCCGTCCGATCGCGATCGACGGCAGCGGCGAATTGATCGCGCGTGGGCTGCACCGCGAGGCGATCTTCTGGATCGTCGCCACCTATTGCCGCTGCATGGCCGTCTTCGCGCAGGACGGCTCGCCGGAACTCCACGCGCGCCACGATCCCGGCTTCCGTTGTCTCCTCGGCGATCTCGGCATCGTCACAGTTGACGATCTGCGGCGACGCAAGGGCGCGATCGCGGACTTCATGCCCCAGGACTGGGCGGTGGCCGAGGCGATCATGGCGACGAACCCGGCGATCACCGAGTAGCGTTCAAATGAACCAGAAGATAGTAAAACTGCTACCGATGTCCGAAGCTGAGTCCCTCGAGATTAGTCAGTGGCGCTATGCCGGGCCGTATGAGTTCTACAACCCTGACCGCGATCCCGATGCTCTGGCTGAACTACTCGATCCCGTTAGGACTGACGCAGTTGAGCACGAATCAGGCATGATTTCGGCTCGGATCCACGTTCAACCGCGTCAGTCCTACCCGTATCGTGGCCGGATCACCATTTCGCCGCGCACGATGCGGCAGAGGCGCTCATCGCCTTTTTCCAATTCTCTCGCGACCGCGATACCATCACGATCGGACTCGGCATGCGTCCCGATCTAATCGGTTGCGGCCTCGGGCAAACCTTTCTCCGCGCAGGACTCGACTTTGCCTTGCAACAATTCGCGCCACGATGTTTCGCACTCTGTGTGGCAACGTTTGATCGGCGCGCGATCCGCGTCTACAGTCGCGCAGGCTTTGCGCCCTGCCAGCTTTTCACGCAAACGACGAACGGTGGACAGTACAAACTCATCGAGATGATTCGCCGAGCAGATTTACATGCTCCAACAGTAGGCGGCGTCGGAGATCTCAGCGCGATCGGGATTCAGAGATACGCCTTGAAACCGACGCCTTCCCAAGAGAAACCGGCGCTGCGATAGAAGCCGATCTGATCGGGTCGCCCGCGCGTGATCACCTGCACCTTGTAACATCCGGCTTCGCGCGCATGGGCGAACGCATAAGCCAGCAGTTGCCTGCCGATACCCTGCCCGCGCCACCAAGTCGCGACGACGACCGTCTCGATCGTTGCCAGCGGGCGTCCTCCGTGCGACAGGCTCGGGGAGATGGTCATCGTACAAGTCGCCGCAAGGTCCATGTCGTCGGCAACGGTGGCGACCAAGATGAATACGTTGCCGTGCCGCGCCAGTTGGTCGAAGATCGCTTCCGCGTGCGCGAGTGACGGAACCTGCGCGCCATCAGCAAGCGGATCACGCTCGATCTGCGGGATCAGGGTCAGCAGCGCCGCCAGATCGGACCGTTGCGCCATCCTGCACACGACAGCGCCGAGAGCGTCCATACATGTCCCTCCATCATCGCATTCCAAAATGGGCGCGAGCGTCGCAAGGGGAACGCTGCGCGTGGGGAAGGGCTACTCCGCCTCGGTCTCCTGCGCCGCCGCGCCGCGTCGCCGCCGCTGCGGTTTGGCGCGCTCCTCTTCCAGCAGGACGCGGCGCAGCACCTTACCGGTGAGGGACTTGGGCAGGCTCTCGCGGAATTCGATCTGGCGTGGCACCTTGTACTTCGCCAGCCGCTCGCCGCAATAGGACATCACTTCGCGGCGGGTCAGCGTCTCCCCCTCGCGCGGGACGATGTACGCCTTCACGATCTGCCCCGCGACCTCGTGCGGCACGCCGATCGCGACCGCCTCCCGGATCTTCGGGTGACCGTACAGCACTTCCTCGATCTCGCGCGGGTAGATGTTCTCGCCCCCGGTGATGATCACATCCTTCTTACGATCGACGATCGCGAAGTAGCCGTCCTCATCCATCGTGGCGATGTCGCCGGTATACAGCCAGCCGTCGCGCAGGATCTCGGCGGTCTCCTCGGGGCGCTGCCAGGAGCCGCGCATGATCTGCGGCCCGCGGATCAGCAGCTCGCCGGGGACGCCGACACTCCCGCCATCGGGGAACGGCTCGCCGCTCAGCGGATCGGCGAGGCAGATCTCCACGTCGGGGACCGGCAGGCCGATCTTGCCGGAACGCGAGCGGCCATCGAGCGGGTTGATGTGCGTCACCGGCGCGGCCTCGCTGAGGCCGTAGCCCTCGGCGAGATGCGCCCCCGTCAGCCGCTCGAACTCCTGGCGCACCTCCACCGGCAGCGAGGCCGCGCCGCTGATGCAGTAGCGGATCGAGGACAGCCCCGCCGCCTTGCTCGGATCCTCGCGCACCGCCGCGCAGAGGGCCACGTACATCGTCGGGACGCCGGGGAAGACCGTCGGGGCGTGCTTGCGGATCGTCGCCAGCACCTCCGGCACGGTGAAACGCGGCAGGATCGCCTGCTTCGCCCCCATCAGGATCGCCAGATGGAGGCAGAGGGTCGTGCCGTAGGCGTGGAGGAAGGGCATCATCGAGAGGAGGACTTCCTTGCCAGGGCGCAGTTCCGGCACCCAGCCGACGATCTGCACGGCGTTCGCGATCAGGTTGCGATGGGTCAGCATCGCCGCCTTCGGCAGCCCGGTCGTGCCACCGGTGTACTGAAACGTTGCCACGTCGTCCGGCGACACCGGCACATGCGGCGCGACGGTCGAGGCTCCTTGCAACAGGCGGCGGAAGCGGTAGATCCGCCCCTGCGGGGCATCCGGCACGACCGGGCGGGGGCCATTGGCCTTCAGGGGATAGAAGAGACGCTGGTAGACCGGGAGGAATTCGTCGGGCGAGGCGACGATCAGGCGCTCGAGCACGCCGCGCGCCAGCAGCCCGCTGACCTTGCTGTAGAACGCATCGAGGACGATGACGATCCGCGCGCCGGCATCGCGCGCCAACTGCTCGATCTCGCGCTCCACCAGCAGCGGCGAGATCGCGGCGCTGACCCCGCCCGCGCGGAGGATGCCGAAGTGCGCGATCAGGAATTGCGGCACGTTGGGCAGCACCACCAGCACCCGGTCGCCGCGACCCAGCCCGAAGGCGAGGAGACGATTGGCGAACTGCGCCGCAAGGCGATCGAGATCGCGATAGGTCAACGTCGCGCCGAAGTAGGCCAGCGCGGGCTTATCGGCGTAGCGCGCGACCGCCTCGTCGAACATCTCCGGGAGGGTCTGATTCGGGTACTTGAGCTGGGCGGGGACCCCTTCGCCATACTGCGCCAACCAGGGCTTCGTCGCGGGCGTCACCGCCGCATCACCGCTCCCCGTCGCCCATTCCTGCGTCATGCCGCGCCGCTCCGCCGCCATCCCCGTCCCTTTCGTCGCGACCAGCCCACACGCCTATATCATTCGTTGCCGAGCGCCAAATCCTACCACACAAGCGAGCGCATCCCACCATGCAGCGCGCGCTACGCGCGATCATTGCTGGCGGGGCGGGAGTAAGAAGCGGGCGATGCGCGTTCAGGAGATCGGGAGGAGCGGGCGGGGATCGCTGTCCGCACGGATCCCCGCCCGCCACACAGCGTATCGTCGGCCCCGCGCTTGACAGTCCCTCGCGACGTGTTAGCCTCGCGAGCGCGGCGCAGCAGACGATGTGCCGCGCTTTGTCACACACGGAGGAGTTCGATGGATAGCCGTCATCTTGTCGACCCGCAACTCGCCCCGCTCCTCGATCTGTTCCCCACCATACAACTCACGCCGGAGACCCTGCCGCAGACGCGCGTGCTCAACGCCGAGCTATTCGAGCAACGGCAGGCTTTGCTCCCCGCGTTCCCCGACATCGACGTGAGTGAGCACCACATCCCCGGCCCGGCGGACGCGCCAAAGGTGCGCGTGCTGGTCTATCGACCGAAGAATGAGCCCGGACCATTGCCCGCCCTGCTGTGGATTCACGGCGGCGGCTACGTCATCGGCAGCGCCGATCAGGATGATCCGCAGGTCAAGAGCATCGTCGCCCAGGTCGGCTGTGTCGCCGTGTCGGTGGATTATCGCCTCGCCCCAGAGACGCCACACCCCGGCCCCGTAGAGGATTGCTACGCCGCGCTCGCCTGGCTGCACGCACAGGCGAACGAGTTGGGGATCGATCCGGCGCGGATCGCCATCGGCGGCGCGAGCGCGGGCGGCGGTTTGGCGGCGGGACTGGGCTTGCTGACGCGCGACCGTGGCGCGATACCGCTCGCCTTCCAGTTGCTGATCTACCCGATGCTCGACGATCGCACCGTCAGCACCGAGGATCCGCATCCCTACACCGGGGAGTTCCTCTGGACACACGACGCCAACCGCTTCGGGTGGACCGCCCTGCTGGCGCAGGAGCCGGGCGGCGCGGACATCTCGCCGTATGCCGCCGCCGCGCGCGCCACCGACCTCGCGGGGTTGCCCGCCACCTACATCTGCGTGGGGACGCTCGATCTCTTCCTGGAGGAAGATCTGGAATATGCGCGGCGGCTCATACGGGTCGGCGTGCCGACCGAGTTGCACCTTTATCCGGGTGCCTACCACGGCTTTAATCTGGCGCCCGAGGCGGCGGTATCGCTGGCCTATACCCGCGACTACCTCGGCGTGCTCCGCCGTGGGCTCCAACTCGCCTGACGGTGCCTGACGTGCGTAGCATCGGCGCGCGATGGAACACTTCGATCGCGCGCCGACGCTACGGCCCCTATATTCTTGACAAAGTTGACCTTGCTAGTTATGATAATCGCAACAACTGAATACCACACCACTCCCATCCAGAGGGGCAGAGGGACCGGCCCGCTGAAGCCCCAGCAACCATTCGTTCCGACGGACAGGTGCTAACTCCGGCAGTACGCACTGGAAGATGTGAGGAGGCGGCCATACGGATACCTGCGGGGTCCGCATGTCGTCAAGCCCTCATCTTCCGGGATGGGGGTTCGCTGGTTAACCATCATTGATGGGCGGTGCTGGTCAGGCTCGCCTTACGCATGGGAAGCGAATCGCTCCGGCTCCAGCACCGGACACGTCCAGGGGAGTTGCACGATGTCTGTCTCCGCCGAGCTCTTCCGCGAAGTCTTCCGCCGCTGGCCGAGCGGCGCGGCGATCGTCACCGCCAGCCACGAGGGGGCGACGCACGGCATGATCGTCGGGTCGTTCTGCTCCCTCTCCGCCGACCCGCCGCTGGTCATGGTGAGCGCCGGGTCCACCACGCGCACCCACGATCTGATCGACGACGGCGGCGTCTTCGCCGTCAGCATCCTCGGCGAGGAGCAGCGCGCGATCTTTGCCCGCTTCGCCGGGATCGACCGCGCCTTCGACGACGATCGCTTCGCCGGGCTGCCGGTCGAGATCGGGAAGACCGGTCTGCCGCTCTTCCCGGACGCGCTGGCCTGGGTGGAGTGCCGGGTCGTCGCCCGGCACCCCGGCGCGGGCTACACCATCTTCGTCGGCGAGATCGTCAACGCCTCGCTCGGCGCGGGCGCGGAGACGAACCCGCTGGTCTACTTCCGGCGCACCCCCGGCACCTTCGTCGCCCAGGAGGGCTAGCAGCGCCGTAACGGCACCGCGCGATCCCTACCGGAGGCGGAACGATGCAGACACTCTCGCCCACACGGCCCGCAGCGGCCAGCGCCCAGGCCACGCACGGGCGCTGGCCGCGCATCTGCGGCTGTCCGCGCGCCTGAGCACACGTCTCGGGCCGAACTCACCATCCCCGCCGATAACCGATGCCCGTCCATAACCCTGTCGCTGGCAGGGCCGAGCGTCGCCTTGTCTCCCCCGCCGCAGACCACGACCGACGACCCCGACCCTTAGCACCCCGGAGGCCCGATGGGACGCTATCTCTTGGGGCGGGTGGCGACCGCCATCCCCACCCTGCTCCTCCTCACTTTCGTCGCTTTTCTCCTCACCTCCGCCGCGCGCGGCGACCCGGCGGAGGCGGCCTTGCGCCAGGGGGGCCAGGAACCGACACGGGAGGCGATCGCGGCCTACCGGCAACAGCTCGGCCTGGACGATCCGCTGATCGTCCGCTACGGGCGCTGGCTGATCAATCTGACGCATGGCGATCTGGGGACGTCGTTCCTCTCGCAGCGCCCGGTGCGCGACATCATCGGCGAGCGCCTGGAGCCGACGCTACGCCTCGGGATCACCGCGTTCATCGTCACCAGCATCGTCGGGATCGGGCTCGGGATCCTCTTCGGCCTCAACGTCAACTCGAAGCTCGACGTGATTGGGCGCTGGATCAGCCTGCTACTGGCCGCGATCCCCTCCTTCTGGCTGGCGTTGCTGCTCGTCAGCATCGTCGCGGAGCGCTGGCGACTCCTGCCGGTGGCGGGCTACGGCAGCGCGCGCTACCTGATCCTGCCGGTCATCGCCCTCTCGTGCAGCCCGGCGGCGGGGCTGATGCGGCTCAGCCGCGCGGCGATGATCGAGGTCTGGCGGCAGGACTACGTGCGGACCGCCCGCGCCAAGGGCTTGCGGCAATACGCGCTGGTGCTGGGCCACGCCTTGCCGAACGCGCTCCTGCCGATCGTCACCGTGCTGGGGCTGCGCTTCGGGCAACTGCTGGCCGGGGCGATCGTGATCGAGACGATCTTCTCCTGGCCGGGGATGGGCAGCGCCCTGATCGGCGCGATCTCCGGGCGCGACCTCCCCGTCATCGGTGCCTACGTCCTGCTCGCCGGGGTCGCCTTCATCATCGTCAATCTGCTGACCGATCTCAGCTACGGCCTGCTCGACCCGCGCATCCGCCTCGGGGAGAGCAACGGGAGGAACCGATGAGCCTCAGTGAAGCGATCCGGCCCGTCACCCGGCCCGTACGCCAGCAGTCGGCCTGGCTCGGTCGCCTGCGCAGCACCCCGTGGCGGCGGCTGCGCCCGATCGTCGTCCCGGCGGCGCTGTTGCTCGTGCTGATCCTGGCGGCGCTCCTCGCGCCGGTCGTGAGCCCGTATGACCCGGACACGATCGACATGAGCGTGGCGCTCGGCAATCCCGGCGCGGAGCACCTCCTCGGCACCGATCAGTTGGGACGCGACCAGCTCAGCCGCCTCCTCTACGGCGGACGCGCGACGTTGCTCCTGACGATCACCGCGACGGTCGGCACGATCGTCATCGCGCTCGTCGTGGGGACGATCGCCGGGTACGCGGGCGGGCGGCTCGACCTGTTCCTCTCGACGCTCCTGACCGTGCTGCTGGCCCTGCCGAGCCTCCTGCTGACACTGGCGATCCTCGGCATCCTCGGACCCGGCACCGAGAGCCTGCTGATCGCCCTGATCGGGGCGGGCTGGGTGGGACAGGCGCGGATCTTCCGCGCCGCGATCCTCGGGCTGCGCGAACAGCTCTACGTGGACGCGGCGCGCAGCGCCGGGGCGACCCCGGCCTGGATCGTCGTGCGCCACCTCTTGCCGAATCTGCTGCCGACAGTGGTCGTCCTCGCCACCCTCGACCTCGGGGGCATCCTGCTGACCGTCTCCAGCCTCAGCTTCCTCGGCATGGGCGTGCAGCCGCCGACCGCCGACTGGGGGGTGATGTTGAACGACGCGCGCCCCTTCTTCGCCGAACTACCGCTCCTCGCGATCATCCCCGGCCTCTGCATCACGATCGTCGCCCTCGCCAGCAACCTGCTCGGCGACGCGATCCGCGATCTGGTCGATGTGGGGCGTCGCTGATACACGCAACAGACCGCCATCAGTGACACGGCGCAGATCGCGCCGACCCGGCCCGACACACTGTAGATAGCAGATGGAGAGCAGTACACACCATGAGTAGTTATCGCCCCGCCGTCGTGAACCGTCCTCTGCCCGCCCTCTGGCGGACCCTCCTCAACCTCGTCGCCGTATTGCTCCTGGCCGCCTGTGGTGGCACCCCGGCCACCTCGGCCCCCGCCGGATCGGGCGCGTCCGGCGCATCCGGCTCGTCCACGTCGGTGGCGGCGTTCGCGTCCGGCAGCCCCGCCGCCGAACAGCGCGCCGACGTGCAAGAGTTGACGGTCGGTATCTCGCGCAACCTCGTCAACGGCGAGCACGATTTCCTCTACGCGCACACCAATCTCCAGGTCTGGGAACCGCTGATCCGCTACGACAACAATCTGGTGCCTCAGCCCGGCCTCGCGGAGAAGTGGATCCTCAGCGCCGATGGCCTGACCTGGACCTTCCAGTTGAAGACCGGGGTCAACTTCTCCGATGGCACCCCGTTCAACGCGGACGCGGCGATCGCGAACATCAAGCGCTTCCGCACCGTCAGCGGCTGGCCCTCGATCTTCCTCGGCGGGATCAATTACTCGGAGATCTACGGCGACCCCGAGCAGATCGAGAAGATCGACGACGCCTCCTTCAAGCTCGTCTACAAGGAGACGCGCCCGCTCCTCCCCTACTCCATCGCCAACCACTACAGCGCCATGTTCTCGCCCAAGAGCTTCGGCGAAAGCGGCGACTTCACCGGCCTGCCGATCGGCACCGGGCCGTACAAGCTGGCCGACTGGAAGCGCGACCAGTACGCCATCCTCACCCGCAACGAGAGCTATTGGGGCCAGAAGCCGGCGCTGACCAAGATCACCCTCAAGATCTACAGCGATGGCAACTCGCGCCTCTCCGCCCTCAAGGCGGGCGAGGTGGATGCCCTGGTCGAGCTCGGCGCGGTGCTACCGGCCCAGGCGCGCGACCTCCGCAACGATCCGAACTTCGTCGTCAGCGCCCACGCCTCGGCCTGCTCGACCAACCTCGGCTTCAACGGCGCGACCGGCGTCTTCAAGGACATGCGCCTCCGTCAGGCTGTCGGGCTGGCGATCGACCGCAACGCCTTCGTGCGCGATCTCCTCTACGGCTACCACACCCCGGCGACCGGGATGATGATCGCGCCGAACACCACCTTCTTCAGCACCGACCCCGCCGCCGCGCTCGGCTACGACCCGGCGAAGGCCCAGGCGCTGGCGAAGGAGGCGCTGAACGGCGGACGCGCGAAGGTCACCCTGGCCTTCTCGCCCCCCGGCGAGGGGATCACCGCGCTCCCCTACCCGCAGATCGCGGCCTACCTCCAGGCGACCCTCAAGCCGCTCGGCCTCGACATCGAGTTGAGGCAGCAGGAGGCGGCGGCGCTGACCGATACCCTTAAGCAGGGCTCGTTCGACCTGACCCTCGCCAACAACTGCTGGGCGACCGGCGACCCGAACTACATCCTCGGGCGGCTCCTCTCGTCCAAGGCGGCCCTCAACACCACCAACAACGGCGGCTACAACAATCCCAAGGTCGATGAACTGCTCGCCCAGGCGCGCGTGACGATCGACCCGGCGGCGCAGAAGCAGCTCTACTTCGAGATCGAGAAGATCGCGGCGCAGGAGTATCCGCTCGACCCGCTCTTCGACCAGCAGACGATCATCGCGGCCCGCCCCTGGGTCAAGGGCTTGACCCAACGGATCGCCTACGCCCCGAGCTTCGAGGCGATCTACCTCGTCAAGCACTGACGCCGCACGCGCTGGGGGACGGCTCGTTCAGGATGCCTTCACACGAGAGGCGCTGCCTGAGGATCGCCCCCGGCGCGTGCGTTACACTGACGTGGCCTAATCCCTAACCGGGGGATTGGGGCTCGCGGGCCACGACAGGATAGAGAGAGGAGCGGCACCCCCGATGGACTATCCGAAAACCGCGCGACAGGCGGAATTCATGGCGCTGGCCGACCGGCTGGCCGATCAAATCGCCGTCCGCGCGCCGGAACATGACCGCGCGGGCAGTTTCCCCCACGAAGCCTTCCGGTTATTGCACGAGTCGGGCTACCTGGCGCTGACCGTGCCGGAGGAATACGGCGGGCGCGGCGCGACCCCGCTGGAAATAGCGCTGGCACAGTCGCGGCTGGCGCGCGGCGACGGCGCGGTCGCCCTCAGCGCGACGATGCACCTCGTCCTCGTCGGGCGGCTGGCGGACACCCGCCCCTGGCCGGAGGAGTTGTTCGCGCGCTGCTGCCGCGAAGTCGTGGCGAGCGGCGCGCTGATCAACTCGGCGGCGAGCGAGCCGGCCCTCGGCAGTCCCAGCCGGGGGGGATTGCCGGCCACGACCGCGACGAAGGTCGCCGAGGGCTGGCAGATCGACGGGCGCAAGAGCTGGACGAGCCTCGCCCCCGCCCTCCGCTACGCGATCATCTCGACCGCGATCCATACGGAAGGGGCGGAGCCGCGTCGGGCGAACTTCCTGGTCCCGATGGCCGCCGAGGGGGTGCGGATCGAGGAGACCTGGGACAACCTGGGGATGCGCGCCTCCGGCAGCCACGATGTCGTGCTGGAAGGGGTGATCATCGGCGACGACGCCCTGCTGCCGGGCGACGACGCGGCCAGGGGGGGCGATCCGCGCGCCTGGGGGGCCGTGGTCGGCGCGGTCTACCACGGCATCGGCACGGCGGCGCGCGACTACGCGGTCCGCTACGCTCGCGAGCGCACGCCGACCGGCCTCCCCGGCCCGATCGCGGAGTTGCCGACGATCCAGCACCGCATCGCGGAGATCGAGCTGCTGATCCTGCAAGCGGGCGCGGTCTACTTCGGCACATTGGAGGAGTGGGACGCCCACCCGGAACGGCGTGGCGGGCTCGCCTGGCGATTGGCGGCGGGGAAATATCTGACGACGAACAACGCGATCAAGGTCACCGATCTGGCGCTGCGCGTCACCGGCTCCGCCGGGCTCCTGCGGGCGCAGCCGCTCGAACGCTACTTCCGCGATGTGCGCGCGGGGCTCGGCCATCCGCCCGCAGACGACATCGCGCTGACGACGATCGGCAAGGCCGCGCTCGGGCTGTAATAGCGCGCGCGCGTCGTCTGGCACTCGCCCGCATAACGCAGTCGCACCAGCATCGTATCGGAGGCGACGTATGACGTATATGGATACGTCGCACCATGCTCCGACGTGATAGTCAGCCCAACATGGGTGGAGGAGGAAACCGATGACCGCAACACCACGACCCGGCTTCGCGACACTGGCCCTGCACGCTGGGCAGCAGGTCGATCCGACGACGAAGTCCCGTGCGGTGCCGATCTACCAGACGACCTCGTACCTCTTCGACAACGCCGAGCACGCGGCTAATCTCTTCGATCTGGCGGTGCCGGGCAACATCTACACCCGGATCATGAACCCGACCACCGATGTCTTCGAGCAGCGCGTGGCGCAACTCGAAGGGGGGATCGGCGGGCTGGCGGTCGCGTCCGGGCAGGCGGCGGAGGCGCTGGCGATCCTCAACATCCTCTCGGCGGGGGATGAACTCCTCTCCTCCACCAGCCTCTACGGCGGCACCTACAACCTCTTCGCGCACACCCTGCCGCGCCTCGGGATCGCGGTCCGCTTCGTCGATCCGAGCGACCCGGAGAACTTCCGGCGCGCGATCGGCGAGCGGACCCGCGCCATCTACGCCGAGACGGTCGGCAACCCCAAGCTCGACACCCTGGACATCGCGGCGGTCGCGGCGATCGCCCACGAGGCCGGGCTGCCGCTGATCGTCGACAACACGATGCCGAGCCCGGCGCTGGTCCGCCCGCTCGAATACGGCGCGGACATCGTCATCCACTCCGCCACCAAGTTCATCGGCGGACACGGCACCAGCATCGGCGGGATCATCGTCGATGGCGGCAAGTTCGACTGGGCCAACGGGAAGTTCCCGGCCTTCACCGAGCCGGACCCTTCCTACCACGGCTTGAAGTACGCGGAGGCGCTCGGGGCGGCGGCGTACATCACCAAGGCGCGGATTCAGCTCCTGCGCGATCTCGGCCCGGCGATTTCCCCGTTCAACTCCTTCCTCCTGCTGCAAGGGGTGGAGACGCTGCCGCTGCGGATGGAGCGGCACAGCCAGAATGCGCTGGCGATCGCCCACTTCCTGGAAGGGCACCCGGCGGTCTCCTGGGTCAATTACCCCGGCCTGCCGAGCCACCCGACCCACGCCCTCGCGGCGCGTTACCATCAGGGGGGCTTCGGCGCGCTCATCGGCTTCGGGGTGCGCGGCGGATTGGCGGCGGGCAAGCGGCTGATCGACAACGTCGAACTCTTCTCCCTGCTGGCGAACATCGGCGATGCCAAGTCGCTGATCATCCACCCGGCCAGCACCACGCACGCGCAGCTCGCCCCCGAGGCGCGCGTCGCCTCCGGCGTCACCGACGACTTCATCCGCCTCTCGGTCGGGATCGAGTCGCTGAGCGACATCCAGGCCGACCTCGACCGTGCGCTCGGCATCGCGGTCGCCGGACAATAAACTGGCCGCCGACAGAACGGCACCGGCCCGCATCGGCCAGCGACCAGGCACAAGAGGAGGGCGGCGAATCAGTGCGATTCGCCGCCCTCCTCCCTATCTCCCGACTGCCCTTTGACAAAAACCGGGACTGGGCGTACACTTTGCACAATCTTTACTTTCTATATTACTTTAGTGAAGGATAATAGATCCATAGCGCGAGGTCTGCCATGCTCCGCCATCGCACCGCACAAGCAAATGCCCGACACGCCTCCCCGCACGCCACTTCGCCGATCGCGCGCGATGCCGCAGCGCTGTTCGGCGGCGTGCTCCTACCACCGACGCTCCTGGATGAACTCTGGTTGAGCGTCGGGGCAACGGGGCAACGCAAATTGCTGTTGCGGACAGCGGATGACGCGCGCGGCTGGGCGGTGGTAGCAGGGCTGACGGTCGTGGTGCCCGATCTCTGCGCGGCGAGCGCCCGGTACGCGGCACAGCTCGGCTGCGCCCCGCTGGCGCTCGATCCGGCGGAGATGGAGGAAGCGGGACTGGCGCAACGGTTCACGCTCGGCCCCTGCTGGCTGACCCTGCTGACCCCCGCCGACGACACCGCCGCCGCCGAGTTCCTGGCGGAGCACGGACCCGGCCTCTACACCCTCGCGCTCCGGGACGCAGCGGGCGGCGCGATCCACACCGAGCGGATGGACCAGTAGCGCTCTCAGGATCGGCAACTTCAATAGGATTGACTGAGAAACGCCCCGGGCTGAAGCGCCAGGGGCGTTCCTGACGCTTCACCGCTGTAGCGAATGGCCACCCGCGCCTACACGTCGTGCAGGAATGACCGACAACCGTAGCGGAAAGGCGGAGCGATGGAACGTTACATCGAAAAAGAAAGATACCGGAACGATCGTTCAGAAAATACCCGCTATTCCTGGTATTCTCAACCCGATCCCAACCTAACAGGTTATAATGAACGTACAAAGCTTTGCCCGACCGGTGGTTTTACCAAGGGGATGCAATGGACACAGCGATTTGCCCCGCCTGTAGCGCGGTGCTGCCCGCTCGCGGTTTCTTCTGCCCGCAATGTCTGACGCAGGCCCGCTGCAAGTCGTGCGGCGAGGTTTTGGAACCCGGAGCCAAAGGATGCGTAGTCTGCGGCACGCCGCTCGGCGAGGGGGCCGCGACACCGGCGGTCGCCGCGAACGGTGCCGCGGATCACCGCGCGCCCAATATTGCTCCGCTACGAGGAGACCCGCACGAGCCGCAAGCTGGAGGCGAACCTGACCGACAATGCGGTGGAAAACCTCGCCGGCCCGATCAACGCCATCATGGCCGCCGGGATGCTAGGCGGTCAGCGCACCCGCCGCATGCCCATGGCCGACATCATCGACACCGATGAGCCGCTGGTGATCCAGCACGAGACGATCCACGAAGCGGAGATTATCTCGCGCCCTATCCCGGCACAGGCACCGGTCAAGGCGCTGGAGTCGCCCACGCCGCCATCCGGCGACGATCGCCTGCGCGCGCTTTTTCGACAGAAGGATGGCCACCTGTATCTGTATGAAACCCGCCTGAAGGGCACCAGCCGGTTGGAGTCGGCGCGGCGGCTTATCTACCTGCGCCTCCTCTATGCGCAGCAGATCGAGCAGCACGGTGAGGTGTCGCGCGAGGAACTCCTCGCGCTGGTGAAGAATGCAGGCTGGTTCGATATAAACAATACCGTGATTGCTAGGTGGCGCCCATGCGGTTCCCGCCGAGAATGGTGTTGCTGAGACACTGGACTCACGGCGGGAGGGGCGCATGGACGACGACTTCA
>JAABUU010003901.1_pt1 | contig 18347 bp, 15 predicted proteins | sample 5559301 | NCBI WGS metagenome assembly JAABUU01 (sample SAMN10711884, study PRJNA513360) | rock metagenome | isolation source: Antarctica rocks | place: Antarctica: Victoria Land, Richard Nunatak white | reverse complement strand
CGCCGCCTGTGCGGCCCATCTCACGGGCACGCCGTCCCCGTCTCTGCTGCCCCAGGTGCAGCCGACCACGCTCAGCGCGCCGCTGCCGCGCGCCGCGTAGCGTTTCGCCCCAACTGAGCGATTACCGTCGTTCATATCCCGCTATATCCGAATCTGCCTTACGTCTGTAGTGTATAACAGGGAGTTAGCCGGTCATGCGCAAACGACCTTTAGCGTTTAGGGCTGCATTGATATAGTTAAAAAGTAACAAACGAACGCGTTAGGGAGGCCATTTATAGTCATGACCGCAGAAACACAAGAAGCACAAAGGGAAACGCTCGGCTTTCAGGCCGAGGTCGTCCAATTACTCGATCTGATGATCCACTCCTTGTATAGCAACAAGGAGATTTTTCTGCGCGAACTCATCTCCAACGCGTCCGACGCGGTGGATAAGCTGCGCTTCGAGGCGCTGTCGGACCCCGACCTGTACGAGAGCGACAGCGACCTCAAGATCCGCGTCTCCTACGACAAGGAGGCGCGCACGATCACCGTGGCTGACAACGGCATCGGCATGAGCCGCCAGGAAGTCGTCGACAACATCGGCACCATCGCCAAGTCGGGCACGCGCGAGTTCTTCCAAGCGCTCTCGGGCGATCAACACAAGGACGCCGCGCTGATCGGCCAGTTCGGCGTCGGCTTCTACTCATCTTTCATCGTGGCCGACCGCGTGACCCTGACCACGCGCCGCGCCGGGCTGCCCGCCGCCGAGGGCGTGCGCTGGGAGTCGGACGGCAAGGGCGACTACACGCTGGAGCAGGTCGAGCGGCCGGGCCGGGGCACGGAGGTGACGCTGCATCTGCGCGAGGGCGAGGACGACCTGCTCGACGGTTACCGCCTGCGCTCGATCATCGGCAAGTACTCCGACCACATCAGCCTGCCGATCGTGATGGCGGCGGAGAGCGCCGGCGCCAAGGAAGGGGAAGACGAGACTCCCGCGCCCACGGAGGAAACGGTCAACAGCGCCTCGGCCCTATGGACGCGCGCGCCGCGCGAGGTCACGGAGGAGGAGTACGACGAATTCTACAAGAGCGTGGCGCACGACTTCACCGATCCGCTGGCGCATGTCCACAGTCGTATGGAGGGCCGCTACGAGTATACGCTGCTGCTCTACATCCCCTCGCGCGCGCCGTTCGACCTGTGGAACCGCGACAGCCGCCACGGCGTCAAGCTCTACGTGCGGCGCATCTTCATCATGGACGACGCCGCACAGCTGTTGCCGGCCTACCTGCGCTTCGTGCGCGGCGTGATCGACTCCAGCGACCTGCCCCTCAACGTGTCGCGCGAGATCTTGCAGCACAATCGGATCACCGAGAGCATCAAGTCGGGTGCCACACGCAAGATCCTGGGCCTGCTCAAGGATCTGTCGACCGGGCAGCCGGAGAAGTACGCCGCGTTCTGGACCGAGTTCGGCCAGGTGCTCAAGGAGGGCGTGCCCGAGGACCCCGCCAACGCCAAGGACATCGCGCCGCTGCTGCGCTTCGCCTCGACGCACGCCGATAGCGACGCGCAGGACGTGTCGCTAGCCGGATACGCGGCGCGCCTGAAAGAGGGCCAGGACAAGATCTACTACCTCACGGCCGACTCTTATACGACGGCCAAGAGCAGTCCGCTGCTGGAACTCTTCCGCAAGAAGGGTATTGAGGTGTTGCTGCTGACCGACCCCATCGACAACTGGCTATCCATGAGCTTGACCGAGTTCGAGGGCAAAGAACTGCAATCGATCGCGCGCGGCGACGTCGATCTGGCGGGGCTGGAGGACGCGCGGGAGAAAGAGGAGCAGCAAGAGGCGGAGACCGCGTTCGCTCCTCTGGCCGAGCGCGTCAAGGGCGCGCTGGGTGACAAGGTCAAGGAGGTGCGCGTGACCACGCGCCTCACCACCTCGCCGGCCTGTCTCGTGGCAGGCGAACATGACCTGGACGCTACCTTCGTGCGCCTGCTCAAGTCGTCGGGCCGGCCCGTCCCACAGACGCAGCCGATCCTGGAGATCAACCCCCATCATCCGATTCTGACGCGTATGGACAAGGAGACGGACGCGGTGCGCTTCGGCGACTGGAGCGCGATCCTGTTCGATCAGGCCGTGCTCGGCGATGGGGGCCAGCTCGACGACCCGGCCGGTTTCGTCGGCCGCCTCAACGGCCTGTTGGTAGCCCTAAGCGGCGAGTGACGAGTGGTGAGTGACGAGAACTCGTCACTCACCACGACAAACAAGGGGCGAGGGCGGGAATTAATCCCCGCCCTCGTCCCTTGTTTACTATGTACTCACAGGTTAAAAGCGTCTCCACGACGCGTCAGCGATCAACCTGCCATCGAGAAAGCTTGGCCTGAGTTGTTGCTCGCCTATTCCGCATGCGGACCTCCTTCGAGCACTATCGGACTTGCTAGTCTACGATGTCCTACTCGGCCGGCGTTTCCACAACGCGTCAGCGGTCAACCTGCCAGCGGACCAATATCGCTTGCGACGTGGCTCTGGTATTCGGCATATCCGACCTCCTCAGAGTTAGGCTTGCGTTCTCGGTCTAACGCACCGGCAGCTATCCGCCGCCGATATGTTCATGATGCCACGAACTCGCGTGAAGGTCAAGTGTTCCCACGGGTTGTCCACATGCCCACGCTATGGTGATGCTCTATCAGTGCCGCCGGAATCCACGGACCGGGATGACGCACAATCCGCGTAGGGATATCATGAGGGTGTTTGTTGTGGCAGCGGCGGCAAGGGAGATACGGTGAGGCTGATCATCTGTGACCTGGATGGAACGCTGATCTCGTCGTATATGGACACGCCGAACAGGCGCTATAACGACTGGCATGTCCTGCCGGGGCGCGCGGAGACGCTGGCGGCCCTACAGAGACAGGGGCATAGGGTCGCCATTGTCACCAATCAAGCGGGCGTCGCTTTCGGTCATGTGACAGAGTCGCAGGCCAGACGCAAGATCGCCGCCGCGCTCGTCGCGCTTGGTCTCCCCGACGATACGCCCTTTGCCGTGTGCTTCGCCCATCCCCAGGCGAAGTCCTACCGTTACAGGAACCGGGCGGAGTTGGGCCGCCGCAAACCAAGTGGGGCGATGCTCCGCGAGCTTATGGACGCCACCGGTGAGCACGAGGACGTCGTGTACGTCGGCGATCGGCCCGAGGATCGGCAGGCGGCACGGGATGCGCGTGTCGCCTTTCGATGGGCCGATAAGTTTTTTCAGCACATCGACCAATCCGATGTTGCGCCAGCGCCATGAAACCGATTTTCGGCTTGCCGTCGATCGTCGCTAGATGGAGCGCCGGCCAGCCTCGGCGCGTAGCTCTTGCACCAGTGCGATCATGTTCTGTACATCATAGGCGCGCTGGCCTGAAGCGTCGGGCTCGGGCGCGCTGAAACGGGTGTCGTAGAACTGGCGCAGTCCGGCGGCGCGGTGCTGACCGAAGCGCATCAGCATGCCTTCGCTGTACGATGTCCCCTCGCCGGCCTCGGCGCGGCCGCATAGCAGGATCAGCGCGCCGTAGCTGATCGTCGCGCCGCTGGGCGTGTCCGCGTGCGCCCGCAGCGCGTCCTCAAGCCGGCGCCATTCGTCAGTGCGGTTGTCTTCGTCCATCGACATAGCGCTCCTCGGGGACAACGACAAATTATAGGGCACGTCGTTGCTGACGAGTCCTTTTGTATTCATCGACCCATTTACGTGTACTTTGCCATTGCCCATTCCCACCACGGTATGCCCTGAGACGTCCTCTTTCCGCCGCCGCTCGAAGAGCCCGAGCAGTTGCCTCACGATCAGCAAGCGCCGCTAGTGATACAAGGCGATGAGGACCGGCCACGGCGGGCACAATAAATTGGTATAGAGTATCCAAAACGGCCCGAGCGATAAACTCGCCAAGAGGACCAACATTACCGGCGTCCGCTTTCGCAAGAGCATCAAGATACTTAGCACGTTGGCGCTTGTACACGATAGCAGGCGGATAGCCAAGGCGTATTAGAATGAGGTTGGTGAGGAGGCGTCCTGTCCGACCATTACCATCGAGAAAGGGGTGGATACGCTCAAACCAGGCAAACCACCCTGCTATGACCTCAGGTATAGGACGACCCTGATCTGGCCCGACACACACAACATCTACCCAATCGCGCATAGCGACTTCCACGTCCGTCCAGGTGGGCGGACGCATGCCACTGGGGAATGCAGCAATATCATGACGTCGGAAACCACCGGGTTTTTCCTCAGGCAGCGCCTGCGGGTGCGGATCAACTTCCCACACAGGGGTCATGGTAAGTTGATGCGCTTGGCGAATCTCCGCCAAAGTCAAGAGAGCGCCTCCACTCCATGTGGGTTCTAACGCTTGGCTGTAGACCCATTGCGCCGCATCGGCGTATCCGCGCACCTCCAAATAGTCCCGCAACTGCTTGTTGCCAATCGCTCGTCCTTCACGCAGAAGCACAGCAACCTCTCGCAAGATCAACGTGTTACCTTCGATCGCTGTCGAGTTATGCGCCTCCTGTTGCCAGATATCCCCCCAAATGTCTTCGGCCTCGAGAGGGCTTGGGAGGCCGCCGATACGCCTGATCTCCTCGAGTCCCTCCTCAAGGCGATCGTAAATCTCCCGACGGGACATGCGCCCGCGTGTTTCGATGGGACGATTATTGTTGGGTCCAAAGGTCGCGTCATTCGATGCCATAATACTATCATAACAAGTTGTGTCGTTGAGCGCGATTAAATAGACACAACACAACATGCGCGATAACGTGTATTATGGGTGGCTGGTCTGTCACGCCTTCAGTCGATTACGTCCGCGCCACAGCGGGGTTGAGCGTCCCGGCCAGCGCGACGAAGTAGGCGATGGAGCTGGGATTGGCCATGGAGTCGACGCTGGCGGCCTGCTCCACGGGGACGCCCAGCAGGATGCGCCGCACTGGCACTTCCAATTTCTTTCCGCTCAGAGTGCGCGGGACCTCGGCGATGGCATAGATCTCGTCCGGCACATGGCGCGGCGACACGTCGCCGCGGATGCGCGTCCTGATGCGTCCCTTGAGCGCGTCGTCGAGCGCCGTGCCCTCGCGCAATACCACGAACAGCGGCATGAACGATGCGCGGCCCAGCGCTTCGAGGTCGACGACCAGGCTGTCCAATACCTCGGGAATGTCCTCGATGACGCGGTAGATGTCGCTGGTGCCCATGCGCACGCCCAGCCGGTTGATCGTGGAGTCCGAGCGGCCGTAGATGACGCACGCCCCCCCTTCCGTGAACTTGATCCAGTCGCCGTGCCGCCACACGCGGGGGTACAGCTCGAAGTAGCTCTCGCGGTAGCGCCGGTCGCCGGGGTCGTCCCAGAAGTAGAGCGGCATCGAGGGCATCGGCTCCGTGATCACTAGCTCGCCGACCTCGCCGACCACCGGACGCCCCGCCGCGTCGTAGGCCGCAGCCGCGACGCCCAGGCAGCGGCACTGGATCTCGCCGGCCGTGACGGGCAGCAGGGCGCAGCCGCCCACGAACGCGGTGCAGACGTCGGTGCCGCCGCTCGACGAGGCGAGCCAGACGTCCCGCTTGACCTGCTCGTAGACCCACGTAAAGCCCTCCGGCGAGAGCGGTGAGCCCGTCGCGCCGATCTTCTTGAGCCGCGAGAGATCGACCGTCGCGCCGGGCCTTACGTCGTTGTTCATGCAGGTTGAGATGAAGCCCGCGCTGGTCCCGAACGAGGTGAGTTGGGCCTCGGCGGCGAACTCCCACATGCGGTTCAGGGTCGGGTAGGCCACGCTGCCGTCGTAGAGCGCCACCGTCGCGCCGACGAGCAGCCCGCCGATGACCATGTTCCACATCATCCAGCCGGTCGTGGTGTACCAGAAGGAACGGTCGCCGGCGGTGATGTTCATCTGTAGACCGATGGCCTTGTGGTGCTCCAGCACGATACCGCCGTGGCCCTGCACGATGGCCTTGGGCAGCCCCGTCGTGCCGGACGAGTAGAGCACCCACAGCGGATGGTCGAACGGCACGGGCGTGAAAGTCAACGCGGCGCCGGCTCCGTCGGCGAGTAGCTGGGACCAGGACACGACGCGCTCCAGGCCCTCGATACGCGGACTCTCGGCGAGGTAGGGCACGAGGATGATCCGCTCGACGGTGGGCAGCGCCCCCTGTAGCCGCATCACCACGTCGAGGCGGTCGTGGGCCTTGCCGTTGTAGGTGTAGCCGTCGACGGCGAGGAGCACTGTGGGTTCGATCTGCGCGAAGCGGTCGATCACGGCGGGGCTGCCGAAGTCGGGCGAGCACGACGACCACACCGCGCCGATGCTGGCGCAGGCCAGGAAAGCGATCAGCGTTTCGGGAATGTTGGGCATGTAGGCCACGACGCGGTCGCCCTTGCGGACGCCGAGCCCCTTGAGCCCGGCAGCGACGGCGGCGACGGCGGCGTGCAACTCGGCCCAGCTTACCTCGCGCAGCGGCCGCGTCTCCGAGGCGCAGAGCAGGGCCGGTTGGTCCGGCCGCATGTGCCGGAAGGCGTGCGCGGCGTAGTTAAGTTCGGCCCCGGTGAACCACTGCGCGCCGGGCATCGCGCGCCGGCCGAGTACCGCGCGGTACGGCGTCGTCGCCTGGATGTCGACGTAGTCCCACAGCGAACCCCAGAAGCCCGCCAGGTCGTCGACCGACCAGCGCCACAGGTCGTCGTAGCCCGCGAACGACAAGCCCCTGGTCTCTTTAAGCCACGCCATATAGCGCGCCAGCGTCGAGCCGTCTTTGAACGCCGCCGGCGGCTGCCACAACACGGTCCCTTCTCGCGCCACGCTCATATCACCTTCTTCTCTAACGTATTATGCTAGCGAGGCTCTGCCTCAGACCGACGAGATGTACGCGGTGAGAGCGTACGCGTCATCGGCAAAGCCTCGGGTTGCAGGAACGAGAGGAGTCGGGGATACCGAACTCCATAGAGGACCGTCAAGCGGTCAGTTGGCTCCAAAGAGCATCCCACGACCAGAGGCTTACGATGAGCATAACACAATACGCTTGTGTGGCTGTATGAGCTCGGCGGGCTGGAGCGGAGATTGAAGGCGTTGGAGGAGCGGGAAGATAGCGTTGCCCACTTCGTGCCTAACGGCCACTGCGGATTCTTGAAGATTGGCCGATATAATGAGAAGATGATTTGTAGGCGTGAAAGCAGCATCTGGCAGTCGATTTTCTTGCCACATCAGCAGGACGGATGTGTCACCGAACTCAATGGCAAGGCGTGCTCACGGCGCCTGCAATCCAGTAGGCGTCTTTATGGGGGTCATATGATCAGTAGGATTGGCGGACGTATCGGTTGGCGAGGGTTCGCGGTCGCGGGTCTCGTCGCGCTCACTAGCCAGGGCGTTGGTGTCGGCAACGCAGGAGGCCGAGTAGCGACGCATGGGAGATTCGCCGTTCTGTCGGCACCCCTTACGCTCGTGGTCGTGCCGCCAGTCGCGCACCCCGGCCAGTACCCGTTGCACGTTTCGACATCGGCAGCCGTCCGTGCGGTGCTCGGCGGGAGTTTCTTGTTGCAGATGGACGGCCACACCATAGGCGATGGCGGAGGCATCCCAGACGGGTACCCGTTTACGGCCCCAACAGGGGGCGGCGCTCACCATGTCGCGGTCTTTGCGATGCCGTCGGCTGGCCCGATTGACTGGGGCCATCCCGTCGCTGCCGGCACGGTTTCCGTCATCGCGCCGCCCCCTGTCGCGCCATCACGGCCGGCCAATCTTCCCCCGTGCAACCACTCGCGTCTCCCTGCTCGTGTGGCCATCCCGAGTGTTTCAAAGGGCGACCACGGGCTCGTTTCGTTGCGCTACCACTTCGTGGTCGGACAGTGCCTTGTCTACCACACCGTCATTAACTCGCGCGAGTTCGCACGAGACGCAGCACAACGGGTATCCGTTTCAGCCGAGCGGCGGAGCAACCTCACCGCGTTTAGCGTGTTGCGCGTGACGCCCGATGGGGGCGCTGACGCGGGCGTCCAGGTCAGGGATGCCACGATCACTACAACGATATCTGGCCGGCCGCGCACCGTGCGCGAGTCGAACGGCGCCCCGCGCACGACCGTCCTGACGCCCAGATTGGGCATTGAGGCGGACGACTCGCTGGGCGTGCCCTTGTCCTTCCGGCCCGAGCGGTCGCCCTCGGCGCCCGTTGGACCTCGACCATCCGCGTTCCCGTCAACGCAAGCAACGATCCGCGAGGCCCGAGCGCAACCGTCACATTCAGGGGGCGCCTTGTCCGCGTCGAGTCGCACGCCCAGACGCGCGTCGCCGTCGTTGACTGGACGGCCCATAGCGACTTCAAGAGCACGTCGGGCACAGGCGATGGGTTGCCGCGCGTGCATATGACGCTCCGCAGCACGCTCCGCGCTGCAATCGATGTTGATAACGGCTACTTAGCCACGCTCACCGGATCCGTCACCACGATGGCGCGTTTCGACGCACGGCAGGGGACGCGGTGGACGATGAGCCTTGTCACGTCATCAGTATCGCTATCTGAAACCCTGCAATAGGACGTGACGACTCGGCGACTCGGCGACTCGGCGGCTCGGCGGCTCGGCCAGATCTCACCGCCTGCCACGGCTCGGAGCTGCTATCGACGTCGGTTTGCAATCAATCTCTCACCGCAAATAACCGAGCACGAGCGCATTTGACGCCGCTGCCTCTCTGGTACTACAACGACGCTTGTGTAAAACCGCCGTTTTCAGCGGCAAATCTCGACCGATGTCGCGGCTATGCTGGCCTTCGGCACCCGTTATTGCTGCCATAAGGGTGTCAAGATCTAGCACAAAAGCGGCTCTTCGTAGCTATTGGAAGAATCCGTCGTTGTAGTACTAGGAGCTCCACTGGGTGGTGCAGCCGGTAGAGGGCGGTTCCGCGTGTCGCCGCGAAGGTCTTCCGGCACGTCGTGCACCGATACCGCCGCTCCTTCTGACTATGAATGCCGATGTTCCCTCGCCCCTGCTGCCCCTTGTCACGGCAGTCCCTGTTCGGGCAAAATACGGTGGACGGGTCCATGTCGCCTGCGCTCCTGGTCGTGTGAGCAAGACACGCCTAGCTTCAGCATGCCGCACGCGACCCGTCCGTGCCATAGGGCATCCTCTTCCACGGTTTAGTGGGGTGGTACCAGAAGATGTATCTAACTATTAACTACTACGAGGAAAGATATGAGTGTGACCAAAATCTGTGGAGAGGGTCAAGGACGTTGAAAGCCATCGCACGATGGGCCATACTGTGGAGCATCACCCACCACAGTACCCAAGGAGACATCCGATGGCTTCCAACGTAGACCTGAGTGTACAGCAGATCCAGCAGGACTTTCAAGCCTTGATCGCCTACGTGGTAGTGCCCCACTAAACCGTGGTCAGGCGACAGCCTCCGCAGGGGGTGCCTTGACGCGCCCACGCCGCGCCGCCCGCGCCCGCCCAACCTCATCTGTCTGGCGCGGCGCGGGCGCACCCGTCACGGGGAGGACGCGGTAGCGCAGCAGCTCCTCCATGGTCCAGCGGTGGTCGGTCAGGCCGGCCGCCATAGCCGGGGTGCGCTTCTGCCACTTTCGTCCCCCGAGGGCAGGGAGGCGGAGGCTCGCGTGGGGCCAACAAAAGTTGTAGGTCGTGCCGACCAACCACATCCCGCTGGTCAGCAAGGCTGCACCGTGGGCTAGGCGTCGGCCACGCCGGGTCAAGGGTGCGAGCGCGGCGCGGAACGTGGCGTTGAGCCGCTCGATATAGGAGGTATTGATCTGTGTTCCACCCCGCGTGGCCGTAATGGCGTCCGCGACGGCCTCCGCCGTGCCGTAGACGACGCGGCGCGTGACGTCCACCAACCGCCGCCCCTGGTGGCTCTTGATCACCTGGGCGAGAAGCACCGTCTCGGGCAGGATCAGGCGCGGACGACCCGGTCGCCCCGTGCGCAGCGCCACCCGGAACACCGTGCGCACCGCGCCCACATAGGCAGAGAAGCCGTCGACGCACAGCAACAGCGCCGTGCGCGCGGCGCACGCCGCCACCCGTCGCAGCGTCGCCGTGACCAAAGCCCCGTCCCGCGCCGAGCTGAGGTCCCCGCCCAGCCACAGCCGCGAGGGGACAGCGAGCGCCATCGCTTGCCAGATGCCTCCCCTGCGCACCTTCACGCAGATCTCATCGACCTGCACCTGCCCCAGGTCGACCTGCCCTGTCTCCACCACCGCCGTATGCACCCGCGCGGCGTGGCCCCCCGCTCGGTGCAGCCAGGCCGCCACCGTGCGCTCGTCCAGCCCGAAGGCGGCCACGATGGCCGGCACCGGGCAGCCATGGCACAGCAACGTCACCACCACGACTAGCCTGGATTATTCATGAAAACATTCATCGAATTGGATTGGTTGCCGATGGCGGCCTTGCAGGCTCCCAGAGTCCACTTTGGGCGCCAAAATCGGCTCTACGGCCGCTTCAGCCGGTCTACAGGGGTGGGTTGTTCAGCCAGATGCGGTCAATCTGATTAGACCAAAGTGCTCATGAATAATTCAGGCTAAGTAGGTGCTGGTAAATTCGTGCAAAGGGTCGTATCCTGTAGGAAGAAGGATAGGACTACGACAGATGATGAAGATTGAGACAACGGACGCGCAGCGTCAGGAGGTAGAGGCGCTGCTGCGTCGGCGGGATCTCGCGCCGCGGCAGCGGGAGCGACTGGAGATGGTCAAAGCGGCGGTGTTGGGGCAGGACGAGGCGGCCATCGCGCGGTGGAGCGGGCGGAGCGTCCGCACCGTGCGGCGCTGGCTGGCGCGCTTCGTGGAGGGCGGGGCGTCGGTCCTCACGGACGCGCCGCGTCCTGGTCGGCCACCCGAGGCGGATGCCGCCTATCTGGCGGCGCTCGCTGCGGTGGTGGAGACAGCGCCCCCGACGTTGGGGCTGCCCTTCGACGTGTGGACCTCGCCGCGCTTGAGCGCCTACCTGGCACGAGAGCGGGGCGTGCGCATCGCGCCGAGTTGGCTGCGCACCCTGCTCAAGCGCCGTGACTATACCTACGGCCGCCCCAAGCACACGCTGAAACATCTGCAAGACCCCGCCGCCACCGCCGCCTGCGCCCAGACGCTCGCGGCGGTGGAAAAAAAAGGTGGCCCAGGAGCCGGAGCGGTACGAGATGCACTATCAAGACGAGACGCATGTGGAGACGAATCCCTCCTTATATAAGGTGTGGCACCGACGGGGCGTGCAGCCGACCATCCCGGCGGCGGGGACGAACCGGCGGCTGACGGTGTTCGGGAGCGTCGAGGCGCGCGGGCGGGGACGGGTCGAGGTCATCTGCCCGGCGCAGGATTCGGCCTGTTTTGCCCGCTACCTCGCCGCGCTCGACGCGCGCCACGTCGCAACGGGCAAAGAGGTGTACCTGGTACTCGATAACGGGCCGTGCCATAAGAGCAAGGTGACCAAAGCGGCGCTGGCGGCGCGGGCCGCGTGGCTGCATGTGCTCTGGCTGGCCCCCTACAGCCCGCAACTCAACCCCAAGGAGCGTGAGTGGAAACGGCTCAAGCGCGACGCCCGCAGCCACCTGGCCCCAACCCTACGGGCGTTCGTCGACGAAATCGCCGCTGGCCTACGCCACCTTGGCGGCGACCGCCTCGATATCGTCGATCAGGTGCCGGACTGGTTCATCGCCGGCCACCGCAAGGAGCCCACCGGTCGGCCGGCGGGACGACCCAAGGGGGCCAAGGATTCCTACAAGCGGGCACCCTATCGCACGAAGACGAACAATCCACTGAAGGATGCGCCGTTGCCCCTGGCTGCCTAGCACGAATTTACCAGCACCTACTTAGGCGATCCCCGTCGCGGAAGGTCAGTCCACAGGAGGAGCAGCGCCCGCGTTGACGCCGCAGGAGACGGGCCATCGGTGTGCCCGCCGCCCAGTGCGTGCGCAGACGTCGGCTCCAATAGATGAGGTTGCCGTCGTACGGCGAGGCCAGCCCGCGCACTTTGATGTACTGTTCCTGGTGCATCGCGGTGTGCCTGATGAGGCGGATGCCGTCCGGCACCCGGAAACACCAGCGTTGCCCGTCGCTCTCATGCCAATAGCGGGCGGCAATCCAGCGGGCGGACTTGTTGGGATGGCGTCGCCGGCTCCAACGCCGGAGCATCGCGTACACCGCCTGGTCGCAGTCGTTGAAAGCCTCAACGCACAGGACGTGGCGGTAGTACGGGCACCACGCGCGGATCTGGACGTTCAGGGCTGCGATGAGCGCCTCCTGGGTGGAGGCCCTCATCCGACGCACCGTCGCGTTCAGGTCCGCGATGTGGCGCTTGACGGCGTCCTTGCTCGGCGTGATGCGCACCATGAACCCGGTTGATACTTTGCCTTTGAGCCGGCCGGCGCGCGTGCGTCCGACTCGGTACTGGCGCAGCGCGAAGCCCAGGAAATCCAACCCCACGGCCCCCTCGTAGGGGTCGAGGGTATGGGTGATCCGGGTCTTCGTCGGGCTCAGGTGCAAGCCCATGTCCGCCAACCATCGCTCGACGACCGCACGCGCGGCCGTGATCCCGTCCAGGTCGCGGCACAGCACAACGAAATCGTCGGCGTACCTCAGGAGGCGTGGGCGCACCGGCGCGCCCGCATCCCCTTTCGGCGTCTGGCCGCGTCGCACGTACGCCCCCTCGACGGCCTGTTGCAGGCCATGGAGGGCCACATTCGTGAGCAGGGGAGAGATAATCCCCCCTTGCGGCACACCGCTGGTGGTCGGGACCACCGTGCCCTTGTCCATCACTCCGGCGTAGAGCCACGCCCGGATGGCGCGGCGCAGGGCCGGCGTGGTGTCCAGTTTGGTGAGCAAGGCCGTGATGGAGATGTTATCGAAGCAGCCCTTTATGTCGGCGTCGAGCACATATTTCGGCGCGAAGACGATCTGCTTAAAGAGCGCCGCGATGGCATCATGGCAGGAGCGTCCCGGACGGAAGCCGTAGCTGTCCGGCTCGAAGCGGGCTTCCCATTGGGGTTCGAGCGCGAGTTTGACCAGGGCCTGGTGTGCGCGGTCGAGCAGCACAGGGATGCCCAATGGCCTGGACTCGTGCGGTTTACCCGGCTTGGGGATGTACACCCGTCGGACCGGTCGGGCCGTGATGGCCTCCGGCGTGCGTAGGGTCTCCACGAATAGGAGGCGGACCAGCGGGCCGACGGCTTTGACCCCATCGACCCCGGCCGTCTTCTTGCCGTGGTTGTCCTGCGTCACGCGCCGCACCGCGAGCGTGCGGGCGGCCTGGGACTTCATGAGCAGCCGTTGTAAGCTGTGGACCGCCTTCGTGTTGCCACGGGCTTGGGCTCGGTAGATGCGCTTTTGCAGGCGGAACACATGCTGCTCTAGCGTGCGCCAGGGCGTCTGCGTCCAGTCCTCGATGCGCGGCGTCGCCGTCGCGCTCGCTTCCGTTTCGGCCATGCGACTCGTGCCTCTACTCTCTGCTATCCCGTGTCTACGTCGGCGTATCCCGGCGCTTTCCGCCGGGCGTTGGCTTCTTAGACAATCCCTCCGCCAGCGGGCATGAGGCTGGTTGCCGTCTCCGCGTTTCGACCACCGCTGAGAGCGCCGCTGGCGGTTACCCCGTTCCGTCGATCCATGCTGTGTCGCGGTAGGTCCGTGCTATACGCCGGGTGTCCTGTGAATGAACGGGCGGAGCCTAAAAAACGACTCTGCCCCGACACCGCTGTCCCTTTTGGACCTGGCCGATAATGCCCGTAGGCCAGTCCACCTTGACGACGCTTCGGACGCACGTTCGTGTTCCTAACCATGGCGACTCTGCTAGAGGCCCGGCGATCGTGGCATTCGACCTGGCGCCCCGTTCGGCCCACCGCTTGCCGGAGGTTGATGACCAGTCTCGCTCCGTGGGGCCGCGCTGTTCCTCCGTTCACGACGAGGGATGGGTATCGCACCCACCGATGGATCAACAGTTGTCACCCTGCCAGCGGCAGAGCGCGGCAGCCTCCCGGTCCTACAGACCAGTTCCGCTGCCAACGGGTCGCACTCTTTAAGAGGTGGAAACGGTCGGCGATCTGCACCGCCTGCGGCGCCCCCTGGCGCGCCCCCTCGTGCAGATTGAAGATGAGAGTTGCCGCTGCGGCAAGGTTCACCGTCCGATTCAGCACGGCAACTCTCATCGACGGCCCTTCTGCAGGAGCAGGATCCCACCCCGCAGCGATGAAGCGCGGCAGCTTTCTGCTTCCATTCGGGAAGCGCGGCAACCTTCACCTTCCGTTTGTGTTCCCTCTCAACCCATTCTCCACCCTCACGCGGCGGCAAAGAGTCCTTCCGAAGGCGGCAAGGTTCATCTACAATCCGCACCCGGTCCTGTCAGCGTGAGTAACCGCGTCTCGTCGTGTGTCAACAGATGAACGGCCGCCGCCTCGTCGTGCTCGCGCCCAATTAACGGGTTGGGCGCCGCGGGCAACAGATCGTAACGCTGCTGCTCGTGCGGGTGAGCAGCAGCGTGTAGAGACGGGCCGCGTCGCCGTGTGACCGCGGCGTCGAGGCTGGCGCGCTCCTCTCTCGACAGGCCCAACGCCTCGGACAGCAGCCGCACCGTTTCCCTATATGGCGCCCGCCGTAGCCCTCGTTCCAGCGCGCTAATGCCCTGCGCCGTCAATCCGGCCCGCTCGGCTAGCGCCTCCTGCGAGAGTCCTGCCGCCCGTCGATAACGCCTGAGCAACGCTCCAAAAGGCGGTTGTCGCTCGACGTCCGTCTCCGCGTCCCTGTCCGTATGCGCGTTGGTGTCCGATCCCATGTCTCCCGCCTGTTTCCGGCGCGGCCGTTAACCCAGGCTTCGCCGCGCTTGCCGCCATGATAGCACAATGCCGCGACAAGACAGGTTGCGCCGACACTTACAACTGTATGGGCTAGCTGTATGAGTTGTCGGTGGCGTCGGCGCGCACGGTGGCACAAACTGGATAGTAAGGATTGTAGACACAAAGGAGTTTTCGCATGATCAAGGGAGCCTCGCGATGACCTGCTCAAACTGTGGAAGCCAACTACCACCAGGGACAACATTTTGTGGCAATTGTGGGACGCGGGTCGGCCACGCCGGCGGTAACGCGACCCCTGTCGCGCATCGTTTCCTCGGGACGACGCTGCCGGTGCTGGAGATCACCTTGCAGCCGGGACAAAGCATCGTCGCCGAAGCGGGCGAACTCTCCTGGATGACCAGTTCCATCGGCCTGCACACCTCGACGCAGAAGGGCGGCGGCCAGGGCGTGCTGGGCCTCTTCAAACGCGCCGTGGGCGGCGGGACCCTGTTCATGACTGAGTACACCGCGGCGGGACGTGAGGGCGTCGTGGCCTTCGCCACCAAGATGCCCGGCCAGATCCTGCCCGTGGCCGTGACGCCGGGGCAGACCTACCTGGTCCACCGCCATGGCTTCGTGTGCGCCACGCCCGCGATCGAGCTGTCGATGGCGTTCCAGCGCTCGTTGGGCGCGGGCATCTTTGGGGGCGCGGGCTTCGTGTTGCAGAAGTTGGCGGGCACGGCGCAGGCGTGGGTGGAGTTAGGGGGCGAAGTTGTCACCTACGACCTGCAGCCCGGTGAGACCATACGCGTCCATCCGGGCCACGTCGGCATGCTGGAGGAACGCGTGAGCTTTGACATCACGACCATTCCGGGGATCAGAAACGCGCTCTTTGGCGGGGACGGCCTTTTTCTCGCCGCGCTGACCGGGCCGGGGCGAGTCTGGCTACAGTCCTTGCCGTTGCCCAACCTGGCGCATGCGCTCCAACCCTATCTCTCCCAGCAAGAGGTCGCGGCCGGCGCGTCGGGGGGGATCACCGGCGCGGTGCTCAAGGATTTGCTGAGAGGTCAATGAGGTGGGGATCGGCCGATGACTGTGCCGGCGCCAACGGAATCAGAAAGGGAGGTTATCAGATGCAACAGGATAGCAACAGGCCATATATCGTCGAGCCGAACGTACAGGCTGGCTCATCACAGCCGGAGGGTCCCGCCGTCCAGGCGGGTAGCGCGGGCATACCGGCCGGCGTTCAGGCGGGTAGCGCGGGGGCGGCGGTCGGCACGGGGCTGGCTCCGAACGTCGCGGGCGCGCTGAGCTATTTTCTTGGACCGATCACGGGGGTGATCTTCGTGCTGCTGGACAAGAACGACCGCTTTGTGCGCTTCCACGCCTTCCAGTCCATCCTGCTCTCGGGGGCCTGGATCGCGTTCTGGATCGCCTTCGATATCGTGTCGATCATCCTGGGCCAGATTCCCTTGCTCGGCTTGTTGGCCGTGCTCTTTGGGTTGCTCCTGAGCGTCGTGCTGGGCCTGGGTGGCCTGGCGCTCTGGGTCGCGCTCATGGTCATGGCCTATCAGGGCAAGAGCCCGAAGCTGCCCGTCATCGGCGTCATGGCGGAACGCTACGCCGCCGGACCAGTCGCAGGGCGTCAGGCCTAGTCCTACAACGTTACGTCGCTAAAATCCTACAACGTTAGGTTGCCGCAATACTGCTGGATAAAGCGGCAGAAGAAGGAGTTTTCGCATGACCAGAGTTCACCCCAGAGGCGCGGCCGTCGTCGCTATAGTTGCCCTCCTGTCGGCTTTGCTACCCCAGACGCGCGCCGCGGCTGCTGGCCCCATCTGGTTGCCGGGCGTGCAAGCCGATCGCCCCGCCGTGGACCCCACGTACAACAATCTGCACCCGGTTATCGCCACCGACCGCGACACCTACGTCCTGAGCACGCGCAAGCGTCCACGTCTATCCGATGATGAGACCGACGTCTATCTCAGCGTCGGCGCGCGTGGCTCCGCCCCCGGATCGCTCACATGGACGACACACAAAATCTCCTCGCAGGGACCCCCCTACATCATCACGCCGAGCGGCAATGTGTCGCTGGCCGTCGACCCCAGCACACACCGGCTCTTCGCCGTGTGGTGGTACACAAAGTCGAAAGTGGCCGGGGATGTGGCGGGCGTCCGGACCTCGTCTGACGGGGGCGCGACCTGGAGTGGCCCGACCGACCTCACGACCACGGGCCTCAGCATCCCGTCGGTGGTGGCCGGCGGCGGCACAGCCGATGTCGCCTTCACGTCCAGCCAGATAGATGTGCCCACCGGGTCATGCGACAACCGCCGTGGCTACGACAACGTTTTCGTCGCGCGGTATGATGGCCGCGGCTGGTCCAGGGGCCAGAATCTCACCAGTTGCCTCACCGTAGCCCATCAACCTGAGTTCCAATACATCAGGCTCACGCGCGACGAGGACGGCCGCCTGTACCTGATCGCCACGACGAACAATGATGAGTTATGGTACGCGGATAACGCCGGCGGCGCGTGGACGACGCCGGTCCGCATCGCCCGCGCCATCGGGGGCAGCCCCCCTGGGTCGGGTGACGCCGCCCAGGCTCTCGCCGCGAGCAAGGGCGTCGTCTATGTCGCCTACGTGGGAACCGACGGGACCGCCCCTGGCTACTACGAGGACATCTTCCTCACGAGTCACGCGCCGGGCGGTGGGTGGTCCGCTCCGCTCAACGTGACGCGGGACGCCAACGTCCACTGCCAGAAATACGCCCCGGTGCTGGTGGCGCGCGCGGGGCGCATCGGCCTGGCCTACATCGAGGGCTACAGTTCAAGGCCCGATTGCGCCTACGACACCCTGCGCATGGAGACCGGCACGCCGGGGAGCTTGACCCCCGCGCGGACGACCCTTGCCGCCAATGCGGAATGCGATCACCCAGGGCTGGCCACGGATGGCGACATCTTCCGCCTTGTCGCCGACTGCGGCCACGCGCCGTCCAAGGTCAACACGGCCCTCTACTATCAAGAGGAGTTCCTCGACGTGGTGGGCCCGACCATGACGAGCCTGCGCGTTCCCGCCACGACGACGGCCCCCTCCGTACATCTAAGTTGGAGCGCGCAAGACCCCACGCCCGGCTCCGGTGTGGCCTACTATGAGGTGCAGGTCAAGGAGGACGGCGGCGCCTGGCAAGATGTCGTGCCGGGTGGCACGCGCTCGAAGAGCCTCGACTACACGCAGGCGCGCGCCGGCCACACCTATACCTTCCGGGTGCGCGCCCGCGACCGGGTGAACAACTGGGGTGGCTGGGTCTCGGCCAGCGCCCGCGCGACGTAACGCATACCCCCGCTGCGGCGGCGCGTCAGGCGAAAAAAGCGCACACCCGCGTAGCACTGGTCCCCCGCCCCGCCTAACGATGTGCGGGGCGGCGGCCGCCCTCGTACACGACTGCTGTTGACAAAGGGCAATAGCCCTCCGATAGTGTATTTACTCGACTGTTGTGATTTGACGGGCACTGGATGATCATGTCGGCGCCAGGCCCTGGTGTTTGGCAAACAAAGAGGTCAGCACGTCCTCGATGGTGACGCCACCGAGGAGACGGTCATGCATATAGAGC
>JAABUU010003900.1_pt1 | contig 18348 bp, 19 predicted proteins | sample 5559301 | NCBI WGS metagenome assembly JAABUU01 (sample SAMN10711884, study PRJNA513360) | rock metagenome | isolation source: Antarctica rocks | place: Antarctica: Victoria Land, Richard Nunatak white | reverse complement strand
GCACGCGCGCCGTGGTTGGTCTGGTCAACCGCCGCCTCGACCGCCAACAGCGGCGCCGGGCGGCGTAACCCGATCGACGGGGAGGGGGCCATGCGTCTCTCCTCCTATTGCCAAGATGAACTATTAACTGACGGCTGACGGCTGACGGCTGACGGCTGACGGCTGACGGCTGACGGCTGATTGCTGACCGCTGATTGCTGACGGCTGACGGCTGACGGCTGACGGCTGATCTGCTAATACCCGCGGTCGATCCACTCCTGCAGATGCGGCTTCTCGGCGCCGATCGTTGTGTCGGCGCCGTGGCCGGGGCGGACGGCCGTGGTATCGGGCAGCACGAACAGCTTCTCGCGGATACTGTCGATGATCTGATTGAAGCGCGCCTTATCGTCGTGCGTTGCGCCTGGGCCGCCAGGGAAAAGCGTGTCGCCGTCGATCAATGTATCGCCGGCGTAGAAGCAGACGCTGCCCGGCGTGTGGCCGGGCGTATGGATGACGCGCAGCCTGATGTCGCCGACGGCGATCTCCTGCCCGTCGGTGAGCTCGAAGTCCGGCGGCGTCGGGAGGCGAGCGGCGTCGGCGGCGTGGATGCCAACCGGAACCCCCAGGCGCGCGCGCAGATCTTGTAGCGCGTCGATGTGGTCCGTGTCGCCGTGCGTCAGCAAAATATATTGTACAGATGTGCCGGCGGCGGCGGCGGCAATGCGCGCGGCGTCGTGCGAGGCGTCGATGACGGCGCTCTCGTTCGTATGCGGGCACACGACAACGTACACATTGTTGTCCATCGGGCCAAGCGTGATCTTCGTCACCTGCATCGGTAACCTCCCCATTAACCACTTATGTCGTCTGTACGTCCTATCCGACGTATCCCAACGCAACCCCTCTTAACCGTACCTCAACGGGAGGGCTGGCATCAAGCGGGCCAAGGCGGCCACCAAGGCTCGTGCATTATCGGCCGGCGACGTCTCCACTGGGCAGCGTTTCGCGCTCAGAGTTTCTGTGGCCGATAATTCACGCGCCCTGAGGCGGCCACCGCGTGGCCCCGTCCTTGCGGCTGTCGCCGTTCAGTACTCCCTGCCCATGCATAATTCATAATACAGCATATATGTCTGTGTTCATGGCAGGTTCTCATAAACAAGGAGGTTGATGGTGGCATCTCCTGTCGGAATCGGGATGATCGGCGCGGCGGGCGCGTTCGGCCGCTTCATCGCCGAAGCGATCGAAGAGATGGGCGGCGCGCAGCTCGTCGCCGTCGCGGGGACAAACGAGGAGCGGACGCAACGCGCCGCCCACGATCTGGGCGCGGCGCGCGCCTACGTCGACTACCAGCGGTTGGTCGACGATCCAGGCGTTGACGCGGTCATCATCAGCACACCGCCCGGCGCCCACGCGGCTATGGGCGTCGCGGCGGCGCGGGCCGGCAAGGCCATCTTCATGGAGAAGCCCGTCGCCCTCTCCGTCGACGAGTGCCGCGCCCTGCTGGCGGCCGTCCGCCGGGCCGGCGTCGCCGCGACGGTCGACTTCGTGATGCGCTACAACGCGATCTTTGACGCGCTGGAGTCGTGGACGCGCGCGGGAATACTTGGTGAGTTGCGCCGCGTCGACTTCCAAAACTTCGCCGCCGACGAATCGCTGGCGCCCGACCACTGGTTCTGGGACCGCGCGCGCAGCGGCGGCATCCTGGTGGAGCACGGCGTGCATTTCTTCGACATCTACGGCCGCCTCATCGGCGCGCCGCCGGTCGAGGTTCGGGGCATCCTGACGACACGCCCAGGCACGGACCAGCAGGACAAGGTGCTCGCCGACGTGCGCTACGCCAACGGCGCGCTCGGCAGCTACTACCATGCCTTCGACAAGCCCTCGCGCCTGGAACGCACCACGGCCGTCCTTGGCTACGACCGCGGCTACGTCGAGGTGCACGGTTGGATCGCCACCGCGCTCACCCTCGACGCCATCGTCGACGACGCCCAGGCCGCGCTCCTCGCCGCGACGCCGCGCCTCCGCCTGGAAACGGTCGAGACGTACGCGGGTGGCGCGGGCGTGACGCATGGCAACGGGCAAGACTATAACGTGACGCGCCGCGTACGAGGGACGCTGGAGGCGCCGCGCTCCAAGCAGGACGTCTACCGCACGTCGGTCGCCGCCGCGCTACGCGACCTCATGGCGCTCATGGACGATCGCGCGTACCGGCCGCGCGTCACGCTGGCCGATGGCGCGCGCGCCGTGGCTATCGCCCGCGCCGCGTCCGATCCCGCCGAGGGCGCGCGTATCGCTCAGATCTGGCAGGAATTGAGTGACGAGTAATTAGTACTCGTCACTTATTGCTAGATCGGGGATATAGTCGAGTTCGGGGGCTTCGTCGCCGGGCTCGAAGGGTTGCAGGCGGACCACATAGTCGGGCAACGCGTCCTCCGTGTCATCGTCGACCGCCTGAGTCCAGCGCAGGCGCGTCACGGTCACCGTGTACGCGCCGGGATCGGCCCAGAAAGTGGCGGCTCCGGATGTATCGGGGAACGACAATTCCTCGCCCGTCACGACCGCCACCTCTCCGTCGTCGGCGACGTGAAGCCAGAACAGGGCCGACTGCGCGGCCAGACGCCGTTCGCGCTCGTCGAGTTCGTCGAACGTCACGCGCACGGCGAAGCCGCCCTCTTCACCCGTTTCGATGGGGATGATATGACCGGCGTTCGCCTCAGCGAGCAAGAGATCCTCGTCAGTCCACCACGAATAGCCATCCTGCCGGCGCGCCAGTCCACCCGGCGCGATGACCGCTAGCAGGCCCACATCCGTGGCCAGGTGAACGGTTAACTCGTCCAATTGCTCGTCGTTCTCGTGCATAATTAGTCGATGGTCGATGGTCGATGGTCGATAGTACGTTACATGTGAAGTGTATCATCCCTTGCGACTAGCGCACGGCCAAAACGACTGTTCACTCGACCATCGACCATCGACTACGGCTGGACAAAGACTTCGGTCACGATGAGCTTCCCGGTACCCTGCTCGAACGCCATCCCGATGCCGATACGCGCATACTTGGGCTCGAGCAGGTTGGCGCGATGTTCGGGGCTGTTCATCAAGTCGATGTTGGTTTGCGCGACCGTCCGGGTCAAGGCATAGACGGTGATGTAGTCGTTGAGGGCGATGTTTTCACCGGCCATCTCGTACTGTACGTGCGCGTGGTCGAGTATGTCGAAGACCATACCGCCGGGTCCGGCGGGTCCGGCCGGGATCTGGTGCGAGAAGTAGCGCCGGTCGATCATGTCCTGGCTGCGCGCTTGCGCCACGCCGTCGAGCACGCTGTCGATGCTCAAAGGAGATGCGCCGGCCCGCGCGCGCTCGGCGTTGATAAGGCCAAGCATCTGTGTCCGCGCCGCCTCGAGCGTCGGAGAAACCACGGTCGTTGATGAGGCGGTTTTTTTATCGCCGAACGCGTGGCGTCTATTGTCGGCTGTGCCATTGGTTCGCATGACGCCGTGTGTCGCGCCTCGGACCGTCATGGTGGTGGCCGCCGCTGCCCTATGCGCCCCATGCAGTGGGGAAATGGCATGGGCCACAGCCGGCGCCACGGCGCCGGTGAGGCTGCCCCCCAGCAACAGGGCGCCGAGTAGGTGGCTAAGAATAGCGCGCATCGTTGTGTCCTTTCCAAAGGCCGCCCGGCCCCGGCTTGTTTTATCGCCGGATCGCGACGTTCATTGCTATGTCGCTTGTCGTTATCGTGAGGCCATCATAAGCGGGGACGCGCGCCGTCCACATGGGGTAATCAGGCTAGCCAGAACGAGTAGCTACCCAGGCCGTCTTTGCCAGCAGCCTATGCGGCCTACTATACTGACGGAAGGGCGCCGTTATGCCATCGTCGAGCCACGACAAGCAGCAAGCGGCGGTCTTGCGCCCCTTGAGGACGCCGCGCTAAGCGAGCGTGATGTCGCCGGCGCGCCTGTTCCCGCACGGCCATGGCTAGCGCAATGAGCGTTGTAGAGTTAGGTAAGCATGACAGATAAGGATAAGTCGACCGCCGGCCAGACCGTCTACGTCGTCGACGACGATGACGCCATCCGCACACTGCTCGCCGACTTCCTGCGGGAGGAAGGTTTCCATGTGTTGGAGGGCGCATCAGGCGCCGAAGTCCTGGCGACCGTCCAGCGCGAGTCGCCCGACCTCGTGTTGATGGATCTACGCATGCCGGATGGGGGCGGCATGCAAGCGCTAGAGAGCTTGAAAGCCAAGGCGTTGGATATTCCGGTGCTGATGATGACGGCCCACGACTCGTCGAGCGCGGCTATTCAGGCCATTCAGCAAGGCGCCTATGACTACATCACCAAGCCATTCGACCTGGACGAGATCCTCCTCACCATCCGCCGCGCCTTGGAGCATAGCGCGCTCGTCCAGCGCGTGCGCGAGATGGAGCAACCGACCGACCGCGAGACGCGCGATCGGTTTATTGGGCGGACCACGGCGATGCAGGAGATCTTCAAGACGATCGGTCGGGTGGCCGCGAGCGACGCGACAGTAATGATCTACGGCGAGAGCGGCACCGGCAAAGAGTTGGCGGCCAATGCCATCCACTACAACTCGCCGCGCCGCGCCGGCCCCTTCGTCAAGGTCTCGTGCGCCTCGTTCGTGGAAACGCTGCTGGAGAGCGAACTCTTTGGGCACGAGAAGGGCGCGTTCACGCACGCCATTTCGCAGCGCAAAGGGCGCTTCGAATTGGCCAACAAAGGTACGATCTTCCTCGACGAGATCGGCGAGATGACCCTCAACACGCAGCAAAAGCTGTTGCGCGTGCTGCAGGAGCGCTCGTTCGAGCGCGTCGGCAGTTCGGTCACGATTAACACCGATGTGCGCGTCATCGCCGCCACCAACCGCGACCTGAAGCACGAGATCGCCGAGGGCCGCTTCCGTCCGGATCTGTTTTACCGCCTCAACGTCGTCCCCATCACCATGCCCCCATTGCGCGAACGGCAGGAAGACATCCCGCTGCTGGTTGAGCACTTCCTCGACAAGCACCGCTTCACGGCGGGCGGTAAGGTCGCGCGGATCAGCGAAGAGGCCATGGCTATGCTGTCCCGTTACACCTGGCCCGGCAACGTGCGCGACCTGGAAAACACCATCGAGCGTGCCGTCGTGCTCGCTCGCGGCGACGTCATCACGCCGTCGCACCTCACCTTCGTGCCCATTGGCAGCGGCGCGCTGCACATCGACGTGGCGCAGCGCGTGGCTACCGGCGTGGCGCTGTACGCGATGGTCGAAGAACTGGAACGCGGGGCCATCGAGGAGACCCTGCGCCTGAGCGCCAAAGATCTAGGCCACGCGGCGGAGCGCCTGGGCATCGACGAGGCGACGCTCATCACCAAGATGAAGACGTATCATATCCCTTTTGACGGAGACACGCGGACCGACTCCAACGAGCCGGCCTGACACGATGATTAGTAGTTAGTCGCTAGCAGCTAGAGTATTTATCTAGTTACTAGCTAGCAGCTAGCAGCTAGCAGCTACTAGCTAGTAACCGAGGGAGGACGCATGGAAGACCAAGGACAGGGCTGGCTGCGCGGGGCGATCATCGCGGCGGCCATCGCGGCGGCCGGCATCTATCTCGTCAGCAACAGTAACAAATCGAGCGACACGGCCGATTCGGCGACGTCAGCAGGCCACTCCGCTCTCGCCGCGCTCGGATCGAGCGAATTCGGCAAGCGCGGCGGACGCATCCTCCAACTCGCGTTGACCAACACCAGCGATCATGCGTTGGAGCAGGTCAAAGCGCTACTCAAGGACGCGGTGCGGCAGCTCGACCAACTCGTGGACGAGCTGTAGCGGTTAGCAATTAGCGGTTAGCGATTAGACAAGGCTTCTAGCGTTTATCGTATCGACGGAGCCGTGAGAATCGTCACCCGCAAAAAGCTAATCGCTAATCGCTTCTTTGCTCTTGTGGGTGACGCGCACCGCGCCGATAACCATGCCCTTATCGACCGCTTTGCACATATCGTAGATCGTGAGCGCGGCCACGCTCACGGCCGTGAGCGCCTCCATCTCCACCCCGGTGCGGGCAGTAGTACGCACGGCGGTGCTGATGGCGACGCGCCCTCCCTCCTCATCGAGCGTAAAATCGAGGTCGATCCCGCTTAGCGGGAGGGGATGGCACAGCGGGATCACGGTCGACGTCGCCTTGGCGCCCATGATGCCGGCTACCTGGGCGACGGCCAACACGTCGCCCTTGGCGGCGCGGCCCTCGCGGATGATCGCCACCGTTTCGGGGCGCATGCGCACCTCGCCCTCCGCGCGCGCCTCGCGCGCCGTCACGTCCTTGGCGCCGACATCGACCATGCGCGCGCGTCCCTGCGGATTGATGTGCGTTAACTCAGACATTTGTGACATATTAGTCGTCCACCTCGAATGTTAATCCGTCGTAGGCAAGCTCGACGCCGTCGGGCAGTTCACGCCCGTCGCGGCTGTGCATGATATCGTGCGTGAGGTGCGTCAGATAGGCGTGGCGCGGCCGCAGCCGCGCGATGATGTCGAGCGCCTGCGGTATATTGAAGTGCGTGGGATGCTCGCGGTAGCGCAGCGCGTCGAGGATCAGCACGTCAAGGTTTCGCAGCAGCGCCATCGACTCGTCGGGGATGAGGCTGCAATCGGTCACATAGGCGAAGCGGCCAAAGCGGTACCCATTGACGGGCAGGTAGCCGTGCAGCACCGTGACGGGCACGATGGGGTGCCCCGCCACTTCGAAAGGGCCCTCGATAGGATTCAACTCAAGCATGGGTATACCGCCGCCGAAGGGATTGGTCTGGAAGATATACCCGAAGCGCGCGCGGATGTCCTCCATACTGGCGCGGCTGCCGTAGAGCGGGATCGGGCCTTTCTGCCGCATGTTATAGGCGCGCAGGTCGTCGATGCCGTGGGCATGGTCGGCGTGCGTGTGCGTGAAGAGCACCGCGTCGACCCGTTTCAACTCGTTTGCCACGGCCTGCAAGCGCAACTCAGGAGCGGTATCGACCAGGATCGTGCCCGTGTCATACTGCACGACGATCGAGGGGCGGGAACGTTTATCGTGGGGGTCGATGGAGGTACATACCTCGCACGCACAGGAGATCATCGGCACGCCGTGGCTCGTCCCCGAGCCGAGCACTGTTACTTTCATATCTTCATTGTAGCAAGTAGCCGTCAGCTATCAGCTGTGGGTGCGCGCCACTGTTTCGCGCTGGTCACCGGGGCATGCGCCGTATCTACTGGGAGCGCCGGCTTCCAGCCGGCCCACGGTCGCCGCCATGGCGGTTGGCGTCACCAACAGGCCCGCCCGCGACGGCCTGCCGGCTGGAAGCCGGCGCTCCCAGTGAATACGCGACGCCAGCGCGAAAAAGTGGCGCGCACCCATCAGCTGTCAGCTTTACAGGACGCCATGCCACCCATAAAGACGTCTGCTGTCAGGTACACTACACGGTAGCGTCAGCCTTCGCCACAGCAGCGCGCGGCCATGTGTCGCTGACAGCTGACTGCTCCTTGGGAGTACATCTCGTCCGGTGGCGGGTGCGGTCTTCAAAACCGTTGGGTGGCGTCTGACGGCGTCATTGGTGGGTTCGACTCCCATGTGCTCCCGCTATACCATGCGCTATATGAACTATGCCGTCCGTCGTAAAATTACAATTGCAGGGGCGCTCATGACGCTAGAAATCCCCGAGCAGGCCCTCCGCTATGGGTTTGTCAACAGCCCAGTCGGGACGCACGGCAGCCGCACCATCATACTCACGGAATTGCGCGCGCTCTTCGCGGCGTGCCCCGCCTCGACCGAATTGGACGGCTACCGAACCGCTATCGTCGACGACAACGTGCTGCTCAAGAAGACCGAGACCACGCGCAGGGAGTCGTTCCGTCGCCTGCGCGAGTTATACGCGCTTGACTCCGGTGTGTTGCTCTTTCGAGCGCTACGTGACCTATGGGACGCCGACACGGCCGCGCAGCCGCTGCTCGCGTTGCTCTGCGCCTGCGCCCGCGACATTATCTTGAGGGGGACGGCCGAGGTTATCCTGGCGACCCCGCTGAATGCGCCGGTGACGCCACAAGCGATCGCGAAGGCGGCGGACGAGAGTTTGCCGGGGCGCTACAATGCCATGTCTTTGGCAAACATTGGTCGACACGCCGCGTCATCGTGGCAACAATCCGGTCATCTGAGCGGACGGCTGCACAAGGTGCGATCGTGCGCGGAGGCGCGCCCGGCGTCGGTCGCCTACGCTCTCCTGCTTGGCTATCTCTGTGACGCGCGGGGCGAAGGGCTCTTTCATACCTTGTGGCGCCGGTTCCTCGACACATCGGTACCCGCGCTGCACAGTCAGGCTATCATGGCCTCACAACTGGGCTGGATCGACTACCGGCACAGTGGCAACATCACGGATATCGGGTTTCGGTACTTCCTCGACGGAGAAAGGTAGGGCTGTCACGGGTGAGCGAGATCGAAGGATTGCTCGATGCATACGAGCACCGCGTCAAGATGCCGTGGGAACGATCGCTAGCGGGGCCGCAGAAGGTGTGGTTCGCCATCTACGAGCCAACCCAGGAGCGGCGCCTACGCCTCCACATCAAAGAGTTCCAGATAGCCACCGAAAAGGCAGGACACCCCTGGGTCTTGATTGACCTGACCGACGCTTTCGCCCAATGGATGGCGCACCATAGATACCGCGACGCCTACTTCGAGGAGCCGGAGGATATGGATCTCGCGCTGCAAGACTTCGCGCGGAGCGTCGCCGCGCAGATCACAGCGGCACTTACGGCGCCGGAGGTGGACGAGAACACGGTGGTGGCGATCGTGGGCCTTGCTTCCCTCTTTGGGTTGACGCGCGCTTCGGCGTTGTTCGAGGCTGTGGCCTCGTCGATTCGTGGGCGCTTATTGGTATTCTTTCCCGGCCAACACGACGGCTCGAACTACCGCCTGCTCGACGCCCGCGATGGCTGGAACTATCTCGCCGTCCCGATAACGGCTACCGCAGGTAAGTAGCCCCGCAGGGGCGCCTAGTCTGAAAGTGAACACATGATGCTGAACCGTGATGTTTTCCAGGATGACCCCACACAGACCAAAATCCCCAACGACGGTGTTGCCAAGGTCCTCGATCCGCGCACGCCCGAGGAATGGGAGGTCCTGCAGTACGAACTCAAATCGTTCGTGTGCGAGGGCGAGTACCGCCGTGGACTCGAACAGATCCTCTCGACCTACCTGACCAACCTGTCGCGTGCCGACCAGCCGGCCGTCTGGGTCAGCGGCTTCTACGGCAGCGGGAAGTCGCACCTCGTGCGCGTGCTCGAATATCTTTGGCGCGATATCGCGTTCCCCGATGGCGCCCGCGCCCGTGGCCTTGCCACGCTCCCAAGCGAGATCGACACCCTGCTCAAGGAACTCTCGACAGCGGCAAGACGCGAAGGTGGGTTGTGGTCCGCGGCCGGTACTCTCGGCGCCGGGGCCGGCAACAGCGTGCGGCTGGCCCTGCTGGCAATCTTGCTGCGTAGCGCCGGTCTCCCCGAGCAGTATGCGCCCGCGCGCTTCGTCATCTGGCTCCAGCAACGCGGTTACTACGACACGGTCAGAGCCGCCGTCGAGGCCAAAGGGGAAAGCCTCGACCAGGAACTCAACAATATGTATGTGTCGCCCATCCTGGCGGGCACACTGCTGGAGGCCTATCCGGACTTCGCGGCTGACGCGCGGGAGGCGCGCAGCCTGATCAAGACGCAGTTCCCACCCGAGAGCGACATCTCCGACGACGAGCTCTTGCGCATGATGGAGGACGTGCTGGCGCTACGGTCCACGACGCCCAAGAAACTGCCCTTAACGCTCCTCATCTTCGATGAACTGCAGCAATTTATCGGGGAGGACTCGACGCGCACATTGCAGGTGCAGAACGTCGTTGAAGCCTGTACCTCGCGATTCGGTAGTCGCCTGCTCTTCATCGCCACCGGACAGGCCGCCCTGCAGGCGACCCCGCAGCTCTCCAAGCTCCAGGGCCGCTTCACCGTGCCCGTGATGCTCTCGGATAAGGACGTCGAGCAAGTGGTGCGCGAGGTCGTGCTGCGCAAGAAGCCGAGCGCGGCGCCCGAGTTGAAGTCGGTCCTCGACGCGGTGAGCGGCGAGATCGATCGCCATCTGGCCGGGACCAAGATCGGCGCGAGTATGGCCGATGCGCCCGACCTGGCGCCCGACTACCCACTCCTGCCCGTGCGCCGCCGCTTCTGGGAGCGCGTCCTGCGGGCCGTCGACAGCGCGGGGACAGCGGGCCAACTACGCACGCAATTGAAAATCGTGCATGACGCTGCGGCGACCGTAGCGTCATGCACGCTGGGCACCGTCGTCCCGGCCGACGTCATCTTCGGCCAACTCAAACCGTACATGCTACAGACCAGCGTGCTGCTGCGTGACACCGACACGACGATTCAGGAGCAGGACGATGGGACGCCCGACGGCCGGCTGCGCTCCCGTATCTGCGCCACCATTTTCCTCATCGGCAAGCTCCCACTCGACGGGGTCAACATAACGGGCATCCGCGCCACCGCCGACACCCTGGCCGACCTCCTCGTCGAGGATCTCACTGTCGGGAGCGCGGATCTGCGGCGGCGTATCCCCCGAGCTCTTGCAAGGGCTCGTCGACCAGGGCGCGCTCATGCTGGTGGGCGACGAGTACCGCTTGCAGACGCGCGAGGGCGCCGAGTGGGAGGCCGACTACCGTGGCCGCGACGCCCGCATAATGGCTGATGATAGCCGTATCGCCAGCGACCGAGACAAGGAATTGCGCGACGCCATCGCCGCGGCCCTCAAGGGCATGACCTTGACACAGGGCGAGAGCAAGACGCCACGCAAATACGATCCGCACTTCAGTATGGACCTACCGCCGAGCGGGACAGGCGCCGTCCCCGTGTGGGTGCGCGACGGGTGGTCGATCGCCGAGCGCGTGGTGCGCGACGAGGCGCAGGCGGCGACCACTGCGAGCCCTATCGTCTCTGTCTTCCTGCCGAGCCGTGACGCTGATGCGCTGAAAGCCGCGCTGGCTGGCCACGCCGCGGCTCAGGAGTGCTTGACAGCCCGACCCAATCCCGTCGACCCCCGAAGGCGCCGAGGCTCGCCAGGCTATGCACTCGCGGGTCTATCTGGAGCGACGCAAGATCGATGCTTTGATCGCGGGTGTCGTATCCAATGCCCTGGTCTTCCTGGGCGGCAGTTACGAGCCAGTGGCAGGTGGCACCGCGCTCCAGGCCACCGTCAAAGAGTCCATCGAGGCGGCGCTGGTGCGTCTCTTCCCCAAGTTTCCGCAGGCCGACAAGTCTGGCTGGGGAACTGTTGTCACGCGTGCGGCACAGGGAGCGCCTGATGCCCTCGCGGCCGTCGGGTATCAGGGTGACGTGGAGAAGCACCCCGTCTGTGCGGAGGTCCGAACCTTTATCGGAGGGACCGGCAAGCGTGGGCTCGAGGTGCGCAAGCGTTTTATGGGCGATGGATACGGTTGGCCGCAAGACGCCGTGGACGGCGCGCTGCTGGTCCTCGTCGCCAACGGCTTCGTGCGCGCCGCGCGCAACGCACAGCCGCTGGCCGTCAAAGAGATCGTGCAGTCGCAAATCGGCGTCGTCGACTTCTATAGTGCGGGCACGCCGCCGACGGCCAAACAACGCATCGACGTGAAAGCATTGATCACTGCCATGGGGTTGCCGGTCAAATCCAACGAGGAGGCTGCGGCCATCCCCATGGCGTTGCAGCGACTGATCGAGCTGGCGGCTCTGGCCGGCGGCGAACCACCGCTCCCGCAATCCCCCTCTACTGCGTACATCAAGGAGCTACAGGCGCTCGGCGGCAACGAACAGTTCGCAACCGTCTGGGAGCGGCGTGAGCAGGTGCGGGCCGACTTTAAGGGGTGGACCCGCGCGGGGCAGGATGTCCAGACGCGTCAGCCGCGTTGGGACAGCCTGCAACGCCTGCTGCGCCATGCTGAAGACTTACAGGTCGCTACGCAGGTCGGGCCACAGGTTGAGGCCATCGTGGCCGAGCGGTCGTTGCTGGCCGACCCAGACCCGATCTCACCCCTCCTTAGCACGCTCGCGGGGGCGCTACGGGCACAACTACAGTCCAACTGGCAACGCTTGCGTGACATACGCGATCAAGCCGTGCGCGACCTCACCTCATCGGATGAGTGGCGGGAGTTGAGCGATGAGGAATGGCGGCGTATCTTCTCCACCAATGGGCTCGGCCCCATCCAGCCTCTCGATGTAGGGACCGACGAGGCGTTGCTGAGCACACTAGACGCCACGACCATGAGCGACTGGGACGACAAGGTAGCGGCCTTGCCAGAGCGTCTCACCCGCGCCCGTACCGAAGCGGCGACGATCGTGGCGACACGCCATGGCGGTCCTGAGGCCGTAACCCTGCGTCCGCCGGCCGCCACGCTCAAGACAGAACAGGACGTGGACACATATCTTAGCGCGTTGCGCGCCTCCATCATGACCCACATCACTGCCAACACGCCGGTGATCCTGTAAGGAAAGCGAGAATACACTATGTCTCCCCTCCCCGGCTCTCTGCGCAACACCCTGGAGCAGGCTGTCATCAAGGGGCGTGACGCCTCCGAGGCGGCCGCCCGCGCCGCCGTGGCCGCGCTCGCCGTACAGCGACCCGAGCCGTTCGCCACGATGAGCCCCGAGCACCGGCGCCTGCGCAACGGCCTGCGCGCGGCAGCGCGCCAGTTGGCTGGAGGGGACTTGGCGGCGGGCATTGAGCCGTTGGTCGAGGAGATCGCCTACGAGCAGTGGCATCGCATGCTCTTCGCGCGTTTCCTGGCCGAGAACGGGTTGCTGATGCATCCGTCCGGCGCCGCAGTCACCCTGCAGGACTGCGCTGACCTCGCGGCCGAAGAGGGGGTGGAAGACGGCTGGGTGTTGGCCGCGACTTACGCCGGCGCCATGCTCCCCGGTATCTTCCGTGGCGACGATCCGGCCGTGCGCGTGCGCTTCGCTCCCGAGGGGCGGTATAAGCTGGAGGCCATTATCGGTGAGTTGCCGCCTACCGTCTTCACCGCCGACGACGCCATCGGCTGGGTCTATCAATTCTGGTAAACAAACAAAAAGAAAGAAATCAACGCGAGTGGCAAGAAGATCGGGGCCGAGGAGTTGGCGCCGGTCACACAACTCTTCACCGAGCACTACATGGTGCGCTTCTTACTGGAGAACTCGCTCGGCGCCTGGTGGGCGGCGCGCCACCCAGAGAGCCCGCTCCTGAAAGAGTACGACTACCTGCGCTTCCAGGACGACGGCACGCCTGCGGCCGGTACCTTCCCTGGCTGGCCGGCGCGGGCCGCCGAGGTCACGGTGATGGACCCCTGCTGCGGCTCAGGGCACTTTCTGGTGGCGACGTTCGAGATGCTGCGGCACATGCGCATGGAGGAGGAGGGACTGGGCGAGGTCGAGGCAGCGGACGCCGTGCTGCGCGACAACCTGTTCGGCCTCGAACTCGACCCGCGCTGCACGCAGATCGCTGCGTTCGCGCTCGCGTTGGCGGCGTGGAAGGTTGACGGCTACCGTGAGCTTCCCGTGCCCACCATCGCCTGCTCAGGCATCGGCGTAGGGGGTCGTGTCGAGGATTGGACTGCGCTGGCCAGGGACGACGTGAAGCTGCAAACCACGCTGGAGCGGCTGTATTACCTGTTCCACGACGCCCCACGCTCGGCAGTCTGATTAGCCCCGCCGACGTGCCCCTACAACTGCGGTCCTTCGACGCCGATTATGTCCAAGTCGAGCCGCTATTGCGCAAGGCATTGTCAAAAGAACGCAAGCAGAACGACCCTGCGGCGGAGGTCTTTGGGGTAGCAGCGGAGGGGGTGACGCGGGCGGCACGGCTGCTAACTAGCACCTACACACTTGTAGTAACAAATGTGCCCTACCTACTTAGGCGCAAACAGAACGATGTGCTGCAAGAGTTCTGCTCTGCACACTACCCGAACGCCAAGAATGATCTTGCCACTGTTTTTGTGAAGCGTTGTCAATCTCTCTGCACTTCTGGTGGCGCTAGCGCACTCGTGACACCGCAGAATTGGCTCTTTCTCGGCAGCTACAAGAACATGCGTCAGAATCTTCTCCGCTCAACGGAATGGGATCTTATTGCACGGTTAGGTTCCGGCGCTTTCACGACGATTGGTGGCGAAGTGGTCAATGTCGTGTTGCTTGTATTGGCTCACTCGCATCCTGAAACCACCCATCGTATTTCTGGGCTCGATGTCTCATTAGCCGAACCGACGCATCAAAAGGATGCACTACTACGAAGTGCTGCGATTCAATCGACAGACCAACTTGGCCAGTTGAGGAATCCCGATGCAAGGATAGTGTTGAGCGAAACCGACGAGATGACATTGTTGAGCCACTACGCTGACGCCTTGCAAGGGACAGTAACCGGGGACTTCCCAAGTTACGGACGCTGTTTTTGGGAGTTGCCTCAGATCAACGTTCCGTGGCGCAAAATGCAGAGCACAACAGAAACTAGTATCTATTATGGGGGGCGCGAACACATCCTTTTATGGGAACGCGAAAGCCAAGCACTGGCAAACAACCCACAAGCGCGAGTTCAAGGAAGAGCTGGCTGGCAGAAATTAGGCGTTGCGGTGAGGCAAATAGGACATCTTCCCCCGACATTGTATTGCGGTGATGTGTTCGACATCAACGTGTCAGCTATTATCCCCAAGGACCGTGACCATCGGCCCGCTATCTGGGCCTTCTGTAGTTCACCAGAGTTCAACAAGGCTGTCCGCCAGGTCGATCAGGCGCTGAAAGTAACTAATGCAACACTAGTCAAGGTGCCCTTTGATCTCGACCGTTGGCAAGCCGTAGCTGATGCTACAGGTCCGCTGCCCACGCCGCACTCGGACGATCCTACGCAATGGCTCTTCGGTGGGCATCCGGTCAGCTCGACCGAGCCGCTACAGGTTGCTGCCGCGCGTATGCTCAACTACCACTGGCCTGAGCAAAAGTCCGATAGCCTTGACACGCTCACCGCCGGTGACGGCATCGTCTGTCTGCCAGCCGTGGCTGGAGAGGCACCGGCGGCGGAGCAATTGCGCGCGCTCCTTGCCGCCGCTTACGGTGATGAATGGTCGCCGACACAGGCTGAGCGCCTGCTCACCACGGTCGGATTCGCCGGTAAGGGCCTCGACCAATGGCTGCGCGACGGCTTCTTCGAGCAGCACTGCCGCATCTTCCACAACCGCCCTTTCATTTGGCACGTCTGGGACGGCCGCAAAGACGGCTTCTCAGCACTCGTGAACTATCACAGGCTCGACGGCGCTCTCCTGAACAAGCTCATCTACACCTACCTTGGCGCCTGGATCGCCGTGCAGCAGGCCGAGCGTAACGCCGAGGTGGCCGGGGCCGACGGGCGACTCGTCGCCGCGCTCAACCTACAAAAGAAACTGGAAGCGATTCGCGACGGCGAGCCTCCCTACGACATCTACGTGCGCTGGAAGCCGCTGCACCAGCAGCCGCTCGGTTGGGAGCCTGATCTGAACGACGGCGTGCGCCTCAACATCCGCCCATTCGTCACGGCTGGTGTGCTGCGCGGCAAGTTCACCATCCACTGGAAGAAGGATCGCGGTACAAACCCCAATGGCTCCGAGCGCCTGAATGACCTTCACTACACCCTGGCCGAGAAGCGCGCGGCCCGCATGGAGGCCGGCCAGTGATCGGCCAGGAGACCGTGCGCGATGTCCTCCAGTATAGCCGTCACCACATCTTTGTTAATAGTAGGATACGACAAACCCAGCAGCGCCCCCACCGTCATCTCGCGTTGGGCTTGCGGCAGGTATACCGTGAGCAGGGCCATTTCATGCTCGATCACGGTCGTTGCGCGGTGCGTAGGGGCGCATTGCATGCGCCCGCCGCTTGCCCACGACCACGCTCACGCGGAGGGCGACGCGCCTCATCCGTGACGCCGGGCGCATGCAATGCGCCCCTACGATGGAGCCGGGCGCATGCCATGCGCCCCTACGATGGAGAATGAAGTGGCCCTGGGGACGGGGGGTGCCGATGGCTTGCTAGAGATACAGTACCATATAATCCAATGGGACAGGGCTGGGCGCTCTATTGGCGGCGATTAGTGCGGTTAGCGTATTGCCTACAAGTTAAGGTTCTGAGCCACATGTCAAGTACCCGCATTTCCGCCGCTCGGGGTGGCAAAGGGAGCGTAGCAGCATATACGCCGTACGTCCACGAGCCTTTTGCTCCCACACACGGCTGTCGCTACGCCATGCGCCTCATGCGTTTGTGCAACATGGCAGCTGTCAGGTTGGCTTAAAAGCTGCAAAAATGGCCTTGACAACGGCTTAAAATCCTTAACTTGTAGAAAAAGCGGTTAGCGATTAGGTGGTACTATATGGGCACAAGGGGAGGTGCGGAGTGTTAGAGGCTGAAAAGTTCGAGGCGCCGTCTGCTGGTATCGGATCGTCCGACACGCAATTGGGTTCCGACAATCCCATGCTCGCCGCTTTGCGCGCCGGACAAGAGGATCGCCTTCGACACGCCGCCGCCTATCGCGAGATGGTCGGTGATCCTATAGACATCCTAACGACGTTGCTGCCCATGCCGGAGAGCGCCGGGTCGCTGCTGCCGGATGAGGCCGGCCGGGTCGAAGAGTAACGGTTGGTAGGTGTGTCGCACGTCGACTTTCGTATCAATCCTCCTCTGGACCCCTTCGTACTGCTGGACGCGTCTATCCTGCTGGCCGCTCTTACCCCCGTCAGGCTCGCGGATGGTCGGATCGACCACCGGCGCTATCCCGCTCATGCCGACGCACGGACGTTCTTGACCTATGCCGCGAATCAGGCCCTGGCCGGCAGCGTTATACTCGTCATCACCGAGTTGGCGATCGAAGAATGTGCCCACCACATCACAACCCAGGCAATCGTACGTGATATACATGATGGCGTGTACCCCGGCGCCGTTTCGTCTGACTGGAACCGGCTGTACAAATCACAACCAGGCGTCGTCCGGCGTTACACACCCGTCGTCACACGGTTCATCACGGCCGTCCGCGCGGCGCCTATCGTCGTTCTTGGCCCAGCCGAGCTGTACGGCATTCGTGCCTCTTTACCCGTATTGATGGTGACAAACATGGAGCGATACGAACTGTTGGCTGCCGACGCTTATCACCTCGCGGTCGCTGAAGCCATGGGGATCGGGAGTGTTGCCACTCTGGACGGCGACTGGCTTCGAGCAGACGCCCACTTTACAGTGCTAATCAATAGATAACTGCTATGAGCGACCGGGTCACCATGCTTGACGCGCTTGTTGAGGCGCTCACACGCGCCGGCGTCTACAACAAGAACGACCAGACCCCCCCGGCCGCCGTCCTGTGGACCGACCGGGAGCGCCAGTGGGAGCCGTTGCTCCCGCAGCTCCGCCCGCGTCTCCCTGTGCTGACTCTGGGGTCCTATGCGCCGGTTGAGCGCACGGGGCCAGCCTACTGGCTGCGCTGCATGATCGACCGCGCGCTCGAGGACGATCTCCTCCCTCCCGATGTGACACCTATCATCTACCTACCCGGTGTGAGCAGGGCGGAGATCCGCGCCGTTGAGGATTGTCCGCGGGCACTGCAGCCGCTCGCCGAGTTGCAGTACCGCGGTGTATTGTGGACGCATCGCAACGGGCGTGACTGGACGGTGTCCGCGTTTATCTCATCGCCGGACGGAGGTCTCGACGTCGAACTCGTCGGGGATACGGCGACGCGCGATGCGCTGCACCGATCGCTACGCAAGCTCGCCGACATCCCTGTCGCACATCTACGCGCGGCCGCTCCCCTACAAGCGTCTTTCTTCAACGGCCTGCTGGTGGTGGACGAAGTGCGTAGCCTCCTGCTATGGCTCAATGACCCGGAGGGCTACCGACACGGGCTCGACGCCGCCGAGTGGGCCTCGTTTCAGGATCTGGCGAAGCGGGCTTATGGCTTCAACCCCGAGAAGGACGGAGCGCTCACCGCGGCGGCCTTACTTGGCAACCGACAGGGCGCCTGGGGCACGGTGTGGCAGCGCTTCGCCGAGGCGCCGCGCGCCTACCCTCACCTGCCCGATCTGCTCCGCCGTGGTCGGCCGCAGGGAATGCTGCCGCTGTTCGACTCATCGGACGCGTGGCCTCAGGATAACGAGGCCGCCGAGGATCGACTGCGCGACCATCTGCTCGGACTGCTTGAGAAACGGCCGGCCGAGGCCCGCGCGGAGATCGAATCTTTGGAGGTAATCGCTCAGTTGGGGCGAAACGCTACGCGGCGCGCGGCAGCGGCGCGCTGAGCGTGGTCGGCTGCACCTGGGGCAGCAGAGACGGGGACGGCGTGCCCGTGAGATGGGCCGCACAGGCGGC
>JAABUU010003899.1_pt1 | contig 18349 bp, 10 predicted proteins | sample 5559301 | NCBI WGS metagenome assembly JAABUU01 (sample SAMN10711884, study PRJNA513360) | rock metagenome | isolation source: Antarctica rocks | place: Antarctica: Victoria Land, Richard Nunatak white | reverse complement strand
TTACGCCAGTCGCCGATGCCGGAGACGGGCAGCCAGCCAAACTTGACGCCGAAGATGAGCGCCAGCATCGTGCCGACCCAGAACTCGGGCAGCGAGATGCCCAGGATGGCCAGGCCGGTCACGCCCAAGCCCAGCGGATGCTGATCGAACGCGGCGGCGACGATGCCGCCGAGCAGCCCAAACAGGATGGCCAGGACCATGGCGACGGCGACGAGTTCGAGCGTGCTGGGCCAGCGCGACCATATTTCGTCGAAGACCGGCTGGCTGCTCACGATGGAGCGCCCGAAGTCGAGCCGCACGGCGTGCGTGATGAAGTCCCAGTACTGCACCGGCAGGGGCAGATCCAGCCCAAGCTCGTGGCGCAGGCGAGCGATGTCCTGAGCCGTGCCACGTCCGAAGAGCATGATCTCGGCGGGGTCGCCGGGGATCAGATGCACGCCGACGAAGACCAATGTCAGCACGCCCCACAGCAAGGGGATCGCGATCAGGATGCGGCGGATGATGTAGGTGATCATGGCTACAGCTTAATCCATCAGGTATGGGTGTGGGTCGTGGGGCCGCGGGCAGACACCCGGCGCCCCCACGACCCATCATGCGACAGGACGCGTCATGCGCCGACGTACAGATCCTGGTACAGGATGCTCGTGTCGCTGGAGGTGTGCCAGCCTTTCACGCGCGTCCGTACACCGTAGACGATCACGGGGGTGACCAGCGGGTCGATGATGACGTTCGTGTCGACGAAGCGCTGCAACTGGGCGTACGTGGCCGCCGCCTGCCCGGTATCGGTCGCCGTGCGCCCCTTGACGATGAGGCTATCGAGCGTGGCGCTCTTGTAATTGGTGAAGTTCAGCCCCGCGCCTGCCCCCTGGCTAGAGTCCAGCAACTGATACAGGATGTCGGGGTCGGTATAGCCCCAGCCCAGCAGCAGCAGATCGTACTGGCCCTTGGCGGCCAGCGGGATAAAGTCGCCAATCGGTTTCGTGACGATGCTGACGTTGATCCCCACCTGCCCGAGCTCCGCCTGGATCAACTCCGCGGCCTGTGGGATCGGCTGCTCGGACGGGACGAGCAGCGTAAAGCGGCCGTGGGCAGCGTTGGTGCCGGCCAAAGCCTTCTGCGCTGCGGCGATGTCATATTGAGGGGCGTAGCTGGGGGCCGCCTTGTCATAGAAGGGCAACGTCGTCGGGAGCGGGCTGTAGGCCGGCGTGGCCAACCCGGAAAAAGCTCCCGTCACGAGCGCCTTGCGATCGATGGCCTGCGCGACCGCGCGCCGCACCGCGACTTGGTTAAACGGCGCGTGCGCGGTGTTGTAGCCCAGGTAGTCCTCGCCCTGTGTGGGTATCCGATACTGGACAACGTTCGCGTTGCCCTGCACACGGTTGAGCTGCGTACCGAGGACGACGGAAATGTCGGCGCCGCCGCTAAGCAAATCGCTCACGCTGGTGGCGTTGCTGACGATACTGTCGAACACGATCTTGTCGAGGTAGGCCGGCCCCTGGTTGCGCGCCCAGGGTGTCTCAAAGCTGTGGTAGGAGTTGCGTACCACCGTGACCGAGCTAAAGCCGGGCCCCACGCTCTGAATCTTGAATGGCCCGGTACCGATGACGCTCTGACAGGTCGGCGGGGCCTTGGGGTCGAGGATGCCCTGGTATGTACCGGCGAGTTGGGTCAGCAGCGGCCGATAGGGCGTCTTGAGGGTGAGGCGCACCGTGTACGGGTTGACCACCTGTGTGCTCTTGAGTGCGGCGAGGCTGGCGGCGGTCGCGGGCGACTTCGTGGCCGGGTTGAGCGCGCGGTCGAACGTATACTTCACCGCGCTGGCGTCGAAGGGGTCACCGTTGGAGAAGCGTACGCCATGCCGTAGGGATACGGTCAACGTGGTACCGCCGGCACCAAACGTGTACGAGGTGGCAAGGTCGGGCCGGATATGGCCACTATCGTCAATCGTGAACAGCGGGTCGACGATGGACGAAAAGACAAAGAACGATGCGGAGAGCGCTGTCTTCTGTGGGTCGAGGCAGTCAGGCGTTGCGGGGTTAGCTATGGTGATGCTGCCGCCGGACTTAGACGCGGTCAGCGCTTGACCAAACGTGTGGGCATGGGCCGCGGGAGCGGCCATACCCGCGTACAATGCGCCTATGCCGACGAGCGCGACAAGCCCGCGTCGCGATCCTCGCGCCGATCTTGTTAGCGTACTCATAGTCGTATTCTCTCCTCGATTATTCCCCTGGATAGTGCGTCGTGGCAGTGGTCGTCGTCTCTACGTGCTACGCGGGTGTTATGCGTCTCCGCCCTCTTGTGGCAGGGCTCGTGAATTATCCTTAGCGCGCAGAAGTCTCGGGGTGACCAGCACTGGGAGCGCGGACATCTCGTCCGCCCCGGCGTCCGCGAGCGTGAGTTGGCCATCCCCGCAGGGCTGGTGTGTCGCCGCCCGTCACACGCTCATCCCCCCGGACACCGGGGCGGACGAGACGTCCGCGCTCCCAGAAACGTCGGGGACGGGCGAGACGCCCGCGCTCCCAGGCTACCCCGAGACTTCTGCGCGCTAACGAATTATCGACACGCGGCGTGGTGTAGGGGCGTATGGCATACGCCCATGCGGATTGGACTCTCTCCGCTCCGTTCCGACAGCCCAACCTGCGTTCGAAGCCACGGGCGTATGGCATACGCCCCTACGATAATTCACGAGCCCCGCCTCTTGATGATAGGCGCATTGACACGTATACTACCCGAAATAGCGTCCGGTAGCTTCGGATAGAATGCCGAATTGTAGGTCCATGGCTTGTGCGGAAAGACCGAAGGTGTGTTAACTTAACGGCATAGGACAGGGTGGACGGCGCGGAAGGTGGGAGAGATGTCGTTGCACGTGGCGGGCATCCAAGGTGTCGCCGGACGTAGCGTCGCGTACTTCTGGCTGCCGGATGCCGAGAAGGCGGGGGAGCGCCAGGTGTCATGCGTCAGCGTCGTGCGCGATCTCGCGGAGGCGGCCGCGTGCCGTGGCGGTGAGTTGGCGCTCATCGCGTCCGGCGGCGACGCGTGCGAGACCACGGAACTGGTGGACATTCTGGTGGCGCGACAGGCCGCGGCCGTGCTTGTGCCGCGCGGGCTGGTACCGCCCGCTGAACTCGGCCGTATGCGGCGCCTCGCGGCGCGCTGCAACCTCTCGGTCGGTCTCCTGGCCAACGATATCGATACGCGCGCGCTTGCCAATACGTTGAGCCGCGCCATCGGAGTAACGGAGACTGAGCTCGCGCTCACGGCGGCGCACGACGCCGACGCCTTACAGACGCTGGCCGACACATTGGGCCGCTTGATTGGCAACTCGGTCACGATCGAATCGCCGCAGCATAAGCTACTTGCCTTCTCCGCGACTCATGGACCCGTGGACCGGGTGCGCGAGGAGACGATCCTGCGCCGCCAGGGTACCCCCCGCGCGCTCGCCTGGGTCGCGCGCGAGGGCTACCTGGCCGAGGTCCTCAAGGCGGGCAGCCCGGTCAGGCTGCCCGGCAACCCCGCGCTTGGCTTCAGCGGACGCGTGGCCATGCGCGTCGCCGCCGACGACGAGGTCCTGGCGATCATCTGGGCGACGGAGTCAGCGCGCCCGCTCGATGAGCGCGATCTCGCCACCATCGCGCAGGCGGCCGAGACCGCCGCGGCTATCCTCCTACAGCAGCGCGCCGCCGCGCAGCAGGAGGCCGAACTGCGTACCGAGTTGCTCGAGGACGTGGTGCAAGGGCGCATCGTCGACGTGGACAACATTCGGGCGCTCGCCCGCAATCTGGGGTGGGACGTCGACCGCCTGCGGCGCCTGCTTGTCGTCGCGATCGACGACCTGGAGACGTTCCGCCTCCGTCACGCCGAACAGAGCGGGCGTAGACTACAGCGCGTGCGCGAGCGGCTGACCGAACTGGTGCGCCTGGAGGCGCTGGCCGTCGATCCCGCGGCCGTGATTGGGCCGCGCGCGACGGGCGTCATCGTGCTGCTGGGTACGGGACCGCGGACGAGCCCCGGCGACGAGGGGGCGTGCAAGGAGGCCGGGCTGCGCCTGGCCGAGCGCATCGTCAAGCGCATCGACGCCACGATCCTCACCGTGAGCGTCACCGTCGGCGTGGGGCGCGACTATGCCTCCATCGCGGGCATCCCGGACGCCTTCCGCCAGGCCGAGCTCGCGGCGCGCCTGGGCGCGGCGCTATGGGGGGGGAACCGCGCCGTCCACTACGGGGACCTCGGCGTCCACCGGGTGCTCTTCGCCATGCAAGAGCACGAGGAGATGATCACGCCCGCGCTGCAGCGCCTGATCGACCACGATGCGCGCCATCACACCGACTACGTCGGTACCCTGGCCGCCTACCTCGCCTGCATGGGCCGGCTGTCCGCGACAGCGGCCCGGCTCACCATCCATCGCAACACGCTCGACTATCGCATGAAGCGCATTCAGGCTCTCGCCGGCGAGAGCTTGGACGATCCCAACAGCCGCCTCGCGCTCGAGTTGGGCATCAGGTTGCTAGAACTGCGCCGCCGTACCGATCCACCGTCATCGAACCCATAACCCACATAGTAGGTGGCGTGACGTATGGGGCGTCCACCATCCCTCTCACGCCTCGCGTCGATGGACACGGCCGCCGATGCGCAGCCACGCGATGCTGCCGTCGGCCCCGCGCAGGACCTCGCCCCTGGCGTCCTTTAACGGCCCGTCGAGCACGATGATCTTGTCCTCGACGTAGAGGGCGACGCGCGCGGGCGGCGGAGCCGGGGGCGATTCGTCGGCCGGAAAGTCAGAGTAGGATAGCTCCAAGACGAGCGAGCCGTCGCGCACCACGAGATCGGCGACGGTCAGCGCCGCGATATAGCGGCCCGCGTAGGCCGCGAGCTGCGCCTCCGTCCGCTCAAGGGGCGTGGGCGTGGGCTCAACAAGGCCCATGTAGTGCTCCAGCGCCCATTTTGTCACATCCTCAGTGAGCTCGCCACCGCTATTAGCGTTCGTGAGAATGGTCAGGGCGAAATCCCGCGCGGGGGCGAACATGAACGCCGAGATCTGGCCGTTGGTCCCGCCACCGTGCCGCACGGTCCGCACACCGCCGCTATCGTGGATAAACCAGGCCAGCCCCATGCGCTCGTCGTCGGCCGCTTGCACGCCCGGCGCCTGCATCAGCGCGATGCTCTCGCGCGAGAGGACGCGCGTCCCGTCAGCCACCGTCCCATCGCCCATGTGGAAGTGGGCGTAGCGCAGTTGGTCGCGCGCACTGGAGGCCAGGCCGCCGGCGGGGTTGGCGCTGCGCGCCAGATTCCAGGGTGTCGCCACCCGGGGCTCACCATCGACCACGTTATGCCCGACAGCGAAGCTGCGTACCATCACCTCCTCCGGGAAGTAGAACGAGTGGCGCATGCCAAGTGGGTCCAGCGCCAACTCGCGCGCCGCCGTCTCGTAGGGCTTGCCCGCGATAACCTCGATCACGCGCCCAAGGAGAGAGAAGGCTGAATTGTTGTAGGACCACACCTCGCCCAGAGGGGTCAGCTGCGGCAGGCCCGCCATCGAGGTGACGTATCCGGCCAGCGCGTCCTCGCCACGGCCGGTGTCGAGGAAATGGTCGCCGGACCAGCCCCCCGTGTGTGTGAGTAGGCGCCGCGTCGTCACGCCGGCGGCGACCGCCTCGTCGGCCAGGCGCAAGTCGGGTAGGTAGGCGCGCACGGGCGCATCAAGGTCGAGCTTACCCATGTCTACCAAGCGCAGCGCGACCGTCGCCGTCAGGGTCTTCGTCGTCGAACCGATCTGGAACAGCGTGTCCTCAACCACGGGCGCTGGATAGTCGACGTTGGTGACGCCGAACACCGCCACATGCTCGACGCCGTCGTGGATGATGCCGACCGCGACCCCCGGGACGTGGAGTCGCTCCATGGCCTCCGTGATCCGCTCATGCAACGGTTGGAACGCCGGGTTACCCTCCATCGTGGGTCGCGTCGTCGCTGTCATCACTCATTCCCCTTTCTTGTGGCCTTTCGTTAGCAATCAGCGATTAGCAGTTAGCAATTAGCAATTAGCAATTAGCAATTAGCAATTAGCAATTAGCAATTAGCAATTAGCAATTAGCAATTAGCAATTAGCAATTAGCAATTAGCAATTAGCAATTAGCAATTAGCAATTAGCAATTAGCCGAATCTTGGCGAAAGATGTTTAGGTAAGTGTCAAGGCCGCCGCGACCGTGACGCCGCCTTCCTCGGCTTCCTCCTCCACGGCGGGGGCCTGTCCCGCCGCCTTGACGTAGGTGTCGAACCAGTCGAGGCCGAGCTTCCACTGTAGGTAGCGGTGGTGCGGCAGGGCGCTCGCGGCGATGAAGTGGCTGGCGCCGGGGAAGCGGATCAGCTCTACGACGCGGCGGCGCATGCGCAGGGAGGTCAACATCTGCTCGCCCTGGTCGATGGGGCAGCGGTAGTCGTTCTCGGACTGTAGGAGCAGCAGCGGCGTCTCGATGCGGTCGACATACGTGAGGGGCGAGTGGCGGCGGTAGCGCTCCCACTGCGCGTCGCTCGTCCAATACGGCCCGTCGAACTCGGTCTCGAACCACAACGGCGTGATGTCGCTCACACCGTACATGCTGACGAAGTTGGAGACGCCGTTGACCGCGACGGCGCCGGCGAAGCGGCCGGTGTGGCCGATCGCCCAGTTGGTCATGAAGCCGCCGTAGGAAATGCCGGTGACGCCCAATCTGTCGGGGTCGGCCTCGCCGCGCGCCAGCACGGCGTCGACGCCAGCCATGAGGTCCTCGAAGTCCTTCTGGCCCCAGTCGGCGGCGCGGGTGAAGGCGAAGCCGTGGCCGAAGCTACCGCGCGGGTTGAGGTAGAGCGAGGCGTAGCCGGCCCCGGCGAGGGCCTGCGCTTGCACATAGAAATTCGAGCCCCAGGCACCGAAGGGTCCGCCGTGCACGTTGAGGATCAGCGGATACTTTTCGTCGGGCCGCGCGCCCGCGTCGGCCGCGCCGTGCGGCGTGTACAGCCAGCCCTCGATCTCCTGTCCGTCGGGCGCGTCGAAGCGGATGTGCTCGGGCGCGACCACGTCGATCCGCTCCAGCAACTCACGGTTGGTATGCGTGAGGGGCGTGAGTTCGCCCCCGGCCGCGGGCAAGGTGAACAGGTCGTAGGGCCGCGTCGGGGTGGAGGCGAGCACGACGAGGGCGCCACCGTTCGGGGTGGGCTGGAGGCCCGCGACCGTGGCGCCGGGTGGCGAGAGGCGGCGCGGCGCGCCGGTCGTGGCGTCGAAGGCGAACACGGCGCAGTCGCTGTCCTCCATGGCAAGGGCATAGATGGTCTTGCTGTCGGGCGTCCACGCCAGCGACGACGACGCGGGTGCCATGTAGTCGGGTTGCACGCCGCCGGCGCACTGCTGGTCAAGCGCGGCGGAGGGGTCGCGCTGGTCGCCGCCGTGCCGGGACACCGTCCACACATGCGTATCCCGCACGCCGTTGGCGACCCACTCGGGCTGCGCGTAGAAGGCGACTGTTGCACCGTCGGGCGACCAGGCGCAATTGGTCCCCAGCGCGGTGAGGCTGCTGTCGGTCAGGCGCGCCGCCTCGCCGCCCTCAGGCGAGACCGTCCAGAGGTCGGCGGCCAGGTTGTGCTCGGCGGTCTCCGTGCGGTTCGACACGAAGAGGATGACGCTGCCATCGGGGGACCAGGTGGCGTCGAGGTCGTCCCAATCGCCGTCGGTGAGTTGGTGCGGCGCGGCCGGCCCATTGTCCGCCTCGTCGACGGCGACGACGAAGAGGTGGACGCGCCGGTCGACGTAGCCGCGGCCATCGAAGCGCGAGAGGAGACTGGTCTGGCGGCGCAGGCGCGGCCCCTCCTTGTCGACCCCTTCGTGCGCTTCGACCCACGCCGTCTCCCGCGCTACCTTCTGCCGATCAGTTTCCACGGCCACGGAATAGCACAGGCGCACGCCGTCGGGCGACCAGACCGGCGAGATGGCGCCATCCTCGTGCGATGTGAGCCGGCGCGGTTCACCGCCGTCGCGGGGGATGATGAAGATCTGCGGCTTGCCCTCGTGGCGCATGGACACGAAGGCCAAACGCGCCCCATTGGGCGACCAGCGCGGCTGTGAATCGGCCGCCTCGCCGCTCGTGAATTGGCGCGCCTCACCGCTCGCTACGTCGGCCAGCCAGATCGCCGAATGTTCCTCATCCTTGGTCTCGTCATACGTGCCCACGACGTAGGCAACGGTGGCGCCGTCGGGGGACAGTCGCACGTCGCTCACCGTCTTGAGCGACCAGAAATCCTCCAGGGTCATGGGGCGTTGCTCAACCGTCATGTTCCACTCCTTTCATAGTAGTTCATCTTCGTAATACTGTGAGAGGCCGTATGCGGCATTTTGGGACCCCTTCGAGGTCATCGAAGCCTTGTCTGACGCCGACTGCGGCGCTTGCGGCATCTCATTGCTCGACGCGAGCCAGTAATGCGGCATGGACCCCCATTATTGCGAAGATGAACTAGTGTGTAACCGATCCGGCGTCATACGCATCATGCGCCAATAGTCGTGTTGACACCTATACTACCATGAACCGTACGCTCATCCTTCGGATAAAATGCTGAACTACGACTTGCGCTTTTAGGCGGAGCACACAACTTGCAGGTAGGGCGGCTTGGAGTCACGACACACGGTATACGGGTTGTGTCTTACGCACAATTGTGCCTTTCCACTTTCAGCAATCTTACCGAAGTATTGCTGCCCGCCAAACCTGTATGATGTCTGCAACATCGTTGTGACATGACCGGCGCGGCCGGACAACCAGCTGCGGTCCACGTTTGGTAGACGTTCAAGCGGTAAGAGGTTGCCTCGCGCATAAGCCGGCGAGTATACTATGCGCAATCGGTCGAGCCCCACTCCTGCGGCGCCATAGCGTCGTGCTGCCCGTACATCGTCGTCCAGGAGCGAGCCCCACCCTGATGAGCCGTGCGTTGTCATGTGACAACGCCTAATAGAGCGATGGGAGGACCTAATGTCGAGCACACGCGCACGCCTGATCCCCGATGGGGGCCTGTCCCGGCGAGATTTCTTGCGGTTGACGGCCGCTGGCGCGGCGGTTGGCGCGGCCGGACCGCTCGCCACGCGCGCCGCCGACGCCGCTGGGCGCCTCGCCCGCCCCGCCGGCAGCCCCAAGCGCGGCGGCGCGCTGCGCCTGGGAGACACCGCCGACATCACGACCTTTGAGCCCTACGCCACCTCGACAAATTGGGACATCTGGACGATGCTGCTGGTCTACGACCAGCTCACGCGGCCGACCTCTGACGGGCTCAGTATCGAGCCAAGCCTGGCCAGGAGTTGGCAAGTGTCGCCCGACGGCAAGACCTACACGTTCCATCTGCAACAGGGCGTCAAATTTCATGACGGGACCGAACTGACGGCCGAGGACGTCAAGTTCTGCGTCGAGCGCGCGGTCACGGCAAAGAACACGCAATGGGCCTTCATCCTCGACGCCTTCAAAAGCATGGATGTGGTCGACAAGTACACGGTGCGCGCCAATCTCAAGCGCCCGCACGCGCCGTTCCTCTCTGATATGGCGCTCTTCGCCGTTTCGATCTACCCCAAGAGCGCCCTGGCCACGATGGGCGCGAAGCTGTGGCAAAGCCCTATCGGCAGCGGCCCGTTCAAGTTCGTCACCTGGAAACGCGGCAGCGAGTTGGCGCTGGCGCGCAACCCCCAGTTCTGGCGTAAGGACGGCCAGCCGTACGTCGACGAGTATCATCGCATGGTGGTCATCGACGATAACTCGCGCGTTCAGCAGGTACAGAGCGGCGAGCTGGATATCTGCCTCTTCCCGCCCCTGGCGCAGGCGAAGGCCCTACAGGGGAACCCTCAGGTTGTGGTGCGCCTGGACAACTTCATGGATTCCTACTTTCTGACCATGAATGTGACCAAGGCGCCCTTCACCAGCAAGCTCGTCCGCCAGGCGCTGAACTACGCGACCGATAAGAACGCCATCGTCCAGAAGGTCAATTTCGGATTCGGCCAGCCGTCCGGGCAGGCCCTGCCGGTCATGTTCGGTTACGACTCCGCGATCGCACCGTATCCCTACGACCCAGGTAAGGCCAGGAGCATGCTCAAACAGGCGGGGCACACCGGCGGTTTCTCCTTCACGATGCTGATCGCCACGGGCGATGCCACGGGCGCGCAGGAAGCAACGTTGATCCAGCAACAGTGGGCGGAGCTCGGCGTCAAGATGTCCATCCAGACGGAAGATCCCAACAGCCTAACGAAGCGCATCGAGACCTCTCCCTACGATTACCAGATCTCGCCCGGCTATATGACCAGTGACATCATCGATCCGGATGAATTGGTCAGCTTCGCCATGGCCGGAAACGGCGGCACAGAGGCCATCTGGACGCTCTACAACAACAAGACGGTCAACGACCTCGCGGCCGCGGGCGCGGCGAGTCTCGACCGCGCGCAGCGGCAGAAGATCTATGCGCAGCTCTCGCGCATCCATCACGACGACGCGCCGATGGTCTTCCTCTATCATAAGCCCAGCGTCACGCTCGTCTCGCCGGCCGTGCAGGGCTTCAAGGTCTTGCCGACCGGTAACTTCCGCCTGGAGCAGGTATGGCTCAACAAGTAGTCCGCGTCGCCCGCGCACGGGGACTGGCGCCGCGGCCATCCGCCGCGGCCATCCGCCGTCCGCACGCGGCGGTCGCGCCGGCGCGGGGCGCCGGCGCGACCAGCATGACCACGGGTCGCGCGGTACCACCATCATGACGACGTATCTCGCACGCCGCCTGCTGCAACTCATCCCGGTGACCTTCGGGCTGGCGGCGCTCATCTTCCTGCTGATCCACGCCGTGCCTGGCGATCCCGCCCTCACGATCCTGGGTCCGCATGCGACCCCGGACGCTGTCGCGCGCCTGCACCGCTACTGGCATCTGGACGACCCGCTGCCAACGCAGTTCCTCTACTTCCTGGGGCGCTTGATGCACGGCGACCTCGGCGCCTCGATCTACTATCAGATACCGGTAACCGATCTGCTCGCCAGCCGCCTGCCGGAGACGATGTTGCTGGCGTTCTGTAGCATGCTGCTGAGCGTGGCGCTGGCCATTCCGCTGGCGATCCTGGCTACCATCTACCGTGACCGCCTCACCGACCGCTTCATCCGCGTGGTGACCCTGCTCGGCTTTGCCATGCCCTCGTACTGGCTGGCCCTGCTCCTCACGCTGTTCTTCGGCGTGAAGCTGCGCTGGCTGCCGGTCGCCGGGTACGGCGACACGCTCGGCGCCCATCTATATCACCTCATCCTGCCGTCCGCCGTCATCGCTATTTCGATCTTCCCCTTGCTCGTGCGCACCCTGCGCGTCGGCCTGATCGACGTCACGCGCCAGGATTTCGTGCGCACGGCGCGGGCCAAGGGCCTGCCGGGCCGGTTCGTCATGGGTAAGCACGTCCTGCGCAACGCGCTGCTGCCCACCATCACCGTCGTCGGCGTGAACCTCGGCTTCCTGCTGGGCGGCGCCGTCGTGATCGAGTCGGTCTTCGGGTTGCCCGGTATCGGGTATCTGCTGGTCTACTCGGTCAATACCCGCGACTACCCTGCCGTGGAGGGCGCGGCGCTCGTCCTGGCCTTACTCTTCGTGGTCGTCAACATGCTGACCGATATCACCTACTCCTTCGTTGATCCGCGCATTCGCCATCGTTGAAAGGTCTCTGCATCGTGGATATACAGGTAGACGCCTCCATGCCACACGCCGAGGAGGTTGCGGCTCCCAGCAGGGCTCGGCGGCGGCGCCGCCTGCCCGGGTCGCTACTGGTCGGTGGCGGCTTCGTCCTCGCCCTGATCCTGGTGGCCATCGTGGGGCCGATGCTGGTGCCCTACGACCCCGTCAACGGGACGGGGGGCGCGACCCTGGGCGCGCCCAGCGGCGCCCATCTGCTGGGCACCGATCTGTACGGGCGCGATATCTTCACGCGCATCCTCTACGGGGCGCGCCTGGCCCTGGGCGTCTCCACCGCCTGCGTTGTCGTGGCGCTGATCATCGGCAGCGCGTGGGGCCTCGTCGCCGGCTACTTCCGTGGCGCCGTGGAGACGGTCTTGATGCGCACGGTCGATATCGTGATCTCTTTCCCGTACATCGTGCTGGTCATCGCCGTCCTCGCCGTCCTTGGGCCGGGACTCTTCACCGTCTTCGTGGCGATCGCGGCGGTGGATTGGACGACCTATGCCCGCCTGGTGCATGGTCAGGTCTTGAGCGTGCGCGAGCGCGACTACATCGAGGCCTGCCGCGCACTGGGTATGCCGTCCGCCCGCATCATGAGGCGGCACATCCTCCCCAACGTTGTGACGACCGCCGTTGTCTACGCCACGCTCGACATCAGCCAGGTGATCCTGCTCATCTCGGCCCTGAGCTTCCTCGGCCTGGGCGCCCAGCCGCCGACCCCCGACTGGGGCTACATGGTGAACGAGGGCCGCGCCTTCATCTACAATGCCTGGTGGGTGAGCACCTTCCCCGGCATCGCCGTGATGATCACGGGCCTAGCCTTCAGCTTGCTGGGCGACGGGCTAGCCGACGCCCTCGACGTCCCGCGCTGAGGCGGCTACGAACTGGCGGGCGCGGGAGTGTCGGGGCGGCTCAAGCCCCAGATCGTGCAGACGCGCTCGAAGCCGCGCTTCAGCAGGATCGGGGCCGACGTGCCCGTCTGCGCCTGCACCACGGCGGCGCGGCAGCCGACGTCGCGCGCCACCGCGAGGCGATAGCCCACCAGCGAGAGGTAGACGCCGCGGTTGCGATACCGGGGCAGTGTCACGGCGTTGCGCAGGTACATGACGCCGGACGGCTCGATATGCGAGACCACGCAGGCCGCCGCCTCCCCATCCAGCCTGCCCAGGTAAATAGCCGTGTCCGGCCCGGCCGCGTCGACGTAGCGGTGGGCGGCGGCTAGGCGCTCGACCCGCGCGCGCGGGTCGCCGGGCGGGGAGACCTCCGCGCAGAGGGCCGCGTAGTCCTCGGCGTTCGCCTGCGAGAGCGGCTCGACCACAAGGCCGGGGGTCATCGGGAAGGGGACGGAGAGGTCGCGCAGGGCCAGCCCGGCCCACTCCACGCCCTTGACAAACCCGCGCGCCAGGATGTGGTCGGCGATGCCCGCAGGCTGGGCGCTCGGCCCGACGACCCACCAGCAGCGGCGGCCGCCGTCCTCAGACCGCGCGACGATGGCGTCGAGTTGCTCGTCGACACGGTCGGGGTCGCAGGACACATGCACGACCATGCCGTCCAGCCCGAACCAGGGCACGTCCAGCCAGCGCAGCACAGCGCCGTCCAGCTGCTCAACATGCTCGCGCTCACCTTCCCAGGCCCACGAGTAATCCATGATCGTGCGCTCGACCTCACGCGCCAGGAACTCATTGTCCAGCGCGCCTGTGCTCGTAGACTGTCTTATCACAGCAATTCTCCCTCCGTCTATTTTAGCTCTCCTTGACGATCGGGACGCCCTCCCAGACGCCGCGCACGGACCCTTCGGCGTCCGTCGTGAGCTCGAAGTCCGCGATCCCGCCCGTCCGGCCGCGCCCAAATAGGGCGAAGCGCGTGTCGGAGAGCGGCAGCATGAAGATGTCGCCGGGGCGTCGCCTACTGTCACCAGGGTAGGTACGTACGCGCAGGCGCCCGTCTGCTCGATCCGGGCCTGGAGCGATCGTCCACAGCCCCGTCACCTTGTTTTGTGGGACGAGGGCGCGGTAGGCGCCGGCCAAGCGCGGCCATAGCGAGCGGTCAGGCTGGAACGATGGGTCGACGCGCGGGAAGGAGCGGCGAGGGGCGCGGCCGAGTACGAGGCTCAACACACCCTCAGCGATGATGGACGTCGCGTCCGTCACGCTGTTGGACACGACGGCGACGGCGAGCCGGTGGTCGGGCGCCAGGATGAACTGCGAGCCCATCGTGATCGTGGCGCCGCCGTGGCCCAGCGTAGGCACGCCGTCGAGTGTGGCCACCGTCCAGCCGAGGGCATACCAGGCGTCGGCCCCGTTGAGCCCACGTCCGGCTGGGGAGATTCTAGCCTGCGGCCGCAGTAGCTCCGCGTAGCCCTCCTCGGAGAGCAGGCGCTCCCCCGTGCCATCGTCCAGGCGCGTATGATCGAGCACCGCCCGCAGCCAGCGCCCGGCGTCGCGCGCGGACATGATGAGCTGCGAACCGGCCGCCGCCGAGGCGCGGTTGTGCGCCCGGAAAGAGGGATAGGGCTGCCCATCGGCGTCGTAATCATGCGGGGTCGCCACCGTGAGCGTGGCCCGCTCGTCGGGTGAAAAGGCGGTGTCGGCCAGGCCCAGCGGCTCGAACACATTGCGGCGCATGTAGTCCTCGTAGGGGAGCCCGGAGAGGACCTCGACAATGCGTCCGGCGATCACAAACCCGTCGTTGGCGTAGGTCCAGCCCGCGCCGGGTTGCCAGAGCAGCGGGGTCGCGGCGAGCGAGGCGACGTAGCGCTCCAGCGCGTCGTCGGCGTCGTCATCCGAAAACAAGAAGAACGGATTGTCGGCGGCGCTCGGCGGCAGGCCTGCGGTGTGGGTGATGGCGTGGCGCACCGTCATGCGCTCCGAGGCCCGCGCGTCGGCCACCTGGAATAGGGGCAGATGGCGCTGGATCGGGTCGTCCAGCGTGAGCAGGCTCCGTTCCACCAGCTGCATGACCGCCGTGCATGTCAACGCCTTGGTGGTCGAGCCGATAACCACCCCCGTCCGTTCCGTCATCGGCTCCCGCGTGCCCACGTCGGCGACGCCGTAGCCGCGCTCCAGCGCCACCTCGCCGTCGCGTACGACGCTCAACGCCACCCCCGGCATGCGCCCCAGCCGCAGCTGCTCCCCGATAAACTCGTCGATCTTCCCGATCGGTACGCGCTCGGTCATCTCGCCCACTCCTATCGCTCTATCCGCCTACACCGAGGGCTCATGAATTATCGGCGACCGGCGTTTCTACTGGGACCGCCGCAGTCCCCGCAGCATACCGTCGCCGGGGGTCCGTCAGGGTCTACCGAGCCGCGTGGTCGCGGACGTGGCCGCGGGGACCGCGGCGGTCCCAGTGGATGACCGGCGTCCCCGGTCGACAATTCACGAGCCCTGCGTCAGCCCTGGCGCGCGTAGGCGCGCACACCCATGCGTAGCCACGCGATGCCGCCATCGGGCTGGCGCAGGAACTCGGCCTGCTGGCCCTGGAACGGCCCCTCGACGATGACTACGCGATCCTCGCCGATGGCGGCTACGCGCATGGGCGGCGGCGCGGGCCGAGCCGGCGAGTCCTTGCGCGGGAAGCCACCGCGCGGCGTCATGTGCAGGATCAACCCCTCGTCGTCCAATATCATGTCCAGATCCGACCCGCGTGCGCTGTAGCGGCCGGCGAAGGCGGCGAGGTTGTCCGCGGGCATGTCCAGGCGCGCGGGCTCCGGCTCGGCCACCCCGAGGTAGTGGTGAAGCGCCCACTCGGTGATGTCGTGGTGGAGCTGGCCCCCGCGGTCGGCGTTGGTCAGCACGGTGAGGGCGAAACCGCGCGCCGGGGCCATCACGAAGGCCGAGAGTTGACCGTTGGTCGTGCCGCCGTGCTGCACGAGACGCGTCCCCGCCACATCGCGCAGCATCCAGGTGACACCGAGCGCGTCGACGCTGGGGCCGGCGGGAGCTAGGGGTGACTGCATCAGAGCCATCGACTCCGGGCTCAGCACGCGCGTCCCGTCCGCCGCCGTCCCGTCGCCCATGTGGAAGTGGGCGTAGCGCAACTGGTCCTCGACGCTTGAGATCAGGCCGCCGGCCGGATGGGCCGCGCGCGCCAGCGCCCACTCGCGCTGCGCCACCGGCCGGTCCTCCTCCACGCGGTGCCCGACGGCGACGCGGTCGGTGATGACGTCCTCGGCAAAGAAGAAAGAGCGCGCCATGCCGAGCGGGTCGAGCACTAATTCCTGGATCGCCGCCTCGCAGGTCTGGCCGGTGACCCGTTCAATCACGCGCCCCGCCAGGTAGAACCCGGCGTTGTTGTAGGAGAACAACGCGCCGAGCGGCGCCAACTGGGCCAGGGCGGCCATGCGCGGCACGATGATGGCCAGCGCATCGTCGCCCGCCCCGGTGTCGTCGAAGTAGTCGCCTTCCCAGCCGGCGGTGTGCGTGAAAAGGTGGCGCAGGGTGACGCGTGCCGCCACCTCCTCGTCGGCCAGGCGCAACTCCGGCAGGTAGGCGCGCAGGGGAGTGTCCAGGTCGAGCAGGCCGCGCTCGATCAGGCGCATCGTCGCCGTCGCCGTCACCGTCTTGGTTGTCGAGCCGACCTGGAACAGGGTGTCGGGCGTGACCTCCAGCGGGTGGTTCACGTTGGTCACGCCAAAGCCGGACGTATAATCCCGTCCCTCGTGAATAACGCCAACGGCGACGCCCGGAACGTGGTAGCGCTCCATCGCCGCCGCGACCTGTTCCCCCAACAGGCTGAAATCCGCCGCGGCGTTCGTCGTCGTGGTCTCCATCATCGCGCTGTCCATCAGTAACCTCTCTCCTACTATCGACGTGTGCCTGGCCTTAAAAGACCATGGCAGGGGTCGGACCTTAAAAGGTCTACAGCGAGTCGGCGCGTCACCGACCCCGCTGGTCTACTCTCCTACGGACATGGCCAGGGTCCGTGAATATCGAAACCTGCGACTGCGGTCGCATGGCAGCATACGCCGACTGCGGTCGGGAACGGGCCAGGGCACCGGCCTCGCCCCCCTCGTCCTGACACTGCAGTGTCCGTGTCTGCCATCGGGATCCCCTCTGGGGAGGCAGTCGCAGGCCCACGAGCGCCAATAATTCACGAGACCTGCCGCGCTAGCTGGCCGGCTGGCAGCCGGCGGTCCTGGGACTTTTCACCGACCCTACAGGTCTACTCTCCTACAGGCGCGGCAGCGGCGACGGTTACGCTGCCTTCCTCGGCGCCCTCGGCCCGCATGCCGTTGAGGTACGTGTCGAACCAGTCCAGCGCGAGCTTCCACTGTAGGTAGCGCTGTAGCGGGGTACCGCTGGCCGCGATGACATGGCTGCATCCGGGGAAACGTACCAGCTCCACGATCCGCCGTCGCACGCGCAGCGCGGTCAGTAGCTGCTCTCCCTGCTCAATCGGACAGCGATAGTCGTTCTCCGATTGCAGCAAGAGCAGCGGCGCCGCGATACGATCCACGGAGGCGATGGGCGAGTGGCGCCAGTAGCGCCGCCATTGCTCCTCGCCGGCCCAGTACGGGCCGCCGAATTCCCGCTCCAGCCACAGCGCCGACATGTCGCTCGTGCCGTACATGCTGATCTGATTGGAGACGCCGTTGACGGAGACGCCCGCGGCGAAACGGTCGGTGTGCCCGAGCGCCCAGTTGGTCATGAAGCCGCCGTACGAGATACCGGTGATGCCCAGCCGTGCGGGGTCGACGCGGCCCCGCGCCACCACGGCGTCGATGCCGGCCATCAGGTCGTCGAAGTCTTTCTCGCCCCAGTCCGCGGCCTGGCTGAAGTCCTGGCCGTAGCCCAGGCTGCCGCGCGGGTTGACGTAGAAGGAGGCGTAGCCCGCTCCCGCGAAGACCTGCGCTTGAAAATAAAAGGCGGCGCCCCACGCGCCGTAGGGACCACCGTGGACGTGCAGGATCAGCGGATAGAGGTGCACGCGTGGGGTGTCGAGCGGTTCATAGAGCCACCCCTCGATGTCCCAGCCGTCCGGCCCCTTCCAGGTAACGCGCTCGGGCGCCACGAGCACGACCTCGTCGAGCACGGCGCGGTTTGTCTCGACGAGCGGCCGCGGCGCGCCGCCCGTTAGGGGCGCGACGAAAAGGTCGAACGGGCGCGACGGGGTGGCCGCGAGCAGGACCAGGGACTCGCCGTCGGGCGCGCATTGGAGACCGGCGACGTCGATGGGGCCAGGCGTGACGCGCCGCGCCGCGCTCGTGGCGACATCGAGCGCGTAGACCGCGCTGTCGCCATGGTCGATCGACAGGAACAGGATCGTGCGGCCATCGGGCGCCCAGGTGAGCGGCTGCGCGGAGGGGAAATGGTAGTCGCTCTGCACGAAGCGGAAGGCGCGGTCCAACCCCGCCGCCCTGGAGAGGTCGCGGGCGTCGCCGCCGTGGCGCGACACCGCCCAGAGGTGTGTGTCAGCGTGGCCCACGCGGGTCAAGTCGGGCGCGGCATAGAAGGCGATGGTTTCGCCGTCGGGCGACCAGACCGGCGCGGCGGCCATGAGCGTCCCGTCCGTCAGCGCTGACAGCGCCCTGCTCTCGACATCGACCGTCCAGACATCGGACGCGAGGGTGTGCTCCGCGTCGTCGGCGCGATTCGACACAAAGGCGATCAGGGCGCCGTCGGGCGACCACGCCGCCTCGCCGTCGTCGTAGTCGCCG